>ERZ1090879.1946-NODE-1948-length-10748-cov-9.135696_pt1 | contig 10748 bp, 11 predicted proteins | sample MGYA00478472_ERZ1090879 | MGnify/ENA primary metagenome ERZ1090879 (study PRJEB33644, sample SAMEA5815723) | chicken gut metagenome | biome: Chicken; feature: Gastrointestinal Tract; material: Caecum | place: Ireland | collected 2019-01-01 | study: A study of...
TTTTATTATGAAATCCTTGAGAATAAGCTGTCAACTTTTTTTATACCACACCAATTTTTAACTGTTCTGAGCATCCGATTTGTACGGTTCATTTGAGAAAAACTTGGTTTTTAACCGTTCCGAACAAGCCGATACTTTCTTTTTCCCTTGACCTGTCAAAATATGCGGCTATAGTTGTTGTTCATTCTCGCCTTATAACTGGATTTATGATACAATTCTGTCAGTGAAGTATCTGACAGAGCAGGAAGGAAAGCCGATTTGTATAGAACAGGAACTGTTCTGAAAATGATGGCTTTTAGAAAATACAGGAGGCAGAAATCATGAGTAATAAATGGTATAAAAAAGGCAGTGAACTTCTCAGAGAGATAGCGGAAACCAATCTTCCCAAGGAACTATGCAGTTTGTGGTATATCGGACAAATGGGTATGATCCTGAAATGGAAGGGGATTGTCCTGTGCATAGATCCGGTGCTGGGAGCTATGCCCGGGGAAGATGGTGAGGACCGGAGAAATTATCCTGTTCCTTTTCTGCCGGAGGAGCTTCGGGCAGATTATGTATTCTGCACCCATGATCATGGGGATCATATGCACCAGGAAACTCTGATAAAATTGGCCAGGAGGAATCCACAGATGAAGATCATCCTTCCGCTGCCTTTGGTGGAGAAGGCCCTTTCTTTTGGGATTTCTAAAGATCAGCTTTTCGGCCTGTGCCAGGATCTGGAGGTCACTCTGGAAGAGGGAATCCAGGTGAATCCGGCAGCTACTGCTCATGAAACCTATCAGTTTGATCAGGAGGGCCACAGTCTGACCCTGGGATATGAGATCTGTCTTGGAGACCGTCGGCTTTTCCACAGCGGGGATACGATCGTAACCCGGGAGATGATAGACAAACTTCAGAAATCCCATGGCGTAGACGCAGCCATGATCCCCATAAACGGCAGAGATCTGGAAAGGAATGAACAGGATATTGTGGGAAATATGAATAGCCGGGAAGCCTGCTGGTTTGCCAGCGAGATCGGGGCAGATCTGACCATACCCCTTCACTATGATATGATCGGAGAAAATGAAGAAAATCCGCTGGTCTTTGCCGACTATATGGAACGGTATTATCCGGAGAAGAAATATCATATTTTCCGGCTGGGAGAGAGATATATCCTGTAACAGCCGGAGCTAAAGAAAGGATGACAAATATATATGACAGACAAAGGGTGAAAAGCCGGAAATCTGATCTTTTCACCCTTCTTTGCCTCTAGGTTATTCAAAAGGAAAAACGAGGATCTTCTTTAAATCTGCGCCTTCCAGGATTTCCCTCGCACCGATAAATTTTATGCCTTTTCAGATCATAGATCACAGACCAGACAGTGTCTTTTCCGGTCTTTCTGTCATATTGACAGAGAAAACCATAATCTCCGGACAGGAGCCTTTCGGCGGAAGGGAGATTGAAATTTTCACCTTTTTCACAGAATGCAGAAAGTAAGGTCTCATACCATGTCTGGGCAAACCAGTCGTCAATTTCCGGACTGTTGTATTCTGCCATTTCCTCAAGATGAAAAGTATTGGTCGCACATACAAAAGAAGACGTTCCGCTCAATGAATTTGTGCATTGTACATGCTCCCCGTTACATTCTACGAGAGCGTTTTTTTCTGTTGTGTCTGCCAAAGCAAATGTCTGAGCAGAGGCAATGGGCAGATGATACAGACAGGAGACCGCTTCTGATACATCCTGACATTTCTCCAACATATATCTGAGAAGCAGTCCTGCGTTAAATCCCGGTTTGCATTGACAGGGATAGACGGAGGTTAATCCCACGGCCAGGCCCTGCTCGTTGATCCCATCTTCCATTTCTACAAAAGCCGTTGTGTTTCCTGTGAAAGAATAAGCCCTGCCGGCCAGTCTGTATATTACATTCATATTCTTCTTTTCAAGATCTGTAAGAAAATCACTGTTCCTCCCCAGAAGGATTTCCTGTCCGGCAGCGAAGGCAAAGCAGGAACAGTTGCAGACCGGAGGCATAGCGTACATACCGAACAATACTGCCTGCAAAATACGAACATCACAATGCTGCCCGTCTGCCAGGCCCTGGATTTCCTTTATGATCTCAGGGTAATATTTTTTGTAAATTGGGAGACAGTTCAAGACATATTCTATCCTTTCCTGAGTGATCTCAAAAGGGATGTTATCTGAAATTATATTTTTGTGCTTTAACAGCAGGGAACCCCACCGATAACCAGCTTCATAGTGTGTTCCCCTAAAATGTCCATGATACATTTTTTACACGCTCCTTATCAATTTGATAAAGAGCTGCCGGCAGCTCTGTTCTAAGGGTAGCGGAATAAAAATTTTAAGTCAAGTCCTATCTTATGTCAGAGCAGATAAAGCTCAAAATAATTTGCAGATTCTCATAGCCAGTTGCGAAAAAATCTGTTTTTTCGTATACTTACATATAGAAAATCACAACGGAAGGATGTACATAAAATGACAAAAGAAGAACTTGCCCTGGAGGTAATTGAACGTTTAAAGAAAGAATATCCCCTGGCCCAGTGTACCCTGGACTATGATCAGGCCTGGAAGCTGCTGGTAAGCGTCCGGCTGGCCGCCCAGTGTACAGACGCAAGAGTAAATGTAGTCGTTGAGGATCTTTATGCAAAATATCCCGATGTAGAAGCACTGGCAGAGGCTCCCGTGGAAGAAATCGAGAAGATCGTCCGGCCCTGCGGTCTGGGTAAGAGCAAAGCCAGGGACATCAGCGCCTGTATGAAGATCCTCCGGGATCAGTATCAGGGAAAGGTGCCCGATGATTTTAATGCCTTACTGAAGCTGCCGGGTGTTGGAAGAAAAAGCGCAAATCTGATCATGGGAGATGTGTTCGGAAAGCCGGCAATTGTTACCGATACTCACTGTATCCGTCTGGTAAACCGGATCGGTCTGGTAGACGGGATCAAGGAACCGAAAAAAGTGGAAATGGCTCTCTGGAAGATCATTCCTCCGGAAGAGGGCAGTGATTTCTGCCATCGGCTGGTTTATCATGGCAGAGATGTATGTACAGCCAGAACAGCTCCATATTGTAATAAATGCTGCCTGGAAGATATCTGCCAGAAGAATGGGGTGGAGAGTAAAAAATAATGGCAGAGGAACTGGATAAGAAAATAAAAAAGCAGCTTTTGCTGATATGGAAAAAATTTTCCGCTGCCTTTCCGGTTATCTGTTTTTTTTTTATGTCTCTTTGTCGGGGTTCTGAATGTTTTCGGGTCCCAGTATGTGATGATCGTATCTCTGGTCACTGTACTTTTTCAGGTTAATTATAAAAAGCGGAACACTTTGAAAAGCCTGCTGGGAATTTCCGCCCTGCAGCTTGCGCTTAGTTTTCTGGCTTATATTGCGACTTTAAGTTTTCCATTTTCCATGATCTTGAATCTGACCGTGCCCTTTGCGCTGATCTTTCTGAAGGCCTCACAGTTCAATCAGCTGGGCTATTTTTCATGACTGATGACCTTTACCTTTCTTCAGCTTATGCCCGTGGACTTTTCCGGTTTTCTGGTACAGACGGTGGCAATGCTCTGGGGTCTTTGTATATTTATTATCTTAGTGCTGCTTTTCCAGGTCCGCTTTCCAAAGACTCCCGGATATCAGACTCAGCAGAGAGGCCTTCTTCTCATCGGAAGCTGGCTGAAAAAGCAGGTGGAAGGACAAGGTGATGCAGGAGAAACCGGCGCAGAAGAGGGGAAGGAAGCACCGGAGGAGGAACTCCACAGTCTGGAGCAGAAGCTGTATGTTGAGGCCAACCAGAAAAGAGAAAAGAAATCATTACCCGGGAAGGGAAAATCTGCTATATGTTTGCTCTGATGTTCCAGCGGGTGCTATATTTTATCAAGACTAAGAATGGAAAGCTGGAATTGGATAGCGAGACACTGAAGAATTATGTCTGGCGGACCGGAGATTTTTTGGAAACGGTGGGAAATGCTAGATTCTGGGAAAAAGAAACCAGAGAAATCCTTCTGATATCCGGAAGAAAACTCCTTTCTCAGATCAAAGGGAAAGAAGGGGAGCTGTATATCTCTCTCCAAAACCTGATCCGGCCGCTGCTTATTATTTTCCGCGAATTTGAAGACAGGGAAGAAGAGCTGCAGCAGTGGTCTCCCCCGGAAAGCCAGAAGCTGTCAGAAAAGCTCAAGAATGTATTCCGTCTGGATTCCTTTGAAACCAGATTTGCATTGCGCATGAGTGTAGTCCTTCTTGTAAGCTTCGCCTATACCATGCTCAGCCAGGCAGATCATGGGTACTGGCTTCCTATGAATGCTTTTCTGCTTCTGCGGCCTATGTATGAAGACAGCAAATATCGAATGAAGACCCGGTTTATCGGGACAGCGGCAGGCTGTGTTGTCATTTCTCTGCTTCTGCCATTTTTTCACGGAACTTCGGGACACTTTTTCCTGGCTGCAGTTATGGTAGTGGGTATGTATACGGCCACTCCCGGTACCCGGATCCATGGAGCTTTTGTTACCTGTTTTGCCCTGTCTATGAGTACTCTGGCTATGAAAGAAACCCTGGCTATTGAGCTTCGTATGCTCTATGTGGCGGCTGCGGTATTTCTGGTCCTGGTGGTAAATAAGTTTTTCTTTCCTACCAGTATGGGACAGCAGTTCCGCTATATTTTCCAGATGATCTTTCATATGCAGCATATGTATCTGCGGATCCTGGAGCGTTCTCTTACCGGAAGGCTGGATCACGGTGTTATCTGCGACGCTCAGATCCAGTACCACATGCTCCATGAGCAGGTGCTGGAATACCTGGGAAAGATTTCTCTGGAGGAAAGCGGATACTACCGGCAGGTGCTGGATATTACCTGGAAGATGATGGCAGAGATGGAACAGATCCTTTTCCTGGTTAATATTGACAGGAGGGGAGTCTTACAGGAAGGGATAATGGAGAATTACATCTCTTATACAGATTATGTCCTGAACCAGATTCAGCAGCTTCTTCATATACGTCAGGAAAAACATGTAAAAAAGATCAAAGAAATGCATTACCAGAGATGGGTGGACAACGACTCGGAACTTTCCTATCTGATGACCAGATATGCAAAGAACCTTTCCAGCCTGTACCGCATGGTCAGCAGGCACAGGGCTGGAAGGAAAGTCCACTGAAAATTTATTTTTCAGTGGTGTAAGCCGGAAATAAAATGTAGTTGCATAAGAAGCTTTATGCATGATCTTTCAGATTATATTCAAATTACAGTTCATGACGCAGGGGTATTCCATGATCTCCAAGCAACGGGATTTCCGGCTTTATACCACCATGTCAGTAGAATACCAATGTTTCATTAAAAACGCATTAATTACAGACCGATTTCCCGGAGTGATTGATACAATCTCCATATTCTTCACCTGAATTTTTTTATTTTATGTATTTTAATAAAGGCTCCAGATACTTTTCATCTACCCAGGAGCATTTCTTTCCCATAGCCTCTTTCAGAGCCAGTTCCCAGGACTCGCATTGTTCCATAGGTTTTTTAGATACTGCTTTCATCAGCATAGAGCAGAGCAATTTATCTTTTATAGTCATGATCTCCTCGTTCCATGCACCCCGGCCATAGAAAAGGGGGATTCCCTCTAATGAGCCTGAAAGGTGCCTTTTCTTCAAATCTTCCAGGGTCTTCTGGTCGTAGGGGGAAGCTCCCACTGCAAAAACCGCCGCCTGTTTTCCTTTGAGAAGGGCGGAATTTTTCTTCAAAAATGAAAGACCGGCAATGGAAGAGGCGTAGATTCCTCCGCACAGAATGATCGTATCTGCAGAAACGACCATCTGAGAGCTGGCTTGGTCAATAGAAACAGGGGCAGTGTTCAGGGCTTTTCCCAGAAGCTGGGCGTATTCCCTGGCTGCTCCATACTTTGACTTATAAATGATCAGAATATTTTCCATAGTTTTTTCTCCTTTTGATGGTCCGGAAAGCTATAGAATACCGGATACTCTTACCCTCAGTGAACAAGGAACCAAACGCCTCTGCTATGTAATTTTGTACACTGAGGGTACTGTTCTGTATAGAAAGTTTACCGGGAAGCCCCCTGAAAAGTCAATATAATTTCCAATATATCTCCCTGAAGTCTGGCTTCGATTTTCCCTCCCATTGCCTGAGTCAGTTCTCTGGCTATGGAAAGTCCCAGTCCGGCGTGAGAACCTTTGGAAGTGTTCCTGGAAGGGTCTCCTCTGTAAAACCTGGCGAACATCTGATCCGGGTCAATGGATTCCGGATCTTTCACTTTGTTGGAAAGGGTCAGAGTAGTTCCTTTTTGAAGAATGAAAAGGGTTCCCAGACCATAAGAAAGAGAGTTAGAAACCAGATTTCCCAAAACCCGTTTTAACTGGCTACTGTCTCCCTGAATCTGAATGGATTCTTCCTGAAAATCCAGAGAAGGCTCCCGGTCCTGTTCCTGAAATTTCCCGTAAAATCCTGTAAGCACCTCACAGACGAGAGGAAACAGGGAGACCGGCTCTATATGAAGGGGAAGTTCTTTGCTGGTCAGCCTGGTATAGAGGAAAAGCTGGTCTAAAAGCTGCTCCAGGTCTTTCAATCTGCCCCGGACGATCCGGCAGTATTCTTTCTTCTTTTCAGGGTTTTCCGTTTTTTCCACCATCTGCATATAGCCGGAAGCTCCGGTGAGGGGAGTCCGTATGTCGTGGGAAACACTGGCAATGGTATATTTCAGCTCTTTCTCTGCTTCATGAGCCTGGAGCACCAGTTCCTGATGGGAATCGATATAAGTATTTACCAAGCGGCAAAGGGACAGAATATTTCTGTCCCTGACAGAGCAGGTAAGCCTCTGATTGCTCCCCGGCTCCAGATTTTTTAATTGTTGGGATAGTCCTCTCACCTGCCTTCTGTAAAGCAGAAGAGCAGCGAGAGAGAGGCAAAATAATAAGGCAAATAAAATGAGCAATACTGTTTTTATCATAGGCATATTCCTCTTAACAGATATCTTTTTTACTCAGCACTTTTTTAGAAAGCCAGATATAGAACATGGTCCACAAAAGGCTGGCAAACACAGACAGGAACAGGTTTGTACCCAGTCCTTCCCGGCCTACGGCCAGAGAAAGGAAGGAACCTGTACTGGTGCTTCCGCTGATATAAGGAGCCATCATCACCAGGTAAGGCGGGAAAAACTGAGCGATATGGATCCCGAAAAGCCTGGTGACAGCTTCGATCGTTCCTGCCACAGTTCCCAGACCGCAAAGGATAGAAAGGATACTGACTACCGCGGCGTTACGGATAAGCATACAGAAAAGCATATTCTGAGCCGCAAGGGGGATCAGGGCTACCCAGCCGATCACAAGCATCAGCGCCATTTTCAGAGGATCTCCCAGAGGATTGGAAAATCCGAAGATCTTAAAGAGGATTATGCTGGCAGCAGTAAGAACCAGTATAAACATAGCGTTAATGGCGCAGTGGGTAACGATTTTGCTTACGATATAATATCCCCTGTCCGGATAGTAGGAAAAAATATTTTTTCCAAAACCGGAAGAAAAGTCATCACAGGTGCTGAGGGCGCAGAAGATGGCACTAAAGCAGACCATAAGGCCTCCGGAAAAAAGAAGGTTGCTGACAAAGTCAGCGATGGTGCATTGGAGGAAAGAGGTTGCGTCAGCCTGATCTTCCGCAGTGAACTCAAATCCGTTTTCCGTAGCAAAGGTCAAAAGATTCGGATCGGTCACCAGTTTCATTGTGATCAGAGCGATCAGGATAAATCCTAAAAAAGCAGCTAACGTAATATAAACACTTTTATCTTTGAACAGTCTGCGGAATTCCATACGCGTGAGATTAAGCATGGCGTCTTCCTCCTTTCTTTGAAGAACCGGTTTTGCTTTCTTTACCCATCAGATCCAGAAAATATCCTTCCAGATCCTGCTGATGGCTGTAGATGGCATATACCGGAATACCTGCGGAAGTCATCACTGTGGTGATATCTCCCGGATCTGCCTTCTGATAAATGCGGATCTCTCCTTCCGTCCGGACTTCATAGTTTTGGATCCCCAGTTTTTCTTCCAGAAGTACGGCGGCCATTTTACTGTCAGAGGTTTTCAGATAGAGATAATCCTTACACTCTGCAGACAGTTCTTCTTTGGAAATCTCTTTCACCAGACAGCCGTCTTTGATGATCCCATACCGGGTAGCCATTTTGGAAAGTTCCCCTAAAATATGGGAGCTGACCAGGATCGTTACCCCTTTCTTCTGGTTTAGATCTAGCAGCAGAGAGCGGAGCTGGTTCATTCCTTCCGGATCAAGACCATTAATCGGTTCGTCCAGGATCAGGATGTCCGGGCCTCCCAGAAGAGCCATGGCGATTCCAAGCCTTTGCTTCATGCCCATGGAATAACGCTTCACCAGTTTTTTGTTGTCCGGATTTAATCCTGTAAAGGTGAGAAGTTCCCGGATCTCTTTATCAGGATCTACGATTCCCATAAGGCTGGCTTTTAAGTACATGTTTTCGTAGGCGCTCCGGCCTCCTTCCAGCCCCGGGGATTCAATGAGAACACCGATGCGTTTTCTTACGCTTTCCTGGCTCAGGGACTGGCCGAATACCCGGATACTCCCCTGGGTAGGAAAGGCCAGCCCGCAGAGCATTTTTAAGGTAGTGGACTTGCCAGAGCCGTTTCTTCCGATAAAACCGTAAATATCTCCCTGCTTCACATGCATATCCATGGAAGAGACAGCGGCTTTATCTCCATACATCTTTGTGAGATTTTGTGTGACGATTATATCTTTCATCTTTTATCCTCCTGGTCAGCTTTTTTGAAAAGCCTCTTGTTCTTTTCTGAATTCAGTATCTCACAGAGAGTTTCAAAAAGCGCAAAGAAAAGTTTAAGAAAAGTTAAAGATTAAAAACAGGGCAGCCTATTCTTTTAATTTAAATCCGATTCCCCACACGGTCTGTATGTAGCTGTCTGTACCTGTTTCTTTCAGTTTGGAACGGATATTGCTGATGTGGACATTAATGGTCTTGTCCTCCACAAAATAATCCTGGTGCCAGACTGATTCAAAAATTTCCTGTTTGGTAAACACCTTTTTGGGATATTTCATCAGAAGGGTGATGATTCCCAGCTCATGGGCGGTAAGATCCAGCCGTTGGCCTTTTACCAAAAAAGCTCTGGCCTGTTCATCCAGCTCCCAGTCTTTATACTGAAGAGAAGGAGAAGCAGGAGAGGACCCGGCCGCTTTGTGCCGGAGTTGTACCTGGATCCTGGCAAGAAGTTCTTCCAGTTCAAAAGGCTTGGTAAGATAATCGTCCGCACCTGTGGAAAGAAGACGAACCTTGTCTTCCAGGGCGGTCTTTGCAGATAATACAATAACCGGCACCTGGGAAGAACTGCGGATATGGCTGATCAGCGCTTCCCCTGTAAGCCCTGGTATCATAAGATCCAGAAGGATCAGATCAAATTTTTCCATATTAAAAAGGAGCCGGCCCTCGGTTCCGGAAAAAGCCTGTCGGCAGTCGAAGTCTTTTTCTGAAAGATATTCACAGATCAGATTGTTGATAGTAGGGTCGTCTTCTACAATTAAAATACGTGTCATAACACAATGTTCTCCAATTCTGCCGCAAAGCGGCGGGATAAGGCCATTATAGCATATGGAGAAAGGGAGAGGAAAGAGGAACGTATTCTCCATATTTTCCTTTAGAAAAGTTTCAGGGGCAGGTACGACTGGATTGTATCATACCTGCCCCTGCTTAGGAGTATCTATTAAATTTAGCTGTTCTTTAGCTCTTCTTTAATCCTGCCAAGTTCCTCCGGGGAAAGATTACCAGCTTTCATAATATCTTCATCGCTGACAGTCCCCAGCTTAAGTAAATTAACGACCACATTTTGAATGCCCTTTTGGATACCTTTCTGAATACCCTGTTCTTCTACATAATCTGATAAGTTGCACATTAACCCCACCTCCTTCGCCAGATCACTGTGCATTTGAAAATGATAGTTCTCCTCCAGTCTTTTTTTCTTAATATGATAAGGAATTTCTATTGAAAGCAAAGTATTTATCATACCGATAAATAAGTCTTCAGAAGATATCTTTTCATTTAGAGCTATGATAATCACAGAAATTTTGTCATAGGCCTGGGGATGATCCGGCAGACCGGGCAGAAGATCCCTTTTTCGGAAGGAATACTCAGAAATAGCATTCCCAATCTTTTTAGGAGCATTCATACAAAGCCAGATAGAATAGACCTTTCGGATACCATCATAATCAGAAGCAATAAAATCAACGCCAGACTGTGCGGAAATCATTCTGGCACTGTAAAAAATTCCTCTTGTTACGATTTCATAGCCGGGATAAAAAGATTTCTGAGCTTCCACATTAATAATCATTTGTACCTTGTTTCCCTGAGGAACAGATACCCGAAAACGAATATCAAAGTAAACAGTTCCTTCTTCGGGAACTTTATCTTCGTTTGGCATGCCGGAAATTTTTTCAGCCCTATTGTAGGCTGGTTCAGAATCTTCGGGAGATTCTTTACTATTACCGGGGTATACCGATATAGAAGAAATCTCCGGTGTTCCCTCAATATGCGGGATAATCTGCCCTATAGATAAATCCGTAAATTCCTTTACAGTACGCTTTAATATCCAGGCGAGAACCTGCCTCTGGCTCAGTACACGCTTGCACTGGGTGTCGTACTGTACTTTCTCTTTTGCATACGATAATTCTTTGGACAATTCATTATTCATATGCATTTTCTCCTTTATGAAACAATTATAAA
>ERZ1090879.1949-NODE-1951-length-10746-cov-4.109999_pt1 | contig 10746 bp, 4 predicted proteins | sample MGYA00478472_ERZ1090879 | MGnify/ENA primary metagenome ERZ1090879 (study PRJEB33644, sample SAMEA5815723) | chicken gut metagenome | biome: Chicken; feature: Gastrointestinal Tract; material: Caecum | place: Ireland | collected 2019-01-01 | study: A study of the...
TCCACGACGTGGCGGTACATCAGTTCGTTATCTTTATAATAGCTCAGATGGGGCATGGCGGCCCTCCTTTTTCATTGGCGCTCTTTGAAGAATATTATATCACGGTGTGCATAAAAAAGCAATATCATTGGCTCAAAATTGCAATTGATTTGCAAATTGTGTTATTATATACTATTTGATGTCAAGGAAGATCTTGTCTTTTTCTGCGCGGGAAAAGGGATTTCCGGACAAATTACGGATGAAACGGGACGCTTTCGGGCAATCCCGCGAAAAAATCATAAGGGGTGCGGTATGAAAAAGTTTTTGTTGGCGCTGATGGCGATGGCAATGCTCTGTTCGGTCGCATTCGTCGGCTGCACGACGAATGAAGATCCGAACAACGGCGACGGTTCCGACATCACGCAGCCGGGCGGAGACAATCCCGGCGGAGAGAACCCGGGCGGAGACAATCCCGGCGGAGAGAACCCGGGCGGGGAAAATCCCGGCGGAGAGGATCCGGACGACGATAAAGTCGCGGTGGAGAGCGTGACGCTCAGCCAGACGACGGCGGAAATTACGGTCGGCGAGACGCTTACGCTGACGGCGACCGTCCTTCCCGCGAACGCGACGAACAAGACGGTCACATGGAAGTCGGACAATGGCGCGGTGGCGTCGGTCGCACTCGGCGTGGTGCGGGCAAGAGCCACGGGGAAAGCGACCATCACGGCGACGGCGGACGGCAAGACGGCGAGTTGCGTCGTCACGGTCGTCGCTCCGCCTTCCGACGAGGAGAAGGTCCCCGGCTATATCTACTACGAAGATTTCGACGATCGCGACGAAATGCCCAACTATCTGACCGTCAGGAAGAGCGGCAGCGGCAATGTTGCGCTGACCGATAACGGCGAGATGAACATTTCCTCGGGGACTTCCAATGCGGAAGCATTCGTCAGATATGACTTCACGGAAGCGTTGCCCGAGACCTATGCGTTCGAAGCGCGCATCATGGTGACGAACGATGCGGGCGCGTTCCACAACGTGCTGTTCCTGTATAATTCCGCAGGTACGGGCGTGGTGACGCTTGCCATGGAGGGCGGGACGTTCCGCAACCATTCGGGCGGGACATGGAATAATCTGAATGTCCCCTACGAGGCAAACGTTTGGTATACCATCCGCATCGTGCTCGACTGTGCGGAAAACACGTATACGCTTGTCATTGACGACGAAGTTGTCATGACCGATATTCCTTTCCGCACTGCGGATACGGACGCGGCTTATTTCGAGATCGGCGGCAACAAGCAGAACCTCGGCATTCTGTACGATTATATCGCGGTGCGCGAAGTTTTCGCGCCTACGCTCCAAGTGAACGAGACGAGCAAGACGCTCGACCTCGACGCGGGACAAGACGAATATACGCTCAGCTATACGGCGGATTCCTCCGTCGCGGAAGATCCCGAAATCACCATTTCCTGCGATAAGTCCAGCGGCTTCACGCGCAACGGCAATGTGCTGACGTTTACGGCGGCAGGCGTCTATACCTTTACGATCACGGCGAGCGACTGGGCGGGTTCCGTCTCCGAAGAAGTCGTTGTGACGGTGACCAGCGCGACGCAGGAAGCGCCCGAAGTCACGGTGACGGAGCAGAGCAAGGAACTCGTGCTGCAGGAGGGCAACACCTATACGCTGCAGTTCAGCGTGACGGGCTCGCCGCTTCCCGAAGTCACGGTGACGAGCGACAAGCCGAACGGCTGTGTGTATGATGCGGACACCAAGACGGTGACCTTCTTCGCGGCGGGGCAGTTCACGTTCACCGTTGCGGCGAAAAATGCTGCGGGCAACGACAGCGAGCAGATCGTGGTTACGGTCACGGATCGGTATGCAAAGCCCTCCGAGATCGGCGACAAGACGATCTGGTCGGAAGATTTTGAATCCGATGAAGACCTGAACGGACAGGACGGCATTACGGTTACCAAGGGCGGCTCGGGCAACGTGACCTTCGCGGACGGCGGCATGCAGATCGCCACGAGCAGCGACAATTCGCAGACCGGAAAGGCATTCCTCGATAAGGCGTTCGAAAGCGCGCTCAGCGGCATCGTCGTTACCGAAATGACCTTCTCTTATGCCGGTCCCTTCGGAGAGATCGGCAGCAACGGATTTATCAACCTGCTGTTCTTCACGGATGCGGATGCGAAAACCAACACGGCATGCTTTGCGGTGCAGTACGGCATCCTGAAGGGATATGTGGACGGCGCTTGGCGCGCGGCACAGTTTGCAGGCTACGGCGTTCGTCTGATCCAGAACGAGGATTATACCATCCGTCTCGTCAACGATTTTGAAAACGGAAAGAGCTATCTGTATCTGACGGGCGGCGCGATCACGCTTGTCAATGAAAACGACAGTGTGGTGATCGAACGGCAGACGCTCGACGGCGAGGTCTACCTCGGTTCGTACAATTTCCGCAATCCCGGGACGCCCGCGGTCAACTTCCGCACGGGTACCGATAAGACGAAGGTCGATTACACCGTCGAATCCATCGTCATGTATCAGCTCCTGCCCGATCTGACGGTCAATAAGAGCGCCGATACGGTCACGAATCTTACGGATAACGCGCAGTATTCGCTCGATTATACGGCGGAAGAGGGCGCAACCGTCAAGGTGGAAGTGAAGGAAGCGAGCGGCATTACGGACGGCGCTTCCGTGGATACGGACAACAAGACGGTGACCTTCACCAAGGCGGGTACCTATACGTTCACGGTGACGGTCTCCAATGCATACGGCGCAATCTCCCGCGAGATCGTCGTAACCGTCTATGAAGCGACGATCCCGGCGACGGAAACGATGCTCTCCGTGGATTTCACGGATACGGAGAACCGTCCCTCACTTCCCGTTGCCCCTGAAGGATCGGGCGCGTTGGCGGAATATACCGACGCAGGACTGCACTTCTATTCGGGCGAAACGACGGGTGAGATCTTCTACGAGCACGTGTTCGATGCAGTGGTCACGGGGATCGTGACGACGGAACTCACGTTCAGCCTGTCGGATACCAATGCGAACTTTATCAATCTGCTGTTCTATAATGCGAAGGACGGAAATACTCCTGCAATGGGATGGGCAGTCTCCGGAAGCGGCATGATTCAGCATACGCCGAGAGCAGGTTCCTGGATAAGCCAGATGTTGAACGGCGAGACCGTATATCTGCAAAAGGGCGATGCCTATACGTATACGTTAAAGATCGTGGCAGATTTCGATAACGGCGTCAGCTATCTGTATCTGCTCGGAAGCGACATCCGTCTCGGCAGTGTGGACGGCGAAACCATGACGCTGCCCGAAGAAGGGTTGTTCATTGCCTCCAATGCGTTCCGTTGGTCTACGCGTGAACCGCAGAAAATTGCCATCGGGATCGATGATCAGAAGAACATTTCCTATACGGTCAAATCGCTTGAAGTGTACCGCAACAATGTGGCGGTGCTCGTCGGCGCAGACAAGCTGGAAAAGGAGCTGCTTGACGAAACGGCAGAATTTGATTTCGCATCCTATGTGCTTGGCGCGGATGCCGTGACTGTGTCCTATGACGGCGCAGACAGCGAATCCGTCAAGATCGAAGGCAGCAAGGTCACGATCACCAAGGCGGGTACGTACGAACTGAAACTTTCGGCGGCGAATGATGTCGGCGAAGCGGCGGAGATGACCGTCACCGTTATCATAAAGGATGAGACGCCCGTCTTCTCCGAAGTGACGGAAGAAGTGGAGCTGACGCTTTTCAGCGATGACGAGAACGTTTCCACGACGCTTACCTATCAGGTGAGTGTCGGCACGGTGGAGATCACCTGCGACAAACAGGAAGGCTTCACGCGTGACGGCAACAATGTGACGTTTACGGCAGCGGATACCTACGTATTCACGCTGACCGCCACCAACGGCGCGGCGGAATCAACCGTGACCATTACGGTAAAAGTCAAGGAAGGCGTTCCTCAAGAAGAAGTTCTGTCGATCGATTTTACCAAGGTTTCGCAAGAGGACATTGCAGCCGATATTTACTTGGCGGGTGAGAATTATTCTTACGAAGTTGATAGCGAAAACGGTCTGACATTGAACGGAATCACAGGAACCAAAAGCGATGATATTTTTTATCAGCGTACATTTGACGAAGCTCTTTCCGGTATTGTAACATTTGAAATTACGTTCAGTATTCCGGAAACCAATCGGGCAATGGTCAACCTCTTCTTCTTGTTTAACAAGAATTTCAGCGGCGATCCGGTGGCGAATTTTGCCATCAACAATTCTACGCACCTCTCTTACCGCGGTGGATCTGTTGGAAGCTGGACTGACCAGAAATACAACGATGAAGTTGTTTCATTGGTGGCAACTGCGGAATATACGCTGAAAGTTATCGTGGACTGCGATGAGAAGGTCATGTATGTGTACCTTCTTGGCGATAAGGTCTTGCTCGGTGATGCCGAAACGGAATACGGCATTTCTGAGGGCGGACTGTATTTCGGCGAATACGCATTCCGTACACCTGCCACGCCCATTGAAGCACTTCGCATCGGCATCGATGGCAAATCAAATGCTGCGCTCGTTTTGAAGTCAGTCAAGGTATATGAGAACAACGCGCCCGTGATTGCAGAAGCGGCGGCGGACAACGCGGAAGTGACGCTGGCGGACGGCACGGCGTCTGTGCAGATCTCGGCGACCGTGCTCGGTGCAGACGACTTCACCGTCAGCTGCACGCAGGAAGGCGCTTCGGTCTCCGGAAAGACGGTCACCTTCACGCAGGAAGGCGAATACACCGTCACCGTGACGGCGCAGAACGAATTCGGAACGGTCACCAAGACCGTCACCGTCAACGTCAAGGCGGCGGCACAGACGGGCGAGTGATCGCGGCATAAGCATGAAAAGAAAGCTGCCTTCGGGCAGCTTTCTTTAAAAAATCAACAGGAAACGGGAGCGGATATGAAAACGGCAGTCGCAGGGCTCGGTGTCATCGGCACAGTACATACGGGCATTTTGAAATCGATGGGGCTGGAGCCCTCCGCCGTGTGCGACACGCAGGCGGAACGGTGCGGGGCGTATCCCTCCGCCGCGGCATATACGGACTATTTCCGGATGCTCGATGCGGAACGCCCCGATGTGGTGCATGTCTGCACGCCGCACTATCTGCATGCGGACATGGTAGTGGGCGCGCTGGAGCGCGGGATCAACGTCCTGTGCGAAAAGCCGCTGTGCATCCGCGCGGAGGATATTCCGCGCATTCTCGCCGCGGAGGAACGCTCGGGCGCGCAGCTCGGCGTCTGTCTGCAGAACCGCTATAACCGCGCCAATGCCTTTGTCAAGGAATATGTGCGCGGGAAGAGGGTGACGGACGGAGAAGGGATCGTTGCCTGGCATCGCGATGCGGCGTATTACGCTTCGGGCGAATGGCGCGGCAAGTGGGCGACGGAGGGCGGCGGCGTGCTCATCAATCAGGCGCTCCACACCCTCGATTTGCTGCAATGGTTTGTCGGCATGCCCGATTATGTCACGGCAAAGACGGCGAATCTCACCCTTCCGGGCGTCATCGAGGTGGAAGATACCGCCGCGATGCTCTGTTCGGGGAATGCGGACTTTTCCTTTTTCGCGACCAACGGAAGCGAGAGCGAATTTCCCGTTGAGATCACGCTGCGGGCGGAGGGGAAACTCATCAAAATTTTGTCCGACCGCGTGCTGATCGACGGGGAAGTGCAGACGTTCGGGGGCGATTCCCGCGTGTTCGGCAAGTACTGTTACGGAACGGGACACGAGGCGCTCATTGCGGACTTTTACGACTGTGTGCGCACGGGGCGCAAATTTGAGATCGACGGCGCCGAGGGCGCCAAGGTGGTGCGGCTCATCCTTGCCGCTTACCGCAGCGGCGGACAAAAAACGGCGGTGTGGGAGGGCGTCCGCAGCGGGGAGAGCCTTTCTGCCATGGCTGCCGTGCAGCCGTAGAAAATGCAATTATTTCCGCAAAACACACAATAGACCTGTGTGAGTTTCTGTGATATAATAGGGAGAAAAATGATGAAATTGAGGACAAAGCGCACATGGCTGCGCGCCGCCGTCCAGGCAGGGATCTTGTTTTTGTGCCTGATCGCGCTGGTGGTGCGGCTTGTATGCACGACACAGTTCCCCAAGGTCGCCGAAGCGTCCATCGGGGACATGACTTCCAACACGGAGAACGGCAATCTCATGACATTCAACTGCGGAAACAATCAGGTGCTGGTGGAACTCTGTACGCCGCGCACGGTGCGCGTGCAGCTCTCCACGGACGGAGCGGACGGCTACCGCCCGTACGATCCCGAGTATTACATGGTACAAAAGACCGCATGGACGCCCGTCTCGCACACGACGACGGATGCGGGCGACTACATTTCGGTCAAGACGTCCGCCCTGGAACTCCGCATTCAGAAAGAGCCCTTCCGCATCGGCATGTACGATCTGCAGGGCAACCTCATCAGCAAGGATACCGATGAGGTCGGCATGTATACGGAAGGGGATCAGGTCGGCGGGAGGAAGACGGAAAACACGCAGAACGCGGGCGGCATTTTCGGGTTCGGTTCGGGCGATCACGGCAGACGCGAAACCTCAACCGTTATGATCAGGATTTCGACGAATTTTCCATGTCGCACGGCAGGCTCATCTCGCCCTTCTTCATGAGCACGGTGGGCTACGGCATTTTCCTCAACACGATCGAGAAGGACACCACGTTTTTCCGCCGCGGCGGCGGGTTCGAGACGACGGGGTACCTGGACTACTTCTTTATGTACGGTCCCGACTTCAAGACCATTCTCAACGAGTATGCGGAGATCACGGGGCGCATGGAACTGTACGGCAAGTGGGCGTTCGGGTTCATGCTCTCCAAGTACGGCAACGACAACGCCACGCAGAAGGAGTTCCTCGAATGGATCCACCGTCTGCGCGACGAGGGCTATCCCACCGACGTGTACGTCTTTGACTACGGCTGGCGCGGCGACGTCGCGGACAACGGTACGGACCGCGGCGGCGCCGGCGAAAAGTTCGGCAAGCAGATGTGGAACAACGACAAGACCAAGTTCCCCGATGTGGACGCCATGTTCGCCGAAGCGCGCGAGCTCGGGTTCCATGTGGGACTCCACAACAACGCGGGCACGCCGGAGGCAAAGGGCGGGACGCGGCTCTGGGACGAAGAGGTCGCCAAAGATTGGGTGGATTCCTACATGGCGGTCGTGGAAGCGGGGCGCGGCGACTGGTTCTGGCCCGATGAATTCGACGTGCTCGGTTCCAACACGGCGCCCGTGTTCGCCGCAAAGGGCGCGTACGAGGCGTGGATCGATTCGGACGTCGTTGACACCCGTCCCATGTTCGTCACGCGCGGCAGCTATGCGGGACAACACTTTGCCACCGCATGGTCGGGCGACATCGAAAATACTTCGCAGGAACTCGGCTATCAGATCGGGTACAGCCTCGACGCCGGGCTGGTCGGCTATTGGGCGGTATCGAACGACCTCGGCGGGTTTATGGGCAAGCCCACGGACGAGCTGTATACGCGCTGGGTGTCGGAATTCGGCGCGTGGAGCGCGATCATGCGTACGCACGGACACGACGGCAGGGAGCCGTGGCTGTATGATGAGACGGCGCAGGAGACGCTCAAAGCCAATCTTGAGACGCGCTATGCCCTCTATCCCTACATTTACACGATGGCGTGGCAGGGGTATTCGCAGGGCGTTCCCATGATGCGCGCGATGATCCTTGAAGACGGCAGCCAGTACAATCCCGACGCGTGGGATCTCAACAAACAGTATTATTTCGGCGACTGGTTCCTTGTCGCACCCGCGACGGAGACGTTCGATACCGTCGTCTCGGTCTGGCTCCCGCCCGACACGACCTGGTACGATTACAACACGGGCGAGCGCTATGTGGGCGGCGAAGACGGCAAGACCATCCGCGTCGCGGCGGCGCTCGACGAGATCCCCGTCTTTGTCAAGGCGGGTGCGATCGTTCCGATGGGACCCGATGTCAACTATGCGGACGAAAAACCGCTCGATCCGCTGACGCTCGACATTTACCCCGCGGGAACGAGTTCCTACACGCTGTATGAGGACGACGGCGAGAGCCGCGAATACATTGAAAAGAACGCCTATTCGACGACGGATTACCGCTGTATCGAAGACGGCAGCGTCATCACGTTCGAGATCGGCGCGCAGAACAACCGCAACGAGTCGCTCTATAAACCCGCAGACCGCTCGTACAATCTGAAGTTCAATCATCTGAGCGACGTTCTGAACGTGCAGCTGGGCGGCAGCGCGCTCGAAGCGTGCGCTTCGGTCGAAGCATACAACGAGGCGCAGCAAGGGTATTATTACGACGCGCAGAGCGATACGCTGTACGTGAAAATCGTTGATACGCGGCAGGCAATGACGGTCACGGTGAATACGGCGGACGGCGTCACGCAGCCCGCGCTCGGCAACGAAAATCAGGGCATGCCCACGCAGAGCATCACGGACGGTTCGACGTACGAACTTGAAAACGCGGAGCTTGCAGGCTCGGTCGCGGCGTCTTCCGACTATCAGGGGTATACGGGAAGCGGCTACGCGGCGGGATTCGCTGCGGTCGGCGATGCGGTCAAGCTCGACGTGAACATCGTCCGCGAAGGAACGTACGATCTGGTGCTGCGCGTCAACAACGGGAAGTCCGGCATCGGCGATAACGGCTCGCGCCGTCTGAATCTGTATCTGGACGAGAGCGTGCTTGAAGAACTTGCGATCAAGGCGACCGACTGGACGGATTCCAGCGGGAACGCGGTCTGGACGGAATATACGATCGAAGACGTGGAGCTGAGCGAAGGCCGCCACACGCTTGAGATCAAGGCGGACAGGTCCAATGCGGGCGCATTCAACCTCGATTCGCTCACCTTCCATCGGCATGATACGTCGATCGATGCTTTTTCGCCCATCCAGGCGGAAAATGCCACCGATATGAGCGGCGCTTCCGTGGTGACGGACGGGGACGTGCAGGCAGTGCGTGTTACGGAAGACGGCGGCTGGCTGCGTTATGACGAAGTAAAGGGGGCGAATAAAGGCGGTTTCCGCATCCGTCTCAAGAGCGGAACGGGTGCTACCGTCACGATTTACCAGAGCGGGATCGGCGACAAAGTGCTTGCGATCTTCAATGTGCCCGCCGGCGACGAATGGCAGACACTTGAGATCGATTGCGACGATATGGACGTCGTGGACGGCGACATGGTGCTGCAGTTCGAGGCAAAGGACGGAGGGGAAACGGATGTCCTCGTCGATTGGATGCACTTCGTCAAAAAGGTGGATGCCTTTACGGAGATCGGCGCGGTCACGGCGGACGAGCGCGATCCCAATATCGTCGTCAACGCGGACTACCTCGGCAATATCTATGACGGCAGATGGGCGATGTTCGAAGGCATCGACTTCGGCGAAAAGGGCGCAAAATCCTTTGTGATCACGGCGTCCAGCAACAATCCCGGCGGCACGGCGGAAGTGTATCTCGACTCCGTTTCCGAAGAAAACCTTGTCGCGCGGGCCGTTGTCACGAATACGGGCTCGTGGTCGAACGAGCGCGAATTTATTGCCCGCTGCGAGGAAGTGACGGGCGTCCACAACGTGTATATCGTGTTCCGTACCGCGGAGCAGGGGAAGGCTGTGTGCGACTTCTATTCCTTCCGCTTCTCCGAGACCGACCTGCTCGCCATCAACGAGACGGGAACGCTGGAGCTGGAGAGCGGGACGGGCGTCACGAACGATGCCGGAAACGGTCTGCGCGTGGACACCGAGTGGTCCGGTTACACCGGCACGGGCTATGTTGCGGGCTGGAAGCAGAGCGGCAATTACGTTGAAGTGGATGCGCGCATCGCGGAGGACGGACGGTATACCATCGTTCTGCGCGGGGCGGCGGGCAAGAAGAATGACGCGACGGACAATTCTCCCCGTACGGGCGCGCTGTATGTGGACGGCGTGAAGGTCGCGGAATTCGGGCTCGCGATCCAGGATTCCTGGAGTACCTGGGTGGAATATACGTTCGATGCGCTGCGTCTTTCGGCGGGCGAACATACCATCCGTATCGTGGCGGAGGGTGATAACGCGGGGAATTTCAATCTCGACAGCCTTGCGTTTACCCGCCTGACGGTGGAAACGGCGCTCGGCGATGCGGTGGAGGAGGCGCAGGCGCTCAGCGCAGACGACTATGAAGCGGCAGGCTGGCAGGCGATGCAGCAAATCCTTTCGGAGGCGCGGGAACTGCTCGCTTCCGAAAGCGCGACGCAGCAGCAGATCGACGATGTGACCGCCCGTCTGAATGCGGCGGTGGACGCGCTCGTCTCCGTGACGGAGGAGCCGGAGGATCCGCAGACGCCCGATCCTTCCGATCCGCAGGAGCCTTCCGGAGAGGATCCTTCGGGACAGACGCCCGGGGGCGGGCTTGACGGCGGGGCGATCGCCGGGATCGCGATCGGCTCGGTCGCAGGTGCGGCTGCGATCGCCGCGGGCGCGACGTTCATCGTCAAGCGGAAGAAGAACAAAAAACAGTAAATCATGTGCAAAACGTCCCTGCCGCCTGTGGCGGCAGGGACGTTTGTCTGCGAAATTTCCGCACAAGTTCGGTTGCAAATTTGCACCGCGATATGGTATACTGTAAGGGAAAAATACGAACTCGCTTTTTTCGGTATCTTTTGAGCGCCTTGCCGTTCATCGTCTTTGTAATACTTGAGTATTACTACATCCTCTTCGCGGCAACTCATCTCAAAATCTT
>ERZ1090879.1951-NODE-1953-length-10733-cov-4.899513_pt1 | contig 10733 bp, 8 predicted proteins | sample MGYA00478472_ERZ1090879 | MGnify/ENA primary metagenome ERZ1090879 (study PRJEB33644, sample SAMEA5815723) | chicken gut metagenome | biome: Chicken; feature: Gastrointestinal Tract; material: Caecum | place: Ireland | collected 2019-01-01 | study: A study of the...
GTTTACGAAACATGATTTACGAATTGGCCGGAAACGCCGCAATCAGCCGCAGGAGATTTTCCATTTCCGTCTCCAGATTTTCCATACTTTTTCCGCGGCTGACAGAAAAGTCTTCCGGAAGCTGATTGATCGAAAAGGCAGCGGTCAGCCCGTCCCGGTTCAGTTCCGGCAAGGCTTCCCGGTCGATTCCTCCGGCAATGGCAACGACAGGGATCCCCAGTGCCTTTCCTCTCCGGGCAATTCCTGAGAGGACTTTTCCGTGGATGCTCTGGCTGTCAATCTTCCCCTCACCGGTGAGGATCAGGTCCGCATGTTCAGCCAGCGTATCAATCTGCACCGTATCCAGCACTGCCTGAATCCCCGGGATCAGCTTCGCGCCCAGCAGCGCCGCCATGCCGATGCCCATTCCTCCTGCCGCTCCGCCTCCCGGAAGTTCACGGATCTTTGGAATCTGCACCGTCTGTTCCAGGATCGAGGCATAGTGTACCATTCCCGCCTCCAGTTCCTGTATCATGCCTTCATCCGCCCCTTTCTGCGGGCTGAACACATGGGCGGCGCCTTCCGGCCCCGTCAGGGGATTGGTAATGTCACACATTGCCAGAAGCTCGATCTGATCCAGCAGTTTTTCTCTCCGGCTCATGTCAATCCTCCGGATCTCCTTCAAAGTTCCTCCGGTCGGTACAAATTCCCTGTCCTGTGCATCATAGAAACGGATGCCCAGCGCGGCAGCCATCCCGCACCCTCCGTCATTGGTACAGGAACCGCCAAGCCCTGTAATGATTCTCTTCGAACCCGCCTTTGCCGCCGCCAGGATCAATTCGCCCACCCCGTAGGTGGTTGTCTTTTTGGGATTTTTCCTGTCTTCCACCAGGGGAAGCCCGGCACAGGAAGCCATTTCCACAACCGCTGTACCGTCACTGAGAATCCCGTACTCTGCTTCCATAAGTTCCATATACGGTCCATGCACCTGCACCGTCTCTTTCCTGCCTCCCAGCGCCTCCAGAAAACAGTCTACACTTCCCTCTCCGCCGTCCGCCACCGGTACGGTTACAACCTCACACGCCGGAAACTGCTGATGTACCTTTTCCTTCAGGATTCTGCAGATCTGCTTGGCACTCAGCGTGCCTTTGAACGAATCCGGAATAATGATCACTTTTTTCATCACTCTTCACCTCATCCCCGTAACCGTTCCGCCATATGAACGTTTACTCATCATCACAGCGAAACGAAGTTTCAAATATACTCAGTCTCATTATACCGGATTTTTCTTTCCGCCTCAATAAAGCATCTGCAGGATGTCCACGCATTTTTCAAGTCCCAGCGCACCGCTGAATTTACGCCGCAGGCTACACGCTTTCCCATTCTTTAGTCCAGATATCTTGTTGGATTTGACGCAAAAAACTCTATGAAAACGGAAGTTCTGATAATCATTCCATTCCCATAGAGTTTTCTTTTTTCTGTCCGCCACCGCAGGACGATACCTGTTCATACTTCTTTACAGCATGCTGAAGCCCGTTGAAAAACTGCCTTCCGCAAGAGGTTCGCCACGGTCTGAGGGCAATTTATTCATACCTCACAATTTCCTTCCGCAGCCGTTTCATGATCCGTTTTTCCAGCCTGGAGATATAAGACTGAGAAATGCCGAGGAGATCTGCCACCTCTTTCTGGGTTTTTTCCTTTCCGTCCGGCATATTGATACCGAAACGAAGCTTTACGATCGTCTGCTCCCGCTCCGACAGTTTGCTGATCGCCTTTCCCAGAAGGTTCTTCTCCACTTCCTGCTCGATCCCATGATATATCACGTCTTCGTCCGTACCCAGGATATCCGACAGCAGCAGCTCATTTCCATCCCAGTCCACATTCAGTGGTTCATCGATGGAAACCTCCATCTTTGTCTTATTGTTTCTGCGCAGGTACATCAGAATTTCATTTTCAATGCACCGGGAAGCATAGGTGGCAAGTTTGATCTTCTTCTCCGGATTAAATGTATTGATCGCCTTGATCAGTCCGATAGTTCCGATGGAGATCAGATCCTCCACACCAACGCCCGTATTGTCAAATTTCTGGGCAATATAGACAACGAGACGCAGATTATGTTCGATCAGAGTGCTTCTCGCTTCCCGATTATCGCTGTCTGAAAGCCCTGCAATCGCTTTCGCCTCCTCTTTTTCCTCCAGCGGCGCCGGAAGCACATCCGCACCGCCAATATAAAATACCTCTCCCGCCGGTCGAAATACTGCCGAAGAGGATTTCCGTAACACGCCAAAGCGGATTCCCGCCGGCAATGCAGCCTGCATCATACTTTCTTCCTCCTAACTGTCCATCAAATCTGGATGTAATATCATCTGGCAGCCTGTGGGAGCAGCGCTGTCTTTTCCGGTAAGCGCCAAAGCGGGAGTTCTTATACGCTTTTCTGTATTCCCCTGAACAAGAACCATTTCCGGTATCTGGATCACCGGCAATACGCCGGATTCGCATCCAACACTGCGGAAGACTATGTAATGGGGATGTAAAGTCTGAAGCTCTTCCGGTTCCGTGACCGGCTTTCCCTCCATGAACTCCACGATCCCCTTCCGCAGATGTTCCGAAAACAGTTCCCTGATAACTTCATATGGTATGACTGACACCGGCTTTCTGGAAGTGGCGTCCCACAAAGCGTTGCCTGTGTCATACAGTCCTTTGACTTTTTTCCATTTTCCTCCGGCACCAAGATAGACCGTCACCATCCGCTTTTGTACCTTCCTTTGCTGCTCCTGTATCTTCAAAAAAACAGTGACCGCAGCGTAGACGCCGAATCCCGACGCTACCGTCGCTGCCATCCCCCTTCTTCCCGCAAGACGTTCCAGCAGCCGGATCCCTCCGCTCATCAGAAAAGACATCAGCAGGCAGCAGAAAAATCCAAGGACAAGCTGTTTCCCACCTCTGGTATTACAACCAAACTTTACCATTCCTGTAAATCCCGCGATTCCGATACAGGCCATAATCTGCGGCGGCAGGAAGCGATAAACTGCAAGCCACCCCAGGATCCCCACGGCGCCTAGCGCCGCAGCCGCCGCGCTCCTGCGATGCGTGGCAGAACATCCCAGGAGCCTTCGGGTGAGTCTCAGGAGAATATAATTCATCAGAAAATTCTCCGCAAGCAGCAGATCCACATAGATTTCGTAATACAAAAAGACACCCCCGTCAGCCTGTAAGGTCTTTACCGGAACCGGTAAGTACCATTATAGGCGAGGTGGGGTGTCTTTTTTGTCAAACCAACGACCCAATATCAAAAATCTTTTCGACATTGATGGGGGCGGACGCCATCCGGGAGGACGCCGCGGGAGCAGCAGGGTACCGACGAGGACGGTCCGCAGGCGGTCTGCATTCCGTTCTCACTCCACAGCCGGACACACACGGGCAAAATGTTCGCTGCTTCAGTTCCTGAGCATCGGACATTTTGCTCGTGTGTGTTCGTCTGTAGTCGCAAGAACTGGAACTGCAGACCGCCTGTGGGCCGTCCCGTCGGTACCCTGCTGCTCCCGCGGCGTCCTCTCGGATGGCTGTCTATGGGGGGGGTGTGGTTTCTTGGTGAGTTTTTAGAGCATGTTTAAAAAGTGCTTTCTGTAGGAGGTATTTTTCGCAAATAAATTTGGAAGCGAAGTTTGCAGGAATGAATTTTTAAACATGCTCTGGTACTTTGAAGAATATTCAGTGTTTCGAAGAAGGTGTTGTGCTTCGGTGGAGGATTTCCTGGATTGTGCGGACTTCTTCGGCGGGGAGTTGGCCGGGGGCGGAGGTTGTGCCGGCGCTGGCGTAGGTGATGCAGGAGCCGAAGGTTTCGCCGCTGATCCGGGTGATGGCTCCGAGGGGACCCATGGACATGGTGATCACGGGACGGGAGGCGGCGGTCTGCATTTCCTGGGTGATGTCCAGGAGGTTTATCACGTCCTGGAGGATCTGGGGCATTACGGCAAGTTTGAGGATGTCGGCGCCGGAGTGTTCCAGGGTTTTGAAGATTTCCCGCATCTCGTCTTCTTCCGGGGTTTTGTGGAAGTAGTGGCGGGAGGCGATGACCAGGCGGTTTTCCTGGTGGATACTTTTTATCAGACCAACGGCATCCAGGCCTTCCATTTTGGCTTCTATATCGATCAGGTCTGCATAGCCGGATATGGCGGCTTCTATACAGAGGGCTGTGTAGGTTTCGGGTGTGATGGCTTTTTCGCCTCCTTCGGCAGCGCTTCGGAAGGTGAAGAGAATTGGAAGCTGCCCGGCAGTTTCCCGGATTTGCCGCAGCGCTTCGCGGGCTTTGCCTGGTTCCAGGATTTTCTCATAGCTGTCTGCTCTCCATTCCAGCAGATCCGGCTGTGCGCTGACTGCCCTTTTGGTATGTTCTGTTATTTCTTCCAGGTTTTTTCCCATGACCGGAATGCAGATCTTCGGCATTCCCTCTCCTATCGTCAGATTTCCTGTTTTTATCGTTTTATCCTTCATTTTTTTATTTCCTCTCGGTCTTATTTTGTAACCGGTCGTCCGGCGGAACGGTTACCTTATTTTTTCATTTTATTTGGATCTTTCTGTACTGTCAATCGCTTTTGTGTTATATTAAGATAAATCAGTAACAGTTCAACTGGCTGAACTGTTGCGTAAATCATGTTTTTACATAAAGGAGTATCGTTTTATGAATATACCGGCAATTCCAATCTCTGGTACAACAAAACTGACCGCTCTTCTGGGAAGTCCGGTCTCTCACAGTATCTCTCCGCTGATGCATAACCGTGCCTTTCAGTATCTTGGGCTGGACTATGCTTACCTCTGTTTCGATGTGACGGAAAAGACGCTGCCGGAGGCGGTGGAGGGGCTGAAAGCTGTGGGGATCCGCGGATTTAACCTGACCATGCCGAACAAAAATAAGATCATGGAACTGGTCGATCATATCTCTCCTGTTTCCCAAATCTGTAAATCGATCAATACGGTAGTCAATGACAACGGCGTCCTCACCGGCACTTCCACCGACGGGATCGGCTATATGGAGGCGGTGCGTGACGCAGGCTATGATGTCACCGGACAGGAGATCACCATGATGGGAGGCGGCGGCGCTTCCACTGCAATCTGCGCCCAGGCGGCTCTGGACGGGATCCGGCATATCCACATTTTTGTCCGCCCTTCCAGCCGTTTTTACCGGAGAACTCTGGAACTTGCCGATACCATCAACCGCACAACGAGCTGCCGCGCCACCGTCTATGACCACGACGATAAGACTGCGCTTCGCCAGGCGCTGTCCCGCAGCCGTCTTCTGATCAATGGAACGCCCGTCGGCATGGCTCCGGATGCGGAACACTCGATCATTGAGGACACCTCTCTGTTTCATGAGGATCTGATCGTGTCCGATCTGATCTACAACCCAAGAAAAACCCGTCTGATGCAGCTCGCCGAATCTGTCGGGTGCAAAACTTTCAACGGGATGTACATGCTGCTTTACCAGGGCGCTGAGTCTTTCCGGATCTGGACCGGACAGGATATGCCGGTGGACCTGATCAAGCAGGAATATTTCTCTTGAATGATCTTTTATAACATGCAAAAAGAAACTGTACACCACTTTTACCTGATGTACAGTTTCTTTTTTCTATTACTGCAAAATTATTTACGATTTCTCAGGAAATCCGGAATCTGGATGTCCTTCTTCGGCACGTTGCTGGTCAGCGGTGCCTGCGGCTGCGGAGCCGCTGCGCCTGTTCCGGCGTTCGGGATATTGAATTTCGGCATCTGGAATCCATTGTTTGCAGCTGCTGTTCTCTTCTGCTCAGGAGCTGCGGACTGTGCTGCCGTTTTCTTTCCTTTTGTCTCGCCGTTTACGCTTGCCTGTCTTGTGGTTGCGTCGTCCAGACCGGTAGCGATAACTGTGATCTTCGCTGCGTCAGATACCCAGTCATCGTACATTGCACCAAAAATAATATTTGCGTTCTCGCCTGCAAGGTTCTGTACGTAGCTTGCAGCGTCATTTGCATCCATAAGGGAAATATCACCGGAAATATTGATGATAACGTGGCTTGCGCCTTCGATCGTAGTCTCAAGCAGCGGGCTTGCAACTGCCTGCTGAACTGCTTCCAGTGCCTTGTCGTCGCCTCTTGCCTCTCCGATACCGATATGTGCAACGCCTTTGTCTGTCATAACGGTCTGTACGTCCGCGAAATCCAGGTTGATCAGCGCCGGCAGGTTGATCAGATCGGTAATGCCCTGTACGGCCTGCTGCAGAACTTCGTCTGCTTTTCTGAGCGCCTCCGGCATGGTTGTCCGGCGGTCTACGATCTCGAGCAGCTTATCGTTCGGAATTACAATCAGAGTGTCAACGTTTTCTTTCAGTTTTTCAATTCCCATCAGAGCGTTGCTCATACGAGTCTTTGCTTCAAATTTAAACGGTTTGGTCACAACGCCTACGGTCAGGATACCCATTTCCTTTGCAACGCCTGCAACAACAGGTGCAGCTCCGGTTCCGGTTCCTCCGCCCATACCACAGGTAACAAATACCATGTCAGCGCCTTCCATCACCTGTTTCAGTTCCTCAACGCTTTCCTCAGCGGCTTTCTCGCCTACCTCAGGTTTTGCTCCTGCGCCCAGTCCCTTGGTCAGCTTTTCGCCGATCTGTAAAATAGTCGGAGCCTTGCACATGGTCAGCGCCTGCTTATCGGTGTTTACGCCTACAAATTCAACGCCTGCAATGGACTCCTCCACCATTCTGTTGACAGCGTTATTTCCTGCACCACCTACTCCGATGACGATAATCTTAGCAGATGACTCTGCCTCATTTGTCATGATTTCTAACACTTGTGTTTCCTCCTTACTTAGGCCACTCGCCTCTCTATATTTCCCTCCGGGTCTGTCATCCCTTTTCTGGTAGATATGTCTGTCTGTCATATGCATGAAAAAACCTGCAACCGTCCAGCTGGCTGAACTGTTGCAACAGCCTTCGCTCAATCATACATATAGATATAATATAATCTATTTCAAAATTTATCAACTGTTTTTTTGGGTTTTTTGCAGATTTTTGAAATTTTCAGGGATATTTGCTGTTTTTCTGGGAGTCACTGCCCTTCCGTCTGCCCGGTGGTTTCGCCTGTACCCTCTGTTTCCTGTCCATTTTCTGCCTCCGGATCAGTTACTGTTTCCTGACCATCTTCTGTTTCCGGATTGTTCTCTGCTGCCTGTCCGTCTTCTGTTGCCTGACTCTCTTCTGCCGCCGGAACATCCTTGGCAAACACTACATCCCCATTGCGCTCGTCCACATCTTCCAGATGCAGTTCTCCGGAAAGTCCCTCCAGCTGCGGCAGAATACCTGAGAGCTTCGTAATCTTTTCTTCCAGGTATTCCTCTCCTCCGAGAAGGATCCTGATATTTCCTTCATAAATAAGCGTCAGTTCCATCTCCTCCGAAACGTTCACCTGCTCCGGCCACAGTTCAAAGCGGTCCAGCAGCCTGGTCAGCGCATCCAGCGTTTCAAAGATTGCCGTGTCACTCACAGGAAGCTGTGCGCCAACCGACGCAGATACAGCATTCAGTCCCTCGATCCAGGGGATATCCTCCAGATTCGGATTGTACTCCTGGGTCTGTGTTTCCGTCTGATCTTCTTCCGTCAGCGGCTGTGTATCCAGACTCTCGACTTCCTCCTGTGTCCCCTCTGCCTGTGTTCCCTGTCCCTGTGTTTCTTCCTCCTGCGGAATACATTCCAGCACAATGCCGTCCCCGTCAAAATACGCCTTCTGCCCATCGACTTCCACATATCCCACCGCCGTTTTTTCATCCACGACCGCACGGACCGTCGGCGGGGAAATCAGTTCATAGGAAATATCCTCCAGGAACGGAACCCCGGAAAAGTCCGCACGGACAGGAAAAAACGTCAGCAGGACGGTATTGAAAGAAAGCGGCTCCTGCTGTTCCACCAGCTGCCGGATCTCATCCTCCGTATACCGGTTGCTGCCGGTGACCTCGATGTTTTTTGTCTGAAAGATCACAAAGAAAAGCAGGACAAGCAGAACAAGGATGCCCGCACACAGCAGGAGCAGCCTGGCAAGCCTTCTGCGTCTCTTTTTCCCTTTCCGTTTTTTCTTTTCGCCCATATTTCTTATTTACTCCTCAATATCTCTCGGACCATGGTCCGCTATCAGTTTATCACCAGCGGACCGCTGTTGTCCACTCATATTTCGTCTGTTTTTCCTTCTTATATCACCGTTCAGCCAACGAAACCGCTATCTTCTCATACGCGTAACCGAAAGGGCAAGCCCCATTTCTGCCAGCAGAAAGGCGACGGAAGTCCCTCCGTAACTGATAAACGGAAGGGTAATTCCCGTATTGGGGATCGTATTGGTGACAACGGCAATGTTCAGTATGACCTGGATGGCTATATGTCCCATAATTCCTGACGCGATTAAGGTTCCCGCCAGGTCCTGTGCATGAACGGCAGTAACCATCAGCCGCCAGATCAGCAGACCGAAAGCCAGGATCACAAGACATGCGCCAACCAACCCTGTTTCTTCACAAATAATGGAAAAGATCATATCGTTCTGCGCTTCCGGCACAAAGCCCAGCTTCTGCAGACTGCTGCCGATTCCTTTTCCAAAAATGCCTCCGCTCCCGATGGCATAAAGCCCCTGGATTGTCTGAAATCCTTTCTCATAAGCCTCCGGATTCCGCCAGATTGCCAGACGCTCCAGACGGTAGCTTTCCAGGCTTAGAAACACAGCGACAAGGACGGTTCCCGCTCCAGCCACTCCCATAAACGGCAGATATCTTGGATTCGTGACAAAGATCAGGATCACTGCAATTCCGAGAATGATCACTGCGGTGCTCAGGTTATTGGAGCCCACCAGCGCCACGATCGGCAATACGCCGAGAAATACCATCACCATAAACTTCCAGCCGGACAGTTTCTGTTTTGTTTTCTCCGCCATCCAGGTCAGAAACAGGATGACCGCCACTTTGGCAAATTCGGAAGGCTGGAAAGACAGCGGTCCAAGCGTCAGCCACCGCCTGGAGCCGTTGATAGAACTTCCCACGAAAAGAACCGCTGTGGACAGTCCAAGGGAAAGCAGATACAGCCACGGCGCGTATTTCAGCAGCCGGTGGTAATCCATACTTGAAATCAGATACGTGCCCACAAATCCCAGGATCCCGGCAAACAGCTGCTTTTTAAAATAATAGGCCGGGTCATTGAATTTCACCCGGCCATTATATGCACTTGTACTGTAAAGTAAAACCAGACCTGCGATCATCAACAGCACGACCAGCGCCACAAGGGTGGTGTCTGCCTTCCGTGTATGCCGCAGAATTTTTTCAGAAATTTTCATAGATACCGCCAGTCCCCGGCATTCTCTTGCTATATTTTATGCAGAACAACGTTGCTGAATTACAGCGCTCTGACATATTCCTTAAACAGATCCCCGCGCTGTTCATAGCTGTCAAACTGATCCCAGCTCGCACACGCCGGAGACAGAAGGACCGCATCCCCCGGTTCTGCCTTGTCTGCGCAGATCTTCACCGCTTCTTCCAGGTTCTCCGCCATCAGGATCTCGTGGAATCCCTCCCGGCGCGCCGTCTCTGCGATCTTCTCCCTGGTCTCTCCGATCAGGACAAGATATTTCACTTTTCCGTCAAACGCACGGATCCAGCTCTCATAGGTAGACTGCTTGTCAAATCCTCCGCCGATCAGCAGGGTCGGACGGTTCATCGCCTGGATGCCCTTGATTGCCGCATCCGGATTGGTGCCCTTGGAATCATTATAATAAACCACGCCGTTCTTTTCACAGACGTACTCGATCCGGTGTTCTACACCCTGGAACGCGCAGACCGCTTTCCGGATCACATCCATCGGAACGCCTGCACAGTACGCCATTCCAACGGCAGTCATCACATTTTCATAATTATGCTGTCCCAGGATCTTCAGCTCGTCCGTACGGACAACCGGTTCACGCTCCCCGTTTTCAGCAAGCCAGATCGTACCGTCCTGACAGTAGATACCATCCTGCAGCGCGCGAAGGCTGGAGAAGAACAAAACCTGCACTTTCTGCTCCGCGATCAGCTTTTCCCCGAAGGCTCTCAGCACTTCGTCCTCATAATTCAGAACACAGACATCCTCCATGGTCTGATTCTCCGTGATCCGCTCCTTGACCCTTATGTATTCCTCCATCGTATGATGGCGGTTCAGATGGTCTTCTGTGATATTGGTGATCGCGCTGGCCTTCGGATGGAACTTCTCAATGGTTTCCAGCTGAAAACTGCTGATCTCCGCCACGGTCACCGTATCCTCGGTCGTATCCAGCGCCACAGATGTATAAGCCGTTCCGATATTTCCGACCACCTGGACATCTTCCCGGTACGCCTTCATGATCTCTCCCAGAAGGGATGTGGTCGTCGTCTTTCCGTTGGTACCGGTGATGGCAAGCACCTCTCCTTTTCCAACCCGGTAAGCCAGCTCCACTTCTCCCCATACCGGAATCTCTTTTTCTTTCATTTTCAGTACCACCGGAAGATCCGCCGGCACTCCCGGGCTCAATACGACAAGCTCCAGACGATCCAGTACCTCGTCCGAAAGTTCCCCGAGAATAATCTCCACGTCCGCTCCGGCATTCAGCTTTCTGCGGATTTCCTCCGGATCCTGCTTGGCATTTCCGTCATAGAGGATTACCTTTGCCTGTTCATGAAGCAGAAGCCCTGCAGCTCCGATCCCACTCTTTCCGGCGCCAAATACCAGTACATATTTC
>ERZ1090879.1952-NODE-1954-length-10732-cov-29.325560_pt1 | contig 10732 bp, 6 predicted proteins | sample MGYA00478472_ERZ1090879 | MGnify/ENA primary metagenome ERZ1090879 (study PRJEB33644, sample SAMEA5815723) | chicken gut metagenome | biome: Chicken; feature: Gastrointestinal Tract; material: Caecum | place: Ireland | collected 2019-01-01 | study: A study of...
AGACAAAGCGCCGCCCCCTTCCGGGAGCGGCGCCGCGTTCTTGCAAAGCGTCGTTTTACGCCTGATGAAGTCTGTCGATGAACCTCGTGTTGACGGTATAGGTGGAGCCGGGCTGAATGTCCGTTTCGCTGGACAGGTAGCACCACACCCTTATGGGATTGACCAGTATATCGAGTCCTTCCACCATATCCGTGCTGAGCTCCGTCAGTCTGCCGCCCTCTTCGAAGTATTCGCCGTGGGGCTCGACATAACTCTTCTCGTTGAGTCCGGTGGATACGAATCCGAAATGCACATACGAAATGCCGTTGTAATTCTTGACTATATGGCTGAACTGCGGATTGCCGAGCTCTTTGCCGAGATACGTCATCGCGATGTCGATGATCGGTCCGAACGCCTCCGGGATAGAGCTTCTGTCGATAAGATTCAGAGCGTTGATATCCTGCCAGTTGTAGAGGTCGAGGAAGCCCGTCTGATATATCGTGGACACTCTGCCCGCGGCGGCGGCTTCATCCGCGGCTTCTTTCTTGTCGCCGTCGGAATATCCGCTGAAGTCGAAGCTCGCGCCCGTACCGATCAGGTTGGACATGACCACGTTGTGCGTGCGCAGAATGCTGTAATACACGTTGCGGTCGGTCGCGTTGTCCATTCGCGTAGGAACGTAGATTCCCGTGCCGCCGGTGTTGCGGACTATGCAGCCGTCAAGCGTGAAGTCCACCCCGTGCAGTCCTATGCCCGTACCGGAGTTCTGAATGACGGAATACTCGAGCCTGCACTCCGTGAGATCTTCGTTGACGTAATCGGTGGTGATGTTGTCCGTCCTGAACTGGATGGCATAACCCTTGATGCCCTGCGCGTCGCTTGCCGCTCCTATCTCGTCGCCGACGTCGTTGTTGGGAGAAATGGTGATGTTGCTCACCACCGCGCCCTCTGCGCGCACTATCACAAGGCAGCCCCCATACTGCGTCATGAAACTCCTGACGGCGTAGATGCGATGATTGTTGCCGTAAAGGCTGCAGCAGATCATCACCTCGTAGTTGTTGTACCGATATTCAGGCGCCGTAACGTCGAGAGCCGTAAGCAGCGGAGTGCCGTTTTCGTCGCAGTAGGCGATGTCGGAGCCGAGCACTATATCTCCGTCGTAAACCTGTTCGCGCGGCTCGAGCACATGCCACGACGTATTATACAGCTTTGTGAAAGTCTGTGTGGAGCGCGCCGCGACGAAGAACTCGTTGACGTCGTTTACCTCGATTGCCGGGATCACCGTCAAAGTCAGGCTCTGAGAGCCGACGGCGGCATTGCGCGGATAGCGCGCGGACACCGTAAGGGTGACTTCGGTACGTTCGGTTATATTCTCTGCGTTGAATACGAGCACGTTGCTTCCTGCCTCGAAATACGCGATGTCGGCGTTGTCGGTAGTGAAGACGAAGTCCTCGTAGAACGCGGCTTTGTCCGCGTCGTCGGCGGGAGGAGAAGGCAGAGATATCTCCACCTCGAACACGTTGTTCACGAAGTGCTCCGTACCGCTGTTATAGACGGACTGCTGCGACATGTCCACGTTCGGATCGAACCTGTACGACGCAAACACCGTCTCTCTTGCAAGCCCGACTTCGAACGAGCTGTTGTCAAGCGCAAGGCGGAAGATTGAGATCTTCTCCACCACCCGCAGCGTGACGCTCTGCGTTTTGCCGCCGAAAGCAGCGGTGACGGTCACGTCGCCTTCCGATACGGCGGTCACAACGCCGTCCGCGTCCACCGTGGCGACTGCCTCGTTCGAGGATGACCACTCCGCGTCCACGGCGCCGGTCGCGCCGCCCGTGTCGGCGGCATACACCGCATTGAGATCGAGCGGTATCTCGCCTATACCCAGAGTGAACGAATCGGGATCGGACTCGTTATAGGCAAAGAACTCCGCATTCTCTATCACGAAATCGTCCGCTTCGCAGACGACGAATGTCACTTCGCCGGACGGAGAAGACACCGTCGCGGACGACGCGCCTTCGTCTATCGTGAACACGCCGTTCTCTATTACGCCGCCTTCCGCCGCCGAAGCGTCGGCAACTCCCGCAGCGGCAAGATCCACGGTGCGGGAAGCGGTGTGGACCGTATCTCCGTAAAGGCTCGCGCCGGCACCCACCGCAACGGTGAACGCCGCACTCTCCACCCATTCGCCGGCACTGTTGCGGTATGCGCTCATGGTGATATTTGCCGTGCCTGCGCCTACTGCCGTCACAACGCCGTTGGCGTCCACGACCGCGACGGACTCGTTGTCGCTTGCCCATCTGCCCTGCGACACAAGACTGCCGGCGGGCGTGTAGACGGGAGAAAGCATGGTCTTGTCGCCCGTGCGCAGTTCGTTCTGTCCGCTGAGCGTGATGCTCTGGACGTCCGCGTCCGTGACTTCGATGATGGCGGAGTCGGTAAATCCTTCACCCGCGGACACCGAAACGCGGAAGGTGCAGTAGTCCGTCAGCTCCATAAGTCCGTCGGAATTGCTCTCCACCTCGTTATAGTTGCTGTCGATGAGAGCGGCTCCGGACACCTCGCTGTTGGAATGCTCCACTTCGCCTTCGATCTGCCACTCGACCGTCTTGTCGTTAGCTCTTTCGGGAAGCACCGTTACGGTGAGCCAGTCGTCGAGGTCGATGACTTTCCTTCCGTTCTCGTCATACGGCACTTCGGAGAACAGGATCTGCACCGCGTCCTCGTCGATGGTAACGCTCTCGATGCCTATGTACGCCTGCGTGGAAACAAAGGACGTGACAAGTCCGACGATCAGCATGATGATGATCGGTATGACCACCAGAACTCCGAGCATGATTTTTTTCATATTCACTCCTTAGGCGTGCGGTCCGGCACGCGCGGACGGACTCCCGTCCGCCGTACCGGCGTTATGCCCTCCGCACAGGGCATGATGTCATATGGTTTCGCCGTGCAGTCTTGCGATGAGCCTGCTGTTTATCGTATACGTCGATCCCGGCACGAGATCCGTGGTAGAGTCGTCGTAACCGAAGACGTACATGGGATTTTTCAGAATGCTTCCGAGAATATCGAGCCCGGAGATGTCGTCGCTGGAGAAATACCTGAACCTGCCGTCCTCCAGCGTCATATTCCAGCTGACGTCGTCGGGATCGGCATACTCGTCCGTACCCTCGATCTTTCCGTCCGCGCCCACGCGCCTGCCGTCGGGCAGATAGCCGTCGAACAGACAGCTGCGTCCGCTCAGGCCCATCGTGATGAAACCGAGGTGCAGATACGTCACGCCGCCTACGTCGCGTCTGAAAGACTCTATCGACGGATCGGTGACAAGAAGCCTTTGGAGCGTGGAGTACAGTATGTCGATCAGCTCTCCGCCAAGGCCTATGCCCTCCAGCGTGTCGCGCGGTATCAGCACGAGGCTTTCGCCGTCCTGCCAGTTGTAGATGTCGAGGAAGCCCTTCTGCGTGAACGTGGAGCGCGTGTCGGCGGTCTCGGTGTATGACGCATTGTTGTAGTCGAAATTGATCGACGTACCCACCATGTTGGACATGATGCTGTTGGTGAGAGTCAGATTGTTGTAGTGCTGCACTCTCTCGTAGGTGTTCCTGACATGAATGCCGACGCCGCCGGTGTTGCGCATGATGCAGCCTTCGAGTTCGACTTCCGCGCCAGAAACCTGAATGAGCGTGCTCGCGTTCTCAAGGACGGAATACTCTATCCTGCCGCCCTTGATCTGCGTGATACCCGTCTCGCCCGTGGTCTTGAGCCTTTCGTTGATGTTGTATCGCACGCAGTAACCGTTGTCGAACTGTGACGCGTCCTCGATGGACATATCTCCGCCGTCCGCGCCGGACTCATCGAACTCGTTTGGACGTATGGTGATGTTGCTGATGACCACGTCGTCCGCGTTCACCTGGAATACGGGTTCCGTCTTGCCGACGAGCCTGCCCTTTTCGGCGGAAATCGTGTGTCCGTTGCCGTACACGCTGTTGTATGTCGGAATGTTCTTGATCCGAGTGGGAACACCGTCCACGACAGTGGTGTTGTTCTCCATGGTTATATCGTTTTCCAGCACGGTCGCGTAGCCTTCCGCCTGTGCGGAACGCAGCTCCGCGTCCGTCGTGACCGCGACGCCGTTCACCACCGTCATTGTGAATGAGAAAGTGGTGTACTCCGGCAGATTGGCGTACTTGGGATACTTCGCGCTGACAGTGACCTTGATGTCAATCCTGCCGCTCTTTCCCGCCGCGCGCTCTATTGCGGACGCGTTGAAGTGCAGTATGTTGTTGAGCGTGCCGTTGCCGCTCTCCGTGTCGAACCATACGAGGTCGGGACGGTCGGTAGTGAACGAGAACGCTTCGTAGAAGCTCTCCTCGTCCTCGCCCTCATACATCATGGGATAAAGCACTCCCACCGTGAACGTATTGCCGACAAGAGCGTCCGCGTCGTATTTCATGGAAGCGAACACCGTTTCGCGCGCAAGACCGGCTTCGAGCGACGCGTCGGTGACCGCACCCACAAGCACAGTCACTTTGCGCTGCACCTGCAGCTCTATTGCCGCGGAAGTGCCGTCGGGAGTCTGTGCCGAGACGGTAACTCCGCCGCTGGAAAGACCGCGCACGGTCCCCTCGTCGTCGACGGAGGCTATCTCGTCGTTGCTGATGCTCCACGTCACTTCCGGCATTTCGCCGCGTCTGAATACGGAGGCATATCTTGCGGTGAGATACAGCGGTTCGCCGTTGACCTCTAAGATATAGTTGCCGAGTGCGCCGCTCTCCACTATCTCGATGTCGTCCTCTCCGCAAAGATTGACGACCAGCGCGTCGGGCGTACGTCCACCGCCGTCTATGGCGAGCACTGCGCGCGTTTCGCCCTCGTTGAAGCGGAACACTCCGCCGGACACCGTTGCGCCGAAAGTCGCGTCCGCGACGACGTCGTCCGCGTCCACTCCTATCTGCGAAAGCTTGAACTCCCGCACATGCACGCTTATGATGTCGCCGTACGCGCTGATGCCTGCGGATACCGTGACGGTGATATAGTTGCTGACAACGGGTTCTCCCGCCGAATTCTCCGCTTCGAGGCGGATCCTCGTTTCGCCTTCGCGCACCGCGGTGACTATGCCGTTGCGGTCGACCGAAGCCACGTCGGGATTTTCGGACACCCATTCGGCATTGTAGACGACGCCGTCAAGCGGCGTGTATCTGGGAGTGAGCACCGCGGACTCGCCGACGCGCAACGCCTTCTCGCTGTCCAGGGTTATCTCCGTGACGTCGCCGCCCACCACGACGGCGCAGGTGTCGGAATGCGTTTCCGCAGTGACCGTGAGCTCGAAGTTGCAGTACACGTTCGCGCGGATGAAGCCGCCCGAAGTTATCGTATCCACATGGTTGCCGTTGGCGTCGAGCAGTTCGACATACCAGAATCCGTCCTTGCCGTTGTCATCGTCCGCAAAATTGGCGTCACGGCTGCGTACGTTGTTTATGGTCCACTCGTAAGTCTTGTTCTGCGCCCTTTCGGGAAGCACGGTCACCTTGAACAGTCCGCCGTCGCCGTCCAGCGCATACGTTTCGCCGAGTTTTATCGTGAGGGTTTCCTTGTCGAGCTCGACGCTCTCCACGCCGATGTACGCGTTGACGGACACGAAAGACGTGACCAGTCCCACGACCAGCAGCACGACGAGCGGAATGAGGATAAGGATACCTACCATTATTTTTTTCATACGGTAATTACTTGCTTATATACGCCTGACGCGTCAGGGCGCGATCTTCTGATAGCGCTTGTCGAGGTTGACGAAAAGCGCGCACACGCTGCCGGCAAGGATGAGCGCGGACAGCGAACCGAGAATGGCATAGATGTTGTTGGTCTCGCCGAGCGGTACGATCGTGACCGTGCCTATCTGCAGAGGCAGGAAGCTGAATATCATCGTGAACACGCCGAACGCCGCCGCAACGAGTATGCCCACCACGAGGGAAAGCACCATGTTCTTGTTGGCGGACACCATTTCGCCGTCGCCCACGACGTTGAACGTGGGAGCCTTGACGTCGGAAAGTATGGCAAGACAAGTGAGCGCGAGGGTGATCATCTCGGAGATGATGAATATGCACCCCACGTCCAGCGACGACAGCAGGTTGCCGGCGCTTTCCGTCGAGAATGCCGCCGCCACGACTATCGTCGACAGCACCACGGACGCGGTGCCCACCGCTCCGTACAGCACGAACTTGGCAAGTATCTGCGTCGTGTAGCTCACGGGCACTATCTTGGTGTGGTAGAACGCGTTGCCTTCGCGCGATATCGACGTGGAGGCGAAGGACACGATGATCGAGCTGAAGATGATGATGACGAGCAGCGTCAGTCCGGGGACGATCGCCGCGCCGACTGTATTCTGCCCCATCGTTGCCGCGAGGTCGTTGCAGTAATACACCATGACGGGCGCCGCGACGGCCATTGCGAGATACTGGAAGGAGTAGTTGAACGAGCGCAGTATGAGGAAGAACTCGCGGTGAAGCAGAGTGCCGAACACGGTGCGCTTGATGTTGGGTATCTTCTTCTGGAAGGATACCTTCTCCGTTTCGACGCCGGTGAGAATTATCTTATAGTACGTGCGCGTAGTGACGAAATACGCCGCAACGCCGAGCGCCGCCGTGATGAGGAAGAGATACAGGAAAGACAGCCCCGCCTCCGCCGCGGAATAGCCGGCGAACCAGCCTCCGAGCAGCAGCGCGTACCATCTGAACGGATATGCCGAATCCGCCATATTGCGGAACATCGCCATGACTTCCGGCGAGAACATCCCCGCACTTTCGTCGCGCATGTACTGCAGCACGCCGCTCAGCGCGGTCATGTAGAGTATGAACACGCCGCATATCGCCGCTATGAGCAGTATGAGCACGAGAAGGAACTGGTTCTTCACCAGGTTCATCACCATCATGACGGGTATGGCGAGGATGTTGGCGATCGCGTAAGGCAGCGGGATCGCGAGCACTATCACCGCAAGCGCGACGAAATAGTAGCCCACGGGCGCCGACGCGACCACGCCGTATATCACGCACACCGGGATCATGATGAGCAGGTTGATGACGACGTTGTGCACGAAGCAGTAAATGGACTTGGAGAGCAATATCTCCTTGCCGCTCACCGGGAAACGGAGCAGCAGCTCGTTGTCGCCGTTCATGTACAGGTTCTTAATGACGTTGCCCGTGGACACGAGCGTCGTCACGCACACCGTGAACGTCATTGCGAGCACAAGGAACTCGAACGGCATGTTCGAGCGGCTGATGAACATGGACGCCAGGAAGTAGATGCCCGTCACCAGTATCGCGTATATTGCCAGCGTAAACAGGATGCTCAGCGCTTTGCCCGCCTTCGCTTTGGGGGACATATCGGTCCTGGAACCGAACCGCGCGCGCATCTCCAGCCTTATCAGCGAACGTACGCTGAGCCAGGAAATCTTGTCGTTCATTGCTCAGCCCTCCGCGCCGTCTGCGCCGTCGTGTGCGGCAGACTCTTCCGTATGCGGCTCTTCCTCGACGGGCATGTCGGGACGCATCTCTTCCTGTTCCTGCGCGACATAGTCCTCGAACAGGCGCTTTTCGTAAGTACCGGTGATCTTGAAGAATCTCTCTTCGAGATTCGCCTTGTTCTCCTCGTGTCCGGCAAGGTCGAAGCAGTCGATGAGGTGTCCCTCGTTGATGATCGCCACGCGGTGGCACAGCCTCTTCACCAGGTCGAGGTTGTGGCTGGAGAAGAACACCGTGTTACCTTTCGCGCAGTGCTCGCGCATGTACGCGATGATCTCCGCCGTGGACTGGGGGTCGAGTCCCATCATCGGCTCGTCGAGCACCCACAGCTTCGGCTCGTGGATGAGCGCCGCGATGATGCAGATCTTCTGCTTCATACCGTGGGAATAAGCCTTGATCTGCTTGTCTACGGCAAACCCCAGCTTGAACAGATCGAGATACTTGTCCAGCCTCTCCGTCCTGTCCGCCTTGGACACGCGGTAGAGGTCGGCGACGTAGTTGACGTATTCCCTGCCCGTCAGTTTCTCGTACACCGAATGGTTGTCCGGCACATACCCCATGTTCATTTTGGCTTTGATGGGATCTTTCTTCATATCGTAGCCGCACACTTCGACGGTGCCGCCGTCAAAAGGCAGTATGCCGGTAATGCACTTGATGGTGGTGGATTTGCCCGCGCCGTTCTGACCGAGGAATCCGAAAATCTCGCCGGGACGCAGCTCGAACGAAATGCCGTCCACCGCGACGCGGTCGCTCTTGGGATAGATCTTTTTGAGGTTGTTTACTGTAAGCATATTTCTTCTCCTGTTTTTTTCGCTTATTGCCGCAAACGCGGCGATGGCCGTCGCACGCGCGGCGCGCATACGCGTCGCGCGAAGCGAAACGTCCCGGATTCCCGATCGCCGCCGCAGTTATTATGCTCCGTTTTCCATTTTACTCCGCAATTCTTACCCGCACATTACGGGTTTCTTACGAAATTCTTACAAAAGGAAAAAGCATACGGCGCGCGGCTGCGCGCACACCTCGGCGGAAACGGGAACGTACGGGACGTTCCTACGGTTTCATTGTTTCATGACTACGGAAAGTTTGAGATAAGACGCCGGTGCCGCCGAAAAAGAACCGCGGGCGGACACGCGGCGGGCGTACGGAGTTCTTGCCGAACGGAGATTCACGGCGCGTTTTTGCGCATACAGCGCGCGTTCCGCGCCGTCCGCAAAGAACTTCGCCACCGTGACGTAAATGCCGCATGCGCCGAACAAAACGTATTTGCCGAAGATCGCCTGAAGTCTTGCAAACCACTCCTCTTCCGCCACGCTCTGTCCGCACAGCGCGATGGCGTAAACGGAGGACTCCGTCGCTTCACGCAAAGCACGGATCCCCCTGGGAAGATTTTTGATCAGCGTAACGATACATACGATCAGGCTTGCCGCCGCGACTGCAACCGCGAGCGACAGCACCGTGAACGATACGCCGACCAGTGTGGTCATGAAATCAAGCATATCGAACCTCTTGGGTTATATTGATTTTACCATTTTGCAAATACAGGTGTCAATCGTTTTGCAAAATACGTTATGTGTTTCGGAGGCGTACGGCGTTTTCGCAAAACGGCATGTTCACATTAAGTTTTATTATGCATAAAATGCCGTTTGAGTTAAATAAAAGTTAAAAACGTTCCTCTTCCGCGTCCGTCGGAGCAAGGACGGAAACGCCGCGCGCAAGGTCGGACGGCATATCCGCCGCCGTCAGACAGCGCATTTGCGTACGCGATTTTTTTGCGCGTGCGTCCGCGCATCGCTTGACTTGACGGCAGCCCGATTGTATAACATACGTTGCCGGGTGGCAGCAGCATAAGCCCGGTCAGACACGAAAACACGACGCGCCCGGAGGCGGTACGGAGAGGTTACGCCGCGGCGCAGGGAGATATATCATGAACGTGGACGAACTGCTTCTGCCGCTTGCGCTGATACTCGTCGTCGCAAAGCTCTTTTCCATCCTCGGCAAGAAACTCGGACTGCCGCAAGTCGTCGGCATGATCGTCGCCGGCATTCTGCTCGGCTGCATCCGCTACATTCCCGGACAGAGCGTGTTCACCTCTTCCGCGATGGAAGGGCTGTCCTTCCTCGCCAAGATAGGCGTCATACTCATCATGTTCTCCGCCGGGCTCGACACCGACCTCAAGCAGTTCAAAAAGATAGGCGTCCCCAGCGTGGTCATCACTCTGCTCGGCGTCGCGTTCCCCCTGCTGTTCGGCTTCCTCGCGGCAGGCGGCATGCTGTACGGCGGCTTCTCCTCCCTCTCGCAGTCCGACCTCATCTCCTGCCTGTTCTACGGCACGATACTTGCGGCGACTTCCGTGTCCATCACCGTCGCCGCGCTCAAGGAACTCGGCAAGCTCAACACCAAAGTGGGCATGTCCATCATCGCCGCCGCCATCATCGACGACGTCATAGGCATAGTCCTGCTCTCCCTCTTCATCAGCATAGACGCCACGGGCGGCGCGGGCGACATCGGACGTTCGGTCGGCATGATGATCGCCTTCTTCGCCGCGGCGGTCGCCGTCGGCTTCGTCATAAGGTTTGCGGTCAAGCGCATTTCCGAACGCTACCCCCACACGCGCCGTATCCCCATACTCAGCTTCGCGGTGTGCTTCTTTTACGCCTATGCCGCGGAGAAATGGTTCGGAGTGGCGGACATCACGGGCGCATACGTTGCGGGACTGATGCTGTCCGGACTGCACGAGGCGGAATATGTGGACAGAAAGATCGAGATCAGCAACTACATGATCTTCGCGCCCGTGTTCTTCGCCAACATAGGCATAACGTCCAACTTCGAGTCGATAAGCGCGCAGATGGCGGGCTTCGGCATAGTATTCGTGCTGGCGGGAATGGCAGGCAAGGTGATAGGCTGCGGCGGCGGAGCGCTGATGTGCGGCTACGGCCTGAAAGACAGCGTGCGCGTCGGCATAGGAATGATGGTGCGCGCCGAAGTCGTGCTGGTGTGCGCCCAGCGCGGCGTGGACTCAGGACTTGTGGACGCGGCGATAATGCCCTTTGTGCTTATCCTCATCATCGCCACCACCCTGCTCACGCCCCTGCTGCTCAAACTCTCCTACCGCAAGGAGCTTCCCCCTCCGACTCTTCCTCCCGTATATGTCCGTCAGCCCCGCGGCGTGTGAAATTAAACCAAGGTATAAAATTCAATAAACTTTGCGTTCTTGTGGGGAATGTTGAACCCCTCCCAAA
>ERZ1090879.1959-NODE-1961-length-10717-cov-8.510692_pt1 | contig 10717 bp, 7 predicted proteins | sample MGYA00478472_ERZ1090879 | MGnify/ENA primary metagenome ERZ1090879 (study PRJEB33644, sample SAMEA5815723) | chicken gut metagenome | biome: Chicken; feature: Gastrointestinal Tract; material: Caecum | place: Ireland | collected 2019-01-01 | study: A study of the...
ACATTATTTAATGTTAATACTTGCTTTTATAATAGACGGAAGATAAATTTTATGGCAATATAGGTTGACATATGAGCATTTAACTGTTATCATAAATTACGAAAATTTTTGTGGATTTTTCCGGGATTAGTCTTCTTTTCGCCACACAGCAACGCTGTGCGGCATTTTTTGTGCTCACGGAGGTTTAAATGGATCAGTCATTCATGAAAGAAAAACCAATACTGCCGCTTGTGCTCAGAATGTCTTTGCCCATGGTAATATCCATGCTCGTAAATTCGCTCTATAACATCGTCGACAGTATTTTTGTTGCGCAAGTCAGCGAGGATGCGATGACTGCACTTTCACTCGTATTCCCTTTGCAGAACCTGGCAAACGCCGTCGGGATAGGATTCGGCGTGGGCATAAACGCAGCCGTGGCGTACTACCTCGGCGCGGGCAATGAAAGAGCTGCGAACCGCTCGGCGACCGTCGGTTTGATTTTATCGCTCGTCCACGGAGTAATTTTAGCTGCACTCTGCGCCGCGCTCATTCAGCCGTTTTTATCGCTGTTTACGCAGAGCCAACCTGTTATTGATTATGGATTGGAATACTTTTACACCGTTATAGCCTTTTCACCCGTACTTACGGCGAGCATGGCGCTTGAAAAAATATTGCAGGCTACCGGAAAAATGAAAACAACCATGTTCTGCATGGCAATCGGCGCGATAGTAAACATCATTCTCGACCCGCTCTTTATCTCCGGCGCGGGATTTATTCCTGCAATGGGCGTCTTCGGGGCGGCGCTCGCAACCGGCATAGGACAGACAGTTTCGCTTTTAAGTTATGTAGTTGTTTTCATTAAAATAAAGATTCCGGTAAGATTCAGGCTTGAACGTAATTGTGGGGAAAAAATTTGCCGCAGATTGTATTTTGTGGGCATCCCCGCGTCTCTCAATCTCGCGCTGCCCTCTTTTATGATAACGGCGCTCAATGCTATACTCTCTGCTTATGCGGAAGCCAACGTCCTCATCCTCGGCGCGTATTATAAATTGCAGACTTTTATTTATTTTACCGTAAGCGGAATTGTCCAGGGCATCCGTCCGCTGGCGGGCTACAACGTGGGAGCCGGGCGGCGGGACAGGGTAATTAAAATTTTTAAGGTTACGCTTGTGCTCAGCCTTGTCGTCATGGCGGTAGGCACTCTGCTCTGTCTCGCTATTCCGTCGCAACTGATGGGGTTATTTACGCAAAGCGGGCAGACTACCGAAGCGGGAGCCATGGCGCTGCGCATAATATGCGCTGGATTTATAGTTTCCGCCCTGTCGGTCGTAATAAGCGGTCTCTTTGAAGGGCTTGGAAAGGGTATGCCGTCCCTCGTCATTTCGCTCCTGCGGTACGTGGCAATTATCCCCATTGCTCTTTTCTTGTCTCTGGTGTGCGGCGCAATCGGCGTTTGGAACGCCTTTTGGGTTACTGAAATTATTTCGGCAGCCGTTGCGTTAATTCTTATTCGGTCGTATTTTTTCAGACAGAGAAATGAGGATAGGCTACAATAACTGTCATAAAAATTATTGCAGCAAGCCGTTGTATTTTTAAGTTCACTTGCAATATAAAAATCCCGCACTTGAGTGCGGGATTTTTATTTGATCATGGAGCTGCTAACCGGATTTGAACCGGTGACCTCGTCCTTACCAAGGACGTGCTCTACCTGCTGAGCCATAGCAGCGCAAACACATTACCTGAATATTATATTTAAAATAACATAGAATGTCAATTCATTTTCAGACAAAATACGTAAAAAATTTGCGCTTTGATATTAAATAATTTCACGTCTTTTTTTGGCGGCAAAAAATTATCATACACAGCAAAAAAGCCGCCGCTGTATTGGGTTATACCATCGTTGCGGCGGCATTATGTGCGGAATTAATTAAGCTTTACGCTTTGCTACTGCGATGCGGATAAGCTTTTTAGCATGTTGTTTCTCTTCGGCGGGCTGTTCTACTTTTTCAGACAGAACTTCTTCCATGTCGCTTTGAATTTTTACTTCCACACCTTCCCTTTGCATCATTCTTACATAAGATATTGCACAAGAATAGGGGCGTGATTTATCACATCCGTTGCAGAAAGGTGCATACTGTCCGCACAGATCATATCCGCGTTCTGCGCTGTTGACAAATTTATCATAGTCGATTATCTGCTGAATGCGGGCAAGGTTTGCGTCGTTGAGCACGGCGGGTAATTCCTTTAAAAGTTCCATAGGTGCATTTTCATTCCACATATTTTGCATCCTCCTTGTTTGTACTTATAATTATATACAAAATGTGCGTAAAAATCAAGGGGTATTGTTAAATTTCTTTTACCGAAAGGCAAGAAAATATTTCATCATACTTTTCTTTCTTGAAGGAAATTGTGTCGGGGGTGATAACCGCCGCTGTTCCTGCGGCAACGCCGCACTTTAACACCTCGGCATTGTCAGCTCCGCGGACGAGCGCCGTCATCGCGGCGGCAACCATGGCGTCACCGGCGCCGACTGTAGAGTTCATTGCAACGTTATTTGATTTGCAATAATAACTTTTCGTTCCGTCGGTAATAATCGCCCCCTCCTTTCCGAGGGAAAGCAACACATTTTTTGCGCCCATAGCGACGAGCTGTTTTGCCCCGTCGAGCGCCATAGCGCGATTTTTTACGCGAATACCGAGCGTGCGTTGCAACTCTTCAACATTGGGCTTGACAAGGTTTACGCCGCACTCCAACGCATAGCGCAGCCTGTCGCCTTCGCTGTCGACGATTTTTACCACATTGTCCGGCACGGCTCGAAGAATTCTCTTGTAAAAATCCGCCGTCATACCCTTTGCAAGACCACCCGCAACAAACACCGCCTCGCATTTTGGGGAAAACTCTGCAATTAAATTTATCAGGTCATCCTGTTTTTGGAGAGTAATTTCGGGAGAAACGTCGTCGAACTCCGTGAGCATAGATTTATGGTCGACGAATTTATAATTTTCGCGAACCCTTCCCTGACTCCATACAAATTTATAATTTATTCCTTCGCGGTGCAGCTCCTGTTCAAAGAGTCTGCCGTTGTCTTCGTACATAAATCCTGTTACGAATGCCTGAGCGCCGAGCCGTGCAAGACCTATTGAAACATTTATGCTTTTGCCTGTGAAAAAAATTCTTTTGCTGATAATTTTATGCGACATACCGACGGAGAGAGAATCGACCTCGATATTCACATCTATACAGGGACTTAAACTGACTGTTAAAATCACTTAAAAAATGCCCTCCTTTACAAAAAATGTTGTTAAACTTTAACGTGCATTCCGCGCGGCGCAACAAATCTGCGGGGCAAAAATAAAGCCGCTTAAATAAGCGGCTTTCGAATCACATCGAAATCATTTGAAGCGTTTCGTAGAGCTCGTAATTAAACTTTTTCTTCATGCTGACCGCTTCGATTATATCCATATCGATAATTTCATTTTTATGAATACCCACAACGCGGTTGCCGATTCCCTCGTTGAGAAGTCTTACAGCTTTGTTGCCGAACTGGGCGGCAAGCATTCTGTCTGCCATTGAAGGCGAACCGCCGCGCTGAATATGACCTATTGTTGTGGGTCTTACCGAATATGTTGTAACCGACTGCAACTGTTTTGCAAATTCTTCGGCCGTGCATACGCCTTCCGCAACAACTACAATGTTAGAATGTTTGCCGTTTGCACGCGAACGGTTTATGCGCATAACGATATCGTCGAGGTCAAAGACGACCTCGGGAACAACGATAATCTCCGCCCCGGACGCAATACCGGCGTACAGAGCGATGTCGCCGCAACGCCTGCCCATTACTTCGACGACCGAAATTCTTTCGTGCGAGGTCATGGTGTCGCGCAGTTTATTGATGACGTCGATACAAGTATTGACCGCGGTATCGAAGCCGAGGGTATAATCAGTGTATTCAAGGTCGTTGTCGATGGTGCCGGGAATGCCTATCGTAGGAATTCCGTACTCTTCCGAAAGGCATTTCGCGCCCCTGAAAGAGCCGTCGCCGCCAATGACGACAAGACCTTCGATTCCGCGCGCTTCAAGCGTTTTGACAGCCTTTTTCTGCCCCTCTTTGGTGAGCATTTCAAGACATCTTGCCGTGCGCAGTTTTGTACCGCCCCTCTGAACGATATCGGAAACAGAGCGCATTTCCATAGAGATCATCTCGTCGTCGATGAGACCCTGGTAGCCGCGCTCGATCCCGTAGACTTCCATACCGTAATAGAGCGCAGTGCGCACTACCGCCCTTATGCAGGCATTCATGCCGGGAGCATCTCCGCCACTAGTAAGCAAGCCTATCCTCTTCATAAAAATATTCCTCCGAAAAATCGTATTGCGCACGGTTTGACCCGTATGCCCCCTTTGCCGCAATACTTTTTCATCATTTCCATTTTATATTATAACAGATAGATTTAAGATTTACAACCCTTTTTGGATATTTTTTTACTCAATATATTTAATATCTTTGTCGAGAATGAATCCGCCGAGTTCGGCGAGCAATCCGCGGCAGTAATTTATGCCGTGAGGTAACTTATACTTTTTGTTTCCTCTGACTATCGCACATGTCGTTCCGCCCTCGTAATTAGACAGCATAGATACAAAATCGTCGAAATCCACATCGGAGAGAGCCGTGGCGTTCAGCCAGAGGATGGGCTGTTTGATATCCTTTTTTACAGTTTGCTTAACTGTTCCGGCTCTGCCTTCAAATGCTTCAACATCGAACTCTTTGAGGTCGTCGAGAATAATCGAAGGTTCCTTGCCGCCGTCGAGGTCGAGTTTGCCCCTGACGGTAACTATTTTATCGTTTGCGATGGCGGCTTTTACCTTTTCAAAAATAGCGGGAAAGGCAACGCACTCTACCGAGCCGTAGACATCCTCAACCGTCACAAATGCCATTATTGCTCCAGTGCGCTTGGTTGTGGTGCGGCGATAAGCTGAAATTATGCCGCCCATCTCCACCTGCATTCCCTGCTCAACCTGGGTGTAGGTGCGGTTGCCGTCCTCATCCTCGGTGTATTCAAGCATAGAACAATTGAAGTTTTTATCTTTGAATGCCGATTTATATTTATCGAAAGGATGTCCGCTGACGTATACGCCGAGAACCTGCTTTTCCTTGGAGAGTTTGTCCATGACATCGTATTCGGGTATATCGGGATATTCTACCTCTATTTTTTCCTCTTCGATAAATTCTCCGAAGAGTGACATCTGATCGCCGTTCTTCTGTTTGCTGATGCCCGTTGCTCGTGAATAAACTTCGTCATAAACGGCAAACAGTCTTGAACGCGCAATCCCCATCGAGTCGAAAGCGCCCGCGAGAATGAGTCCCTCGATTATTCGCTTGTTGACGAAGGGCGCGCAGCGCAGGACGAAATCAGGAAAATCCTTGAATTCGCCGTTCTTTTCGCGCTCGGCTATCACGTCGTCGATCGCACTCTGCCCCGTGCCTTTGAGCGCCGAGAGCCCGAACCTTACGCCGCCGTCCTGAACGGAGAAAACCGTTTTTGATTTGTTGATATCCGGCGGGAGTACTTTTATACCCTTATCTTTGAGGTAGAGAACATATTTTGTTATTTCCTCTATCTTATTGAGGCGGTTATTTAAAAGTGCGCAGATAAATTCTTTGATATAATATTTTTTGAGCCAAGCCGTCTGGTAGGCGAGCGTGGCATACGCCGCCGCGTGCGATTTGTTGAACGCGTAGGACGCAAAGCCCTCCATGTCGGCAAATATTTTTGCCGCGACTTCTGCGGTGATGCCGTTTTTTACGCAGCCGACGATCGTCGAGCCGTTAGTATCGCTGATGCCGCCGTTTATGAATTTTTCCTTCTGCGCCATCAGCGTCTTTTTATCCTTTTTGCCCATGGCGCGGCGGACGAGGTCTGCTTCGCCGAGGGAAAATCCCGCGAGGTACTGGAAGATCTGCATTACCTGTTCCTGATAGACGGGAATGCCGTAAGTGACTTTTAATATTTTTTCCTCTTCGGGGCAGTCGTAGGCTATGGGCTCGATGCCGTGCTTGCGGTTGCAAAAGCTGTCAATAAAGCGCATGGGGCCGGGGCGGTAGAGCGAAACGCCCGCTATCAGGTCTTCAAGGCAGTCGGGTTTTAACTGGCGCATAAATTTTTTCATGCCGCCGGCTTCGAGCTGGAACACGCCGTCGGTATCGCCTTCGGAAATGAGTGAATACGCACCCGCATCGGTGTAGCCGATTTTATGGAAGTCAACATCGATGCCGTGATTTTCGCGTATGTAATCTATGCACTTTTTAATATCGGTCAGGGTGACGAGTGCGAGGAAGTCCATTTTGAGCATTCCTAGCGCCTCGATCTCCTTTGCGACGAACTGGGTGGTTATATCTTCGCCGTTGCGCGAAAGGGGAACGTTGTCGGCAATCTTTTTGCGGCAGATTACGACGCCGGCTGCGTGCATGCCAGTCTGACGGGGCATACCTTCTATCTGCATAGCCATGTCGATAACGCGCCGCAAAGTTACGTCGGTTTCGTAAATTTCACAGAACTCATTATTGCGCGCAGCTTTTAAATCGTTTAGCTTACCCTCCGCATCAGCCTTTTTGTCAGGATCGGTTTCGGCTTCGTAGGTCGCCCTCGCCCCCTCTATCCTGCGCCCCAAAAGGTCGCCTATAGAAGTCTTGCCGTCCATTATCTTTGTCAGCCTGTCGGTTTCGGAATAGGGCACGCGCATTACGCGTCCTACGTCTTTTATCGAGTTTTTTGCCGCCATTGTGCCGAATGTGACTATTTGGCAGACGTTTTCGGGGTGGTACTTTTGGCGGACGTATTCGATAGTTTCGCTGCGCCTGTCGGTGCAGAAGTCGATATCGAAGTCGGGCATGGATACGCGGTCAGGGTTAAGAAATCGCTCAAAGAGCAAGTCGTATTGCAGCGGCTCGACATCGGTTATGCCGATTGCATAGGCGACGATAGAGCTGACGCCCGAACCGCGCCCGGGGCCTACCGGAATGCCGTTTGCCTTTGACCAGTTGATAAAGTCCCAGACAATGAGATAATATTCGGCAAAGCCCATGCCGATGATTACGCCCAGCTCATACTCTGCGCGGTCGAGTTCCCTATTTGTGACCTCGCCATAGCGCCTCTTCAACCCATCTGCGGTGAGCTTTCTCAAATATTCGGGCGGCGTTGACCCGTCCGGCGGGGTGTAGCCGGGGATGAGCGAGGTGTCGCGGATGGGATAGCCCTTTTTGTCGAGGTTGAAGGCGGGCTCCGTCACCTTGTCGGCAATGACGCGGGTGTTGGAAATCGCCTCGGGATAAGCCGAAAAGAGCGCCGCCATTTCGTCGCCGCTCTTGAAATAGAACTCGTGCGTGTCGAATTTCATGCGCTTAGGGTCGTCGAGCGTCTTTTTCATCTGGATGCACATGAGTACATCCTGCATTTCGGCTTCGGCTTTGGTTATGTAATGCACGTCGTTGGTGGCGACGATCTGCACGCCTATCTTTCTTGCGAGCGCGACAAGCTTGGGCAGAACCTGCTTTTCCTCAGGTATGCCGTGGTCTTGGATTTCGATATAAAAATCCTCGCCGAAGATGTCTTTAAGGTAGAGCGCGAGCTTCTCCGCCCCTTCGTCGTCGCCGTTCAGCAGCCTGTGTGGAATGCCGCCCGCAAGGCAGGCGGAAAGGCAGATTACACCTTCGGAATGTTCCTTTAAAACATTATAATCTATTTTGGGTTTATAATAAAATCCGTCGACGAACGCCATGGAATCGAGCTGGACGAGGTTTTTATATCCCGCTTTATTTTTGGCGAGCAGAATGAGGTGCTCGGAGATGTTCTGCGATTTGTCGTGCATGTCGCGCGTGACGTAAAATTCGCAGCCGATTATATATTTTATGCCGGCGATAGCCGCCTTTTCGGCAAAATGCAGAGTGCCGTACATGTTTCCGTGGTCGGTTATGCAGACGGTATCGATGCCGTTTTTCTTGCAAAAAGATATTAAGTTGTCTATTTTGCACGCGCCGTCCAAAAGGGAATATTCGGTGTGCAGATGTAAATGTACGAAATCAGTCATGTTTTTCCTTATGTTATGAAAGTTGGTTGGCGATCTGGGCGATCTTTCTCATTCGATGGTTTAAACAGCTTTTGGAAATCCCCAGCCTGTCGGCGAGCTGCTGCATGGACGCGTTGGGGTCGGCGAGGCGGGCTTCGGCAACTTCAAAAAGGAGGGGCGTAAGATTTTTGAGCCCTATTGTCTGGCGTATGGTCTCTATTGCCCCTATCTGATTTACGGAAGCCGTCACCGTTTTGTCTATGTTGGAGACCGAACAGTTGCTTACGCGGTTGACGTTGTTGGTGAAGTCCTTCAATTCAACGAGTTTGTTGAGCTTTTGCAGGCATTTTTCTGTGCCCATCGCATTAAGAAGATCGGAGATGACTTCCTTGCTCTTGACGTAAACGACGGCGCTCTCCTTGCGCGCGACGAGCTTTGCGAGCACATCGAGCGAACATAAAAGGTCGCAGAAATCGCCGGCCGTAATCTTGTTTGAAAAGACGACTTCAAAGTGATAGCCCGTGCGGCTGTAACTGCTTTCGTCGGGCAGGGTACAGCTTCCGCCCCCCAAAAAAGCACCCTTCAAATAGGCGGCTATGCAGCAATCGCCCGCGAGCAGGCTGTCGTCTATGCCGAAAGTCAGCGAAAAACCGTCGGAATTGCATTTTAAAATTTTAAGCCTGACCAGAAAATCGGCAGTATTTTTGTCGACGCAGGCAAAAGTCAGCTTGTCCCTGCCCGTAAACTTATCGAACTCCACGCCGACGCGGTCGAGGGGAACGGAAAAATCATTTTCAAGCATTTCGCACAGAAATTCGGCGGTGCGTTCGTTTTCGGTGACAATTTCAAAGCCAAAATTGCCGTTTTTGGAAATAATGCTTCCGCTTGTGCGTATAAACGCCGAAAGGAACGCGAGTTTACAGCACTCCCACTCCAATCCGTTGTCCATTATTTCGTTTTTAATTTCCTCGGTAAAGTTAGCCATATTTTTACGCGTGTCGTTTTTTATATTCGGCGAATCGGAATTTCGGATATCGCCCGTCGATGTTATCAATTAAATCCAAAGGTATGTCAGCCTCTTTTAAAAGTTGTTCGGCGATAGCCGTGTCCCCCACTCTGTCGGCCGAATGAGCGTCCGAGTCGATGACGAACCGTGCGCCCGTCTGCGCCATTAAGTTGAGTTCTTCCGCCGAAACGTGCCGCTTTTTGGTGTTGATTTCTATATAAGTGCCGAAGTCGGCGCAAGCCTTTGCGACCTCTTTAAGGTCGCAGCAGCATTTGTAATTTATATGCGTGAGAATGTCGACGGGGTTGCGCTTTACAGCGTTTATATACGCCCGCGTAGTTGCATTTACGATCTTATCCGAAGGGCGCTTGCCCGACTTGTAGGCGATGTAATTTGCCAGCATGATGTTGTACATATCGCCAAAGCTTGCATATTTAAGCACTTCGTGAACGCCGAAAAGATATATGTCGAAGGCTGGCAGGTCGCTCTCCTTCATATCGGTGCGACCGTCGACCGAAATGAGGTTTGCCTCCATGCCCATGAGCACGTTGAGCCCCGTCATCTTTTTTGCCTCCTCTATTTCGGCACGCAGATCGGGAAGGCGCTTTCTCTTCAACCCGAAGAGCAGATGATTGAAACCGTGGTCGGTGATTGCAATTTCCTTCAAACCGAGCTTTTTTGCCGCCATAGTATTTTCAAGCACGGTATTCTTGCCGTGCGAATAGGGCGTATGTGTATGGTAATCTCCCGTTAATATCATTATTTTCTCCTGAAAATGCCGCAAACGAAGGTAATTTAATTACAGAAACCAAATTTATCGCTCGCACATCTAAAAATAAAGGATTAATTTTGGGTGTTTCGGGCGCGCGTGCAAATATATCTGCGGCTAAACGATGGGCGTTCACCCGAAATGACCCACGCGGACTACTTCCTCTTCAAGATTTATCCCCGTGCGAGAAAAAACTATGCTTTTAACCTCACTTATAAGGTCGGAAATGCGTGTTGCCGTTGCGCCATTGTTAATTATAAAATTGCAGTGTTCGGGACTGACGTAGGCGCGAGCATCGCCGTATCCGCCTAAACCGCACTCGTCGATAATTCTGCCAGCAGACTGCCCTTGTGGGTTTTTAAACACGCAGCCGCAGCTTTTTCCCTTTGGAAGAGGAGCGCGGCGGGATAAGTTTTCATTGATGCGTTTTTCGACGCTCTGTGGTAAATCGTTGAAAACCGAGAGGAAAACGCCGAGAATTATAGCGTTTATGTCACGCATAGTACTATGCTTATAACTAAAATTGCAGCATTTATTGCTTAAAATAAACGTTTTGCCGTTATAAATCTTTACTGAAAGAACATTTGAACCAATATAATGTCCTCCCGCACCGCCGTTCATGAAAGCAATTCCGCCTATGCTTGCGGGAATTCCCGCAAGGTATTCAAGCCCGCCCAGCCCGCGGTTTTTGCAGTATGAGAGTATGTAACTTACGGGCGTGCCCGCAAGACAGAACAGCGTATTGTTGTTTATTCGGGCAATTCCGCGAAGATATTTTGTGCAGATTACGTAACCGTCGAAACAGCTGTCGGCGGCGAGCACGTTGGAGCCGTTGCCAAGCACAACATACGGCTTGCCGCTGCGCGACACGAAGTCGTACACAGCGCGCGCCTCGCAAAGGT
>ERZ1090879.1960-NODE-1962-length-10713-cov-10.071871_pt1 | contig 10713 bp, 6 predicted proteins | sample MGYA00478472_ERZ1090879 | MGnify/ENA primary metagenome ERZ1090879 (study PRJEB33644, sample SAMEA5815723) | chicken gut metagenome | biome: Chicken; feature: Gastrointestinal Tract; material: Caecum | place: Ireland | collected 2019-01-01 | study: A study of...
GATTTTCTGCGCGCCGCCGCTTCTTTATAAAATAAGGTTATTCAAAGTGCAGTTTGCTCACGGGGTAATATTTTGCAAGCCCGCCGGAAGAGGTCTCGCGGTAGCTTTTAAGCAGGTCGCGCCCCGTGTTGTACATAGTTTTGACTATCAGGTCAAAACTTATCTTGCGCGAATCCGCCAGAAAGTTTGCCAGGCTGAGCGCGTTTATCGCCCTCATCGCCGCCACGGCGTTGCGCTCTATGCAGGGTATCTGCACAAGTCCCGCAATGGGGTCGCAGGTCAGTCCCAGGTGGTGCTCCATAGCCACTTCAGCAGCATATTCTATCTGGCCGAGCCCCATCTCGAACAGCTCGCCTAGCGCCGCTGCCGCCATAGAGCAGGCCGAGCCTATCTCTGCCTGACATCCGCACTCCGCGCCGCTTATCGAGGCGTTGGTCTTTATTATGTTGCCTACAATGCCGCCCGTCGCCAGCGCGCGCACTATCTGTTCGTCAGAAAAGCCGCGGGTGTCCTGCATGTAGTGCAGAACGCTGGGCACTACCCCGCAACTGCCGCAGGTGGGCGCGGTGACTACCATTCCGCCCGCCGCGTTCTGCTCGCTCACGGCAAATGCGTAGCTGCATACCAGTCTGTTCTCTCTTGTCTGCGCCGACTCGTCTATGTGGCGCTGATTGTAAAGGTGCTGCGCACGCCTCTGCGTTCCAAGGCAGCCGGGCAGCACGCCCGAAGTTGTCAGCCCCTCGTGTATGGTTGTCTTCATTTGTTCCCATACGGTGTGCAGATAGTTAAAAAGCTCGTCGCCCTCGCACATATATGCATACTGCCATAAGCGCATGTTGTGCGCGCTGCAATAGGCCGATATGTCGTCGTAGGTGGAGAGGGGGTAGACGTCGTTGTCTATGCCGCAGGTTTCGTCGGGCTCGCCCTCTATGCGTATCGTGCCGCCGCCAACGCTGTAAAAGCGGGTGACGGCCAGTTTTTTGTCGCCGCGCAGCGCCGTAATGTCCAGCGTGTTGGGGTGTACGGGGCAGGGCGTCGTCTTATCGAACAAGACCTCGCAGGGGATGGGCTCAAATGTCTTTTTTAGCACCGCGTCGGTGCAGTGCCCCTTTCCGGTCAGCGCAAGCGAGCCGTAAAGCGTAACGCTGAACTTGTCGGCCTGGGGATAGCGCGCCTTCATAAGCTCTGCGGCGCGTTCCGGGCCGATGGTGTGTGAACTTGAAGGCCCGCGGCCTATTTTATATATTTCTTTAAGCGATTGCATACAGAAAGCCTCTCGTGCGGCGTAAATTTACATAAAGTTTTGCAACATCCTGTTTACATACAGTATTATAATAGCCCGTGCCCTGCAAGTCAACGGCATAGAGTAAAAGAAAAATTATTTTTGCAGCAGTTGATTTTTATCATAAATATGAAAAAACAGCCCCGCTTTCAGGGGCTGCAAAAGTTGCTTTTAATTGACTTTATAATTGATTAAAAAAGGCATATTGCGGGGTGTTTTGCGTTGCTGTTTGCCGTGTAACTTGGTGGGGCGTTTTGTGTGCGGCGGGCTGCCGTAGAACTCAAGCGGAGCGCTTTGCGCGTGGCGGCCTGCCACCTTCAAAGTATTTTTGCGCGTGGCGCGCCTGCGCAATAAATTCAGTTGGGGCGCATATATGTCGTCTTTAATCGGCTTTACGGCAAAAGGTATATGGCGGCAAAAATTATCGCCGCCGCCTGCCATATAATGCCGAGAGCGTTGACTGCAATAAACAGCGGCTTGCGCGTCTTGTGGCGGCAGAATATCATTCCCGCAATTCCGCCCGCCGCTCCGCCGAAGAAGGAGAGGGAGAGCAGCACCCTTTCGGGTACGCGCCATTCGCCCCTTTGCGCCGCGCGCTTGTCAAGGGCGTAGAGTATAAAGTTGACAAGTGAAATTGCGGTGATTGCCACACATATTGCAATAAATATCAGCATAATTAACTTGTTTTCAAGGCAGATTTGGTTTATCTGAATAAATTTTTTATCATAGTACTTGCATACAGCACGGGCACGACGTCTATTTTATCGAGATACTTTGTCATGGACTTCATATTTTTTGCGGGTACGAGCACCTTTTTAAAGCCCATTTTAACGCACTCGGCAACGCGCTTTTCGGCATAGGAAACCGCCCTGACTTCTCCCGTAAGTCCCACTTCGCCGAATGCGGCGGTGAACTTGTCTATCGGCTTATCGTAGTAGGAGGAGGCCAGCGCCGCGCACACGGCAAGGTCGGCGGCAGGCTCGTTGAGCTTTATGCCGCCCATTGCGTTGACGTACACGTCAAACCCGCCCAGGTTTACGCCGCACCGCTTTTCAAGCACGGCTAAAAGCAGCACAAGTTTATTGTAGTCCACGCCCAGCGGCATTCTGCGCGGCTGGCCGAAACTCGTCTTTGATATAAGCGTCTGCACTTCAACGTTCATACATCTGTTGCCCGTGCGCGCAGGCGTCACAACCGAGCCCGCCTCTTCGCCGCGGCTCTCCGAAAGGAATATGCCCGAATAGTCGGTCACGGCTATGATGCCGTGGTCGGTCATTTCAAACACGCCCACTTCCGAAACGTTGCCGAACCTGTTCTTTACCGAGCGCAGAATACGGTAGTTTTCCTGGTTTTCACCCTCAAAATACAGCACCGTATCCATTATGTGTTCAAGGACTTTGGGACCTGCAAGCGCGCCCTCCTTGGTGACGTGGCCTATTATAAAGAATGTTATGCCGCGGCTCTTTGCAATGCGCATCAGCCGCGAGGCGCACTCGCGCACCTGACCTACCGACCCCGAAGAGGAGGAGAGGTCCTCGGTATATACTGCCTGAATGGAGTCAATCACGCAGAACTCCACGCCGTCAAGCTCGCTTTCAAGGCCGTCTATGCAGGTCTCGTTCAGAAGCAGCAGGTTGTCTGAAGAGAGCCCCAGCCTCTCCGCGCGTAGCTTCACCTGCGAACAGCTCTCCTCGGCGGAAAAATACAGCACCTTGTGCTTTTGCGAAAGATGCGCCGCTATCTGCGTGAGCAGCGTGGACTTGCCTATGCCCGGGTCGCCGCCCAGAAGTATGAGCGAGCCCTTGACTATGCCGCCGCCGATTACGTTGTCGAACTCGGAAATGCCGGAGGGTGTCCGCTCGTAGCTTATGTATTCCACCTGCGAAAGTGGCTTTGCGTGCGGAGTGGAATATACCGTCTTTTTTGCCGTCTTTACCGCCGGTTCGGGGTTTACGATTTCCTCGGCCATGGTGTTGAATTTTCCGCAGGAAGGACAGCGCCCCAGCCAGCGCGGGCTGGTAGCTCCGCATTCGCTGCAAACAAAAACAGTTGTGCTTTTAGCCATTTAAATGTACCGTAAATACTAATTGCCCCGTATATATGGGGCAATTAACAATTTTTTATATTTTATTATGCTCTGCAATATCCCGCCATATATGCTGCTGGCAAAGCGTGTTGGTTGCCGTATATGCCGCTGGCTAATACTGTTTGTTGCCGCATATTACGCGGGCAAAGTCAATTAACTGCCGCATATTACGCGGGTAAACTCAACTCATTGCCATATATGCCGCAATCAAAGCTTTTTCATAAGCACGGCGGCGTAAGCCGTTATGCCGAGGCCTTCGCCCACAAAACCCAGTCTTTCGCTCGTGCCTGCGGCAACTGCCACGGCCGAGGGCTCAAGGTTGCACAGCTTTGAAAGGGAGAGTACCATATCGTCTATGCAGGGTGCAAGTTTGGGCTTTTCCGCCTGCACGGCAACCGATAAATTGACGGGCGCATATCCCTGCCCGCGCGCCATATCCATAACTTCGAGGAGTAGTTTGGAGCTGTCTGCTCCCTTATATTTTTTGTCGGTATCGGGGAAGTAGTGGCCAATATCTTTAAGTCCGCTGGCCGAAAGTATGGCGTCCATAACTGCGTGCAGCACCACGTCGCCGTCGCTGTGCGCTATAAGCGAGCTGTCGCAGCTTATCTTCACGCCCGCAAGGGTGACATAGTCGTCCAGTCCGCCAAAGGCGTGCGTGTCCGCACCTATGCCCACGCGGCAGCCTTCAACGGCCGCAATGGGGGGTATGTCTTTTGTAAAATCTTCGCGGTAAGTGAGCTTGGTGTTGTGTCTGTCGCCCTCAAATATGTGCGGCAGGCCTATATAATTTGCATACAGCGCGCTGTCGTCCGAGTAGGTCTGGCCGTCGCCGTCTGCAAGCTCGTACGCCTTTTTGATGTCTGCCGAGCGGAAGCCCTGCGGGGTCTGCACGCTGTACACCGTTTCGCGCTTGGGTACGTCGGTTATAACGCCGTAATATACTGTAGCCATCGTGTCGGTGACGGGTGTGGCGCACACGCCGCTGCCGTAAGTTTTGGTGCACTCTATGCAGTCCTGAATTATCTTGTGTGTAACAAACGGCCTTGCGCCGTCGTGTATCAGAACTATATCTCCCGTTACCTTTTCAAGCGCCTTGCGCACGCCGTCCGTGCGCGTCTTGCCGCCTATCGTAACCTCGTAACCGAAGGGCGCGCACAGCGCCTTTATCTCCTTATAGTCGTGGACGGAGGAGGTGACTATCACCTCGTCGATTTCGGGAATATCAAATTGTTTGAGGGTGTGATAGAGCGCCGGAGCGCCGTAGAGCGCGGCAAGCAGTTTGTTCCTGCCGAACCCTGCGCGTTCGCCTGTTCCCGCGGCGCAGATAATAGCACTTACTTTCATAAATATTTCCTTGAGGCGCGCAAAAAAATTCAGCCTACGATTTCATAAAGGTTCTGCGCCTCGTCCTTTTTAACTACTTCTTTAACTTCCTTTATCTTGAACTTAAGCGTTCCGCTCTGGTAGAGTATCTCAACAATGTCGCCGGCTTTTACCTCGTGCGAGGGTTTTGCCTCGCGTCCGTTTATCATAACTTTGCCCGCGGAGCACGCCTCCTGAGCAACCGTGCGCCTTTTGAGTATGCGCGAAACTTTCAGAAATTTGTCTATCCTCATTCCTTACCCGTGTATGCCGCAATGGCGGCCAGTGAGCTTGTCGGCCTGCATTTTCGCCTTAATTCTCCGCAATGCGCGCTTTTTTGTATGAATTTTATTATAAAGTCGGCAAAACGGCGCAAAAATACTTGACTTAAGTACTGCGCTTGAATATAATGATAGAATGTATTAAAATGCGGTATTTGCCACATTTGGCCATTTTTTTACCGCAAATCGGGCGGCAATCGGCGAGCTTGTCGGCTGCTAATTGCGCTCAACGTAACAATTATATACCATAAAGCGGCGTTTGTAAAGTGCGCGGCTCAAAAAGGTGCAAAATTTTTAAAATTTTTTTGCACTCTGCAAAGTAAATTTTTTGCCCGTCAGCCTCGCGCGCGACTATAGTATTATTTTATTTTTATGCACGCTGCGGTTTATTAATACTTTTTTAAGAGATTTGTCCCGAAGGGGATACGCCCCCGCCGGAAACCCGGTTTTTTCGCGGCACAAGCGCCGTGCGGAATATGGCGGCATGAGCGCCGCGGGAAAGCAGCCTTACCGCAGGTTTAGCACGGCGGTTTAAAAATTCCGCGCCCGCAAACGCGCCCAGCAGGGAGCGCAGTTCAAATTCCGCGCCCGCAATAGTGCGGTTCATATAATGTGTGCCGCAGGAGTGTACTCCCCCAAATCTTTAATTTTGTTTTGTAGATTTTTTCCGGTGAAAAGATATATACGGATAATCGCTTGCATATTCAGCCGTGCGCCAGCGCGGCGACCCTAAGAATAACGGCGTAAGCCAAAAGGAGTATTTATCTTTCAATGAATTTACCTGTTCACAAGTACGGCAAAACGGAAAGAAGAAAATTCGGCAAAATCAACGAAGTCATAGACATACCCGACCTCGTTGAAATTCAGAAGGCCAGCTACGCCTCTTTCATCAACGAAGGCATTTCCGAGGTGTTTGAGGACTTCTCGCCCATTACCGACTATTCCGACCATTACGAGCTCTACTTCCTCAACCACTGGTTCGACGAAAAGCCCAAGTATGACGAAAAGGAGTGCCGCAACCGCGATGCAACGTATGCGCTTCCCCTGCACGTCACCGTAAGGCTGGTCAACAAAGTAAAGGACGAGGTTATAGACCAGCCCGTGTTCATGGGCGAATTCCCGCTCATGACGGATAGCGGCTCATTCATCATCAACGGCGCAGAGCGCGTTATAGTTTCGCAGCTCGTGCGTTCGCCCGGCGTTTACAATGCCTCCACGCGCGACAAGACGGGCAAGGAGATGTTCGGCACAACCGTAATCCCCAACCGCGGCGCATGGCTGGAATTCGAGCAGGACGCCCAGGGCGTTCTGTGGGTACACGTAGACAGGAAGCGCAAGCTGTGCGCTACCGTCCTTCTGCGCGCCCTCGGCTTCGGTTCAGACAGAACCATTCTCGACCTCTTCGCCGACGACAAGATGATTGCCGACACCATAGAAAGGGATACCACCAAGTCTGAATCGGACGGCCTTATAGAGCTGTACCGCAGGCTGCGTCCCGGCGAAATTCCCACCGAGGCATCGGTGCGCCAGCACCTCAACAACCTCTTCTTCGACCCCAGAAGGTACGACGTGGTAAAGGTGGGCAGGTACAAGTTCAACAAAAAGCTCAACCTTGCTTACCGTCTTCCCGGCTGCAAGCTCGCAGACGACATCTTCAACCCTGAAACGGGCGAGCTTATGGCAAAGGCAGGCGAGGTCGTATCCGAAGAGCAGGCTTTCGCCATTCAGGACGCCGGCGTGAACGAGGTGTTCGTCCTCGTATCCGACCCCGAGCGCGGCGAAATAAGGCACAAGATAATTGCCAACAACACGATAAACTTCAAGGCCGTAAGCGATAAAAATCCCAAGATGTTCGGGCTGCTGCCCACCATATACTATCCCAACTTCCGCTTTATGAAGATGCTGGCCGAAGAGTGCCGCACCCAGACGGTGGAGGACGTTGCAGAAAAGTTCAAGGACGAAATCAACGCTATCTACTATTACAGGGAAGTGGAGGAGAGCGAGGACGAAAAGCCCGAGGAAAAGAAGAACAGGGAAAAGAGAAAGGATACCCGCGTAAAGTTCGTTGCCGCCTGCAAGGTATTCAATATGTTGCTCGGCTCGGACAAGACCGAACTGGACGACGACGAAAAGAAGGCCATAAAGCCCATCGTTGAAAAGCTCAACCACAAGCACATCACCGTGGACGACATAGTGGCCTCTATCTCCACGAACATCGACCTCCAGTACGGCATCGGCACGATAGACAACATCGACCACCTCGGCAACCGCCGCGTGCGTTCGGTGGGCGAGTTGCTTCAGAACCAGCTCCGCATAGGCATTGCAAGGCTTGAAAAGCTCATAAAGGAGCGTATGGCCACGCAGGACGCAATGGAAGTTACGCCCTCCGCGCTTGTAAACGTGCGCCCAGTATCCGCCGTAATCCGCGAATTCTTCGGTTCTTCACAGCTCTCGCAGTTCATGGACCAGACCAACCCCGCCGCAGAGCTCACCCATAAGCGTAAGCTCTCCGCCCTCGGCCCCGGCGGCCTCAACCGCGACAGAGCGACGTTCGAAGTGCGCGACGTTCACCACTCGCACTACGGCAGAATGTGCCCCATAGAGACGCCCGAAGGCCAGAACATAGGCCTTATCTCCTCGCTTGCCACATTCGCAAAGGTAAACGAGTACGGCTTTATAATGAGCCCTTACCGCAAGGTTGTCAAGGACGAAAACGGTATTCCCACCGTCACCGACCACGTTGACTACCTCACCGCGGACGAAGAGGATAAATATATAGTAGCCCAGGCAAACGAGCCCCTCGACGAGCACAACCACTTTGTGAACAGCCACGTAGGCTGCCGCCATCAGGACCTCATTACGCAGTATCCTCCCGAAAAGATGGACTACATGGACGTTTCGCCCAAGCAGCTCGTCTCGGTAGCTACGGCGCTTATACCTTTCCTTGAAAACGACGATACCAACCGTGCGCTCATGGGTTCAAACATGCAGCGCCAGGCCGTGCCCCTCATGAAGACGGAGTCGGCGATAGTTGCAACCGGTATCGAGGACGCCATCGCGCGCGATTCGGGCGTGCTTGTCACGGCAAAGAATGCGGGCGTTGCGGTAGGCGTTGCCTCTGACTGCATAAAGATAAAGACGGACAGCGGCTTTATCGACGAATACAAACTCAAGAAGTTCGAGCGCTCCAACCAGGGCACCTGCCTCAACCAGCGCCCCATAATCAACACGGGCGACAGGGTTGAAGCCGGCGAAATAATCGCCGACGGCCCCGCTACCAACAACGGCGAACTTGCGCTCGGCAAGAACATACTCATAGGCTATATGGAGTGGGAGGGCTACAACTACGAGGACGCCATCCTCATCTCCGAAAAGATAGTCCAGGACGATGTGTTCACCTCCATTCATATCGAGGAGCACGAAACCGAGGCGCGCGATACCAAGCTCGGCGAAGAAGAGATTACGCGCGATATCCCCAACGTATCTGACGACGCCCTCAAAGACCTCGACGAAAACGGCATAATCCGTATCGGTGCAGAGGTGCAGACGGGCGACATCCTCGTCGGCAAAGTTACGCCCAAGGGCGAAACCGAGCTCACCCCCGAAGAGCGCCTTCTGCGCGCAATCTTCGGCGAAAAGGCAAGGGAAGTAAGGGATACCTCCCTCAAAGTGCCTCACGGCGAGGGCGGCATAGTAGTGGACGTAAAGGTGTTCACGCGTGAAAACAAGGACGAACTCGCCCCCGGCGTAAACAAGCTCGTCCGCGTATATATAGCCCAGAAGCGTAAGGTTCAGGTGGGCGACAAGATGGCCGGCCGCCACGGCAACAAGGGCGTTATTTCCCGCGTGCTTCCCCAGGCGGATATGCCCTTCCTTGCAGACGGCACTCCTCTTCAGATAGTGCTCAACCCCCTGGGCGTGCCTTCCCGAATGAACATCGGTCAGGTGCTCGAAGTGCATCTCGGCCTTGTCTGCAAACAGCTCGGCTGGAAGATAGCCACCCCCGTATTCGACGGCGCAACCGAGCAGGATATAAAACAGCTGTTCGAAGAAAACAACATCCTCAACCCCGAGGGTGAAGTCGACGGCAAGATACAGGTTTACGACGGCCGTACCGGCGAACCCTTCGAAAACAGGGTAACCGTCGGCGTGCAGTATATGATAAAGCTTATACACCTCGTAGACGATAAGATACACGCCCGTTCGATAGGTCCTTACAGCCTTGTAACGCAGCAGCCCCTCGGCGGTAAAGCGCAGTTCGGCGGCCAGCGTTTCGGCGAAATGGAAGTCTGGGCGCTCGAAGCCTACGGCGCGGCGCACATCCTTCAGGAAATCCTCACCGTCAAGTCGGACGATATTGTCGGCCGTGTAAAAACTTACGAATCAATCGTAAAGGGCAACAACATCTCCGAACCGGGTATTCCCGAAGCCTTCAAAGTGCTTTTAAAAGAGCTCCAGTCGCTCGCACTCGACGTCAAGGTGCTCACCGAAAACAACGACGAACTCATTATCCGCGAGCTTGACGAGGACGACGAGGCCATTCCTACCGCCGCCGCACGCGACGCGGAGGAGCGCGACAAGCAGTCCCCCGTCGAGGAGTACGACATCTCCGGCGAGGACGAGGACGAAGACGAAGATTTCGAACTCGGCTCCATCTTCGAAACGGACGACGAGGACGATTTTGCCGGCAAAGAGCTGTTCTCCGGCGACGAGGACGACGACTTTGACGACGACGAACTCGGCGAAAAGTTCTCGCTCTTCGACGACAGCGATGACGAAGAGGACGGCAAGAAAGAGGACGGCAAAGACAAGAAAGAAGAAGGCAAGGACGAGGAGTAACTGGGAGGTAGCAGGTACAATATGTTCGAATTAAACGATTTTTGCTCCATTAAAATAGGCGTTGCTTCCCCCGAAAAAATAAGGGAACTTTCCAAGGGCGAAGTAACCAAGCCCGAAACTATAAATTACAGAACTCAGAAACCCGAACGCGACGGCCTTTTCTGCGAAAGAATATTCGGCCCGATGAAGGACTGGGAGTGCCATTGCGGCAAGTATAAGCGCATACGCTATAAGGGCGTCATCTGCGAAAAGTGCGGCGTAGAAGTTACCCGCTCCAAGGTAAGAAGGGAGCGTATGGGTCACATAGAGCTTGCCGCTCCCGTATCGCACATCTGGTACTTCCGCGGCGTGCCTTCGCGCATCGGCCTCGTGCTGGATATGAGCCCCAAGGCGCTCGAGCAGGTAATCTACTTCGCAGCCTACGTCGTGCTCGACCCCGGCACAGTGCCCGAAGTTGAGTATAAGCAGATAATAAACGATAAAGAGCTCATGGATCTCGAAGAGAAGTATGGCGACAGCTCGGTAACCGGCCTCAAGGTCGGAATGGGCGCCGAGGCCATACGCGAGCTCCTGCAGGCGGTCGACCTCGAAAAAGAGTGCGCCGAGTGCAAACAGATAATAGACAACAACCAGGCGGGACAGAAGAGGGTAAAGGCGGTAAAGCGCATAGAGATACTCGAAGCCTTCCGCAAGAACAATCAGCGTCCCGAATGGATGGTGCTCACCGTTCTTCCCGTTCTTCCCCCCGAACTCAGACCCATGGTTCAGCTAGACGGCGGCAGGTTCGCATCATCCGACCTCAACGATTTGTACCGCAGGGTTATAAACCGCAACAACAGGCTCAAGAGGATGATGGAGCT
>ERZ1090879.1961-NODE-1963-length-10706-cov-8.409915_pt1 | contig 10706 bp, 10 predicted proteins | sample MGYA00478472_ERZ1090879 | MGnify/ENA primary metagenome ERZ1090879 (study PRJEB33644, sample SAMEA5815723) | chicken gut metagenome | biome: Chicken; feature: Gastrointestinal Tract; material: Caecum | place: Ireland | collected 2019-01-01 | study: A study of...
TACGAGCTGACGTCGAGTCTCGTGGGCTCGGAGATGTGTATAAGAGACAGGAAAACCTCAAAAGCAGCGCCTGTATCCGGGGATTTTCCGGCGGTACAGGCGCTGGCGTTCTATTTTTTATGAAGAAAACAGGGTTATTTCCCGAAATATCCTGCGATCTCTTTCATTCTTTCTCCCTGTTTTACATGGAAAGGACATCTGGAATCACAGTGGCCGCACTGGATACAGGCGGAGGCTTTTATCTCCAGCTTCTCATAATGATCTGCCGCCAGCGTATCTCCGGCTTTGGCAAGGTCATAATATTTGTTGATCAGGCCCACATTCAGTCCTTTGGGGCAGGGCTGGCAGTGATTGCAGTATACACAGGTCCCCTCCGCTGACTGCGGAGCAAAGCTTCCGATCACAGAATAGTCCCTTTCCTTTGGAGATGCCTTAAAAAATCCCAGGATCCTTTCCAGATCCGCACAGTTTCGGATCCCCGGAAGAACAGTGATCACTCCCGGTTTGTCCAGGGCATACTGGATACACTGGTATTCTGTAAGGGCTTTTCCAAAAGGCGAAGTCTTTTCATTTAGAAGCTGGCCTGCAGCAAAAGCCTTCATAACAGAAATGCCGATCCCTTCTTTTTCGCATCTGCGGTAAAGATCCATTCTCTGCCCTACCTCTCCAATACCATACTCTCCCTTCTGATAATCATAGGCGGGGTTGATGCTGAACATCATCATATCTACGATCCCCATGTCCAGGATTTTTGCCGCCACCTGGGGCGTATGAGAAGAAAGCCCGATATGACGGACAATTCCCTGGGCTTTTAACGCCTTTATATGATCCAGGACTCCGCTTTTTATGTATTTTTCCAGATCCGACTCTTCATCAATGCAATGAATAAATCCAAAGTCTATATAATCGGTTTTTAAAGACTTCAGCTGCCAGTCGATAGATTTTTTAATCTTATCCAGGCTGGTAGTCCAGCCATATTCTCCTGTGGCGTAATCTGCTCCGAAGTGGACCTGGTAATAAACCTTATCTCTGAAACCGGAAAACACCTGTCCGTATACCGGAAAGGGCTTGTCATCTGCTGAAGCCAGGTCAAAATAGTTGATACCGTTTTTTACAGCCATTTCCGCCGCCCGGGCGATTTCCTTTTCTCCGGATCCGCCGATCGAGCTGCTTCCCAGTCCCAGGACATTGATCTTCTCTTCCCCATGTGGAAGTTTTCTATATTCCATGTTCTGTTCTCTCCTTTTTCACATTTTTCTTAAGACCCTTCAAAATACAAAAGCCTGATTTTTATTCCCGCGGATAACGAGCCGAGCGGATATACCTGCACCGGGGCTTTGACTCTTGCGGACAGCGGTCAAAATATGACATCTATCAGACTTGCCTGCATCGGGGCCTGGAAATTCATCTATATTATTATAAGGCCTGGAGCCGGCTACAGGTCAATAGGTTCCCGAAGCATTTCCTATATTTTTCGGAAAGGCTGTACGCTCTTTAGCAGCATGCCCTGGCGGCCCTGTCCTCCCAAAATCGGAAGAAGACCGGAAAGCCAGGGCATGCAAGTCGGTTATTCAAAAGGACACAGAACAACAATCTTCTGGGGCGTGGTCTGAGGAGGAATACTGAAGGTAGTGTTGGTATAATATACCAGAAGCTGGGAATTTTCCGGCGTACACAGATATCTCTGTCCGTTAAGGGTTTCAATGTTTGTAAAAGGTGATAGATTCAGTTTCAGGGAATTATCTTCGGCGGTCAGGGTCCCGTCAAAATACTTCAGAGTTACCTTCTGTTCCCGGCGCAGAGGCACGATCAGTTCCGCACGGAACTGAGGCGGATAAATGGCCGGGGTGGGAAGATTGGCGTCATAAAACGCCGCTACTCTCATTCCTCTCCTCAGCCGCATATTGTCAATGATCCTGGTATCCCCGGAGACCAGAAAATTCACAGCTTCATTGTCTGTCATGATGGTAATGATCTGGGTGCAGCAGGAATTTCCCCGCCGGATTTCCTGGATCACTCCTGTAACCTGCTGATAAGAACTATAGTCCATCTGAAAAATCCTTTTTTGTTTATCCTATGTAGAAAAAATGGAAAAGTGAAAATGAAAATCCATGGATAAATTTGCTAATTTTGGGCCAGACTAGAGAAAAAGGAGGAATATACCATGTCAATTTCATTTGAAAACAGTATGACCAAAGAAAATCTTATGCGGGCCTTTGCTGGAGAAAGCCAGGCCAGAAACCGCTATACTATGGCTGCTTCCCAGGCAAAAAAGGAAGGCCTTGGAGTGATTGAGGCAGTCTTTACTTTTACTGCCGATCAGGAACGGGAACACGCAGAGATCTTTTATAAACACCTTTCTCAGGTGGCAGAGACCAGTATTGCTATTGACGGTTCTTATCCGGTGGATATTTCCCAGGATGTAGCGAAACTTCTTCGCTTTGCCCAGCATAATGAATTTGAAGAACACGAAGATGTCTATAAAGCATTTGAAGAAAAAGCCAGGGAAGAAGGCTTTCCTCAGATCGCCGCCTCCTTCCATATGATAGGAGCTGTAGAGAAAACTCACGGAGAACGTTTTGGCCTGTTTGCAGACCTTCTGGAACAGAAGAAACTTTTTGTCTCGGATGTAAAGACTTCCTGGATGTGTCTGAAATGCGGTCATATTTACACTGGCACAGAAGTACCGGAAAAATGTCCGGTCTGCGGTCATGACAGAGGATATTTCGTCCGGCTGGAGTTGGCTCCCTATACAACTTTGGAGAAGAAATAAGCAAGGAACCGGGCCGTCATGTAACCATTTGTTGACCAAAGAAAAGAAGGAAAGCTTCCGCCCGGGATTGGGGAAATTCCTGGTCCCGGGCAAAACTTTCCTTCTTTTTCTTTATAACTTCTTTATAACTGTTTTCCTGTATAGATACAGACACTTCTGGGGTTCATGACATAAAGGTTCTGATCCAAAAGTTCCTCTTCTCTGATCACAGCCTCTATGCCTCTGGAAGTATCTATAATGGGTACCCAGCAAAATCCCTGGGGAAGCCGGGGGAGTTCAATCTGTACCTGTTCCCACCAGGCATTGATCCCCAGATAAAGGATATCTTCTCTTCCATTCTCTTCCTGTCCGGCGAACATAATCCCGATCGTCCTGGTATCCGGTCCGTACTCTTCCTGCCAGGGTTCTGTTCCATGAAGACTGAGAAAAGGAAAACCGCTGGAACTGGGACTGGTATCCTTTCTCAAAATTGTATGTTCTTTCCGGAAATGGATCATAAATTTAAAAAATTCAAAGATCTCTTCGTTATCCTTTAACTGCTCCCAGTTCAGCCAGGAAATTTCATTGTCCTGACAGTAGGGATTGTTGTTTCCAAACTGAGTGTTTCCAAATTCATCCCCGGCCAGGAACATGGGAGTGCCTCTGCTGCACATCAGTACTGCACAGGCGTTTTTTATAAGCTGGCGGCGGAGGCGAAGGATCTCCGGATTTTGGGTATCTCCCTCTTCCCCGCAGTTCCAGCTTCGGTTGTCATTGGCTCCGTCGGTGTTATCCCATCCGTTATCTTCATGGTGCTTCTGATTGTACGAATAAAGATCCTACAGAGTCAACCCGACATGGCCGGTAATAAAGTTTACAGAGGCATTGTCTCCTCTCTTTTCTCTGGGATAAAGATCCGGAGAACCCAGGATCCGCATAGCCGCCGCTTCTGCCAGGCCGCTGTCTCCTTTCAGGAAACTTCTGAGATCATCCCGGTATTTTCCGTTCCATTCAGCCCACCGGTTCCAGGAAGGGAAACTTCCTACCTGATATAATCCTCCTGCGTCCCAGGCTTCTGCAATGAGATCTGTACTGTACAGAATAGGGTCATAGGCCAGTCTTTCCAGAAGGGGCGGCCGGCTCATAGGGGAGGAATCTTCGCTTCTTCCCAGAATAGAAGCCAGGTCAAACCGGAAGCCATCCACATGATAACTGGTAGTCCAGTAGCGCAGACAGTTCAGGATCATATCTCTTACCATGGGATGATTACAGTTCAGGGTATTGCCGCAGCCGCTGAAATTATAATATTTTCCGTCAGGAGTCAGCATATAATAAATGTTATTGTCAAAGCCTTTAAAAGAGAAAAAAGGCCCATTCTCATTTCCTTCTGCCGTATGATTAAAGACCACATCCAGGATCACTTTGATCCCGTTTTTATGAAGATCCCGGATCAGCCTCTTCAGTTCTGTACCTTCCCGGTTATACTCCTGTTCAGAGGCATAACTGGTATTAGGCGCAAAAAAGCATACCGGATTATAGCCCCAGTAATCCAGGAGCTTCCGGCCGTTTACAGTACGCATGTTCCGGGTTTCGTCAAACTCAAATACCGGCATTAGCTCTACCGCATTGATCCCCAGTTCCAGCAAATAAGGAATTTTTTCACGTATCCCCTCGAAAGTGCCCGGGTGCTTTACGCCGGAACTTTCGTGGCGGGTAAATCCCCGGACATGCATTTCATAGATGATACAGTCCTGGAGACTGGATACATCAGGTTTCTTTTTAGGGATTTCCCAGTGAAAGTTGTTATGGACCACTCTGGCCTTATAGAAGGCGTCGCCTGCAAGCTGTTTTCCCCATTCACTCTGGCCGGTAACCGCCTTGGCATAAGGGTCCAGAAGATATTTTTCTCTGTCAAAAAGCAGTCCTTTGGAAGGATCATAAGGGCCGTCGATGGAATAGGCATATTCAAATTCATCAGCCTTCAGTCCAAAGACAAACATAGAATACACATTTCCTACCCGGTAATCTGGAGGAAAGGGAATCCTGGCGTAGGGAACCTGGGCCTTTCTGTGGAATAAAAGAAGTTCACAGGAAGTACCGGAATAGGTAACCAGAGTGAAGTTTACCCCTTCAGGCAGGGCAGAAGCTCCGTTGATCTCATAAAATCCCGGTCGTATCTTAAAACCATTGACTTCGTCGATAGGCTTTATATTGTCGCCGGATTCAAGCTCAAGCCCGGCAAAATCCTCCAGTAGAAGATATTCTTCTTTCTGGGGAATAAGTTTCTGAGAAGTTCTGTTCTGATTTCTGTTCTTTTTTGCCATATGGACGCTCCTTTCTTCTTCTGCCTTCCTGATTGTCCGGAAAGCTCCTCTATTTCCCTGCCCCTATAAAAACTTTTTTCCCACAAAAAGCAAAGCCATATTTCCGTATTTTATCAGAAGGTATTCCCTTGGATGTAAGAACTGTTTCATATTTTCGCTCTTCAATCTGCTGCAGCGCAGCCTGGGCGGTTTCGGAAAGATTTTTCTCATCAGTGGTATCCTGTACCTTAAACTCCATGATGATAGCCTATAGATACCTTTCTTGCCATAACGTATTTCCTTTCTACTGTGTCAAGAACCTTATTTTCGTACTATCCATAATTTTATCATGTCTTTTAAAAGAAGTACAGGACTCCTTCCTTGGGAAATGTATAATCTGGGAAAATCTGTGAAAAATAGTAACAGTATTAAAGGAGCGATTGGTTTATGATCAGTGAAGATTTGATTCAACAATTTGTCAAGGAAACCGAACTGTTTGAAGAGAGGATCCAGGCCTTCGAGTCCGGAGAAATTGACCGGAAAACTTTTAAAGGTATTTCCGGCCGGTTTGGCTGTTATGCCCAGAGGGAGAAAAACTATATGCTCCGTCTCCGCTTTCCGGGAGGCAGGATCTCAAAAGAACATCTGGCTTTTCTTGGGGAAAAGACAAGAGAATATCCCCTGGAGCTTATGAAGATCACTACCTGCCAGACCATCCAGGTACACAATCTGTCCGCTTCCCAGGTGGTTTCCCTTATGCGGGAGGCTCTGGAGCAAGGGATCATTACCATTGGAGGAGGCGGGGATAATCCCAGAAATGTAATGGCCAGTCCTCTTTCCGGTACAGACAGGGAGGAAACCTTTGACGTACTGCCTTACGCAGAAGCAATTAGTGATTATCTCCTTGGCCGTATGACAGAACTCCACCTTCCCAGGAAGCTGAAAGTAGCCTTTTCAAATACCAAAGAAAATCTTACCCATGCCAATATGCGTGATCTGGGATTTATAGCCAATCCTGACGGGAGCTTTTCTGTATACTGCGCCGGTGGGCTGGGGCCGAATCCAAAAATGGGAGTTCTTGTAGAGAGACATGGAAAGCCGGAGAATGTAAGCCTTTATGTCAGCGCTATGCTCCGGCTTTTTACCAGGTACGGAGATTACAAAGTCCGGGCAAAGTCCAGAAGCCGTTATCTTCAGGACACTCTGGGGGAAGAAAGGATCAAAGAAGAGTATGTCCGATGTCTGGAGGAAGCCAAAAAAGAAGAAACTCCCTGGCCGGTTTTCTACGCTCATCCGGTATTAAAAAGTGGGGAGGGGGAAATCGAAGGCCCCAGGATCTTTCCTCAGAAACAACCGGGACTTTATGGGGTTTCCTATCATCCTATAGGAGGCTGCCTTACACAGAAAAATATTATGGTGCTCTGTGAAGTATTGAAAAATATCCCGGATACAGAGATCCGCCTTTCTCCTGACGGGACTATGTATCTCCTTCATCTCACGGCAAAGGAGGTGCCCAGGATCCTGGAAGCCACAGGAGGGGGAGGAGAAAATCTTTTTGAGACCAGTACCAGTTGTATCGGCGTCCCCATCTGCCAGCAGGGACTGGGCTGTTCCCAGTGGCTTCTGGCCCGTTGTATTGAAAGAGTGCGGAAAGAAAATTTCCCCGACGGCGTACTCCCAAGGATCCATATCTCCGGATGCCCCTCCGGCTGCGGCACCCATCAGGCCGCTTCTCTGGGATTCATGGGATGCCGAAAAAAAATACGGGGAGAGACGGTTCCTGCATTTCGGGTTTTCATCAACGGTCAGGCGCAAGAGCCCGGCTCCAGGATCGGGGAAGAGGCGGGTATCCTGCCGGAAGAAGTAATCCCGAAATTCCTGGCTGAACTGGGAAAGGCCATACAAAAAAGCCATAAAAGCTTTGAAGAATGGCTCCCGGGAAATAAAAGTCTCTTTCTGGAACTGGTACAAAAATATGAAGAACCGGTTCTGGATTTTGAAGCATAAAAAAATACGGCCGGCAGTCTCAGTATCGGTTCGGAGGCTGCCGGCCTATTTATGTAACAATTTTCCTCAATATCAAATATATCCTCCGCCGGAAGATACCCCTCCGCCGGAACCTCCCCCTGTTCCCAGAGAAAAAAGTGTGCTGACTACATTCCACATAGCAGCAAAAATTCCGTTATTAGCAGTACTCAAAGGCCTGGACAAAACTCCGGTGACCAAAAGGATCAGAAGAATCAGCGTGCAGTAAGGACGTATCCTCTGGTAAAAATAGAAAACCCGCGGATACATTTGCTCTACTACGTTGGATCCGTCCAAAGGGGGAATAGGAATCAGATTAAAAACTCCCAGACCAATATTAAGCACAGCAGAATAATAACACAACATAACTCCTACAGATACGGCGCTGTTCCCCGAATTTCCGAAACGCATAAGAGCGCCGCAGATCAGCAGAGAAAGAAAAGCCGTAAGAAAGTTGGCAAAAGGGCCTGCAAGAGAAACCCAGATGATCCCCTGCCGCTTATTCCGGTAATAGGCGGTATTGATCCGTACAGGTTTTGCCCAGCCCATATGGAAGAATAAAAGACACAAGGTTCCGATAAGGTCCAGATGTCTGAGGGGATTGAGACTTAACCGCCCTTCATACTTGGGGGTAGGATCTCCCAGCTTATAAGACACCCAACCATGGGCAAACTCGTGGACCGTTATGGCAATGAGCATAACCGGTATCGTGTAGATCAGCATACGGAGCTGCTGGATATAATAATTCAGATACATAAGCATTTCCTTTCTAACCGTACATTTGTGTGCAACTGAACGGTTATACTTTACATTTTCTAGGCCGAATGCCCTCATTCTCATATTTTCTGATAAAGATTTTACTTAAGCACCAGACAGGATTTATGTTTTTACAATTTTATCTCATATAGCCATGATTGTCAATTTCACCTGTTTAAAAAGCCGCTTTTTCTGAAATAGTGAAGCCCTCTGCAAACCCAGGTATCATAACCTGCAACAGAGGGCCGTTTTTACAGTTGGGATTATCTTACCGGATAAAGTTGGTAGGTGTAAAAGGTTCTTTTTCAGGAAGACCATATTTTTCTTTTCCAAGAGCAATGCTCTTGACCAGAAAAGCCATATTTCTTCCTAATGTCCGCATGATCTGACATCCTTCGATATCCTGCTTTACCTCTTCCGGAGTATTGCCATGAACCTGGTTCCAGTACTGGCTGGAGGCAATGGGCATATTGGAAATGGTAAAATATTTGTTCAGCTCGTCAAAGGTGGCTGTACATCCTCCTCTTCTGGCAGATACCACAGAAGCGCCTACCTTCATGCTTTTATCGAAACCGGTGCTGTAGAAAAGGCGGTCCAGAAATGAGATCAGTGTGCCGTTTGCAGAGGCATAATACACGGGAGATCCGATAACGATCCCATCACTTTTTTCAAATTTAGGCGCCGTCTCATTTACCAGATCATCAAAGACACACTTTCCTGTTGTGCTGCACTTACCGCAGGCTATGCACCCCCGGATATCTTTATTTCCTACATGGATCAGTTCTGTTTCAATGCCCTCTCCTTCAAGAGCAGAAGCTACTTCCATTAAAGCAGTATAGGTACATCCTTTTGCGTTTGGACTTCCGTTGATCAGTAATACTTTCATTTCATTTTCCTCCTTATATATTTCAGATCCTTAAGCCGGGGATTTTGCATCCCGGACGGTTTCCCGCATCTCTTTTCGATCTATGATCTGAAAATATTATACGATGTATGTCAAGAAAATTACAGATCATATAAAAGGATCTTAACGGTAAAGCATTTCTTTTCCTCCTGGATCTCCAGTGTGCCATGATAGTTTTTCACTGCAGTGCGGACATTTTTCAGCCCGAATCCCTGTCCTTTTTCCTGCTCTTTTGTCCCTTCCTGTAATAAAGGCAAAGGATTCGTTACCCGTATAAAAAGTGAACGGGGAATGTAATGGATATCCAGGCGGATCCATCTTTTTTCTTCTGGGTTTTCCCGGCATGCTTTTATGGCATTGTCCAGGAGATTTCCAAGTATAATGATACTGTCTTCTGTTGCCAGGCCCATGTCTTTTGGTACAGAAATTTTGCTTTGGACATTTATCTTCTGTTCTCTTGCCTGGCCGATCTTCAGAGATAAAATAGCGTCCATTCCCATATTTCCCGTAGACAGGATCTGAGACGCTTCCCCGATATCCTCTGTCAGCTTTCTCAGATATTCCTGAAGTTCTTCAGTTTTCCTGGACTTTGGAGTGATCCTTGCGGCTATCCAGCCAAGAGACTGGAGATGATTCTTCATATCATGGCGTATGCCTTTCAGCCGCTGCTGAGACAGGGACAGGTCTTCATAATACTGTTCTGAAAGCTTTATCTGCTGCTGGAGAAGGAGGATGTCTGTATTCCGTTTTAGCAGGTTACAAAACTGACTGTAAATAAAAGCCGTTGTTATATTTATGAAAATAAAGGCGGTGATCAGAGGAAACTCCAGGAAAAGTCAAATACCCCGATGCAAGCATCGGGGTATTTGACCCTTGCGGCAGTCGCCAAATGGCCATGCAAGCATGCCCGCTTGGCTCGTTGCTCGCAGGAATAAAGTGTCCGGATAGAAATTGATCCGCAGGAGAAAGAAGACCAGGACCAGAAAGCTGATACCGGGAATTGCCATGATAATGGCAAAATGCTTCGGCGGCAGCAGGACACTTTCTTCCAGCCTGATCTTTCCGAGGATCAGGATCATACTCCAGAAACACACATGCAGGCTCCCTGACAGAAAGAAAAAATTCAGTCCGAGATAGCTGAAATCCAGTTTTGCGCTGCGTATAACAGCCAGAAGAAAGACTGTCAGATAAAGAGCTGTCACAAACTCAATGGAAGAAAGAAGGACCATTTTCTGTCGGTCTTTCTGATAAAATCTGAGAAAGAACAGGGAAAAAACCACGCTGAAGAAAGGATAGGTTCCGGCAAAAGGGCTGATCCATAATATAACACCTGAAGTAACGTCCACTGATAAAAGTAAAAGAATCCTGGTTTTGAGAGCCAGGGAGCTTTTCCCATACTGTATGTCCATAAATTTTAACAGAACAGCAAAATCTATTCCATACAGGAGCAGATCTAAGCAGATTAGCAGGATCTTTACCATCTGCAGCACCTCCTCTCCACAAATTTCAGATGTTCCAGCCGGGCCTGTTCCCGGTATTTCAGGCTGACAGGAATGGAATACCTATTTCCCAGAAGGACTTCTTTCTCACTGAAAGAAGTAATATGGTCCATATTAATGATAAAAGAATTATGGACCCGCAGAAAATAATCCGGATTCAGCTGTCCCATAAGGGCATGGATCTTACCGTAACAGATTTCTGTCTGATCGAGAGATACGATCTTGATCTTTCTGTTCAAAGCTTCAAAGTATAAAATATCTCTGGCCGGTATCTGGTAATGGCGGCTTCCCTTCTTGTAGAAGAAATAGCTTCTCCTCTCTTCCAGATACCGGATCGCCTCTCCTATGCTGTCAACCAGCATATCATATGAAACCGGCTTTTCCAGAAAACGAAAGGGAAGGGCCTCAAAGGTTTTGTAGACATATTCTCTGTGAGCGGTTACAAATATCAGCACCATATCCAGATC
>ERZ1090879.1963-NODE-1965-length-10704-cov-9.949479_pt1 | contig 10704 bp, 14 predicted proteins | sample MGYA00478472_ERZ1090879 | MGnify/ENA primary metagenome ERZ1090879 (study PRJEB33644, sample SAMEA5815723) | chicken gut metagenome | biome: Chicken; feature: Gastrointestinal Tract; material: Caecum | place: Ireland | collected 2019-01-01 | study: A study of...
GGGTGCAGCTGGAAAAGGATATGTTACAATTTTTGGAAGAAGAACATCCTTTAGAAGAAAAAAGGCTGTTAGCACCACTGGGATATTTAGAAGTTGTCTGTATGACAATAGATACTTTTGATTAGCCGACTGATGTCGGTTTTTATTTTACCAAAAAAGGAGGTATGAACATGGCACAGGGATTACGACCGCACCATCATCAATGCTATTTATATGGTATACGTAAATATTACGATAAGCAAAGAGGATGTGTGGTCAAGAAAGTGACTTTTAAATGCATGATGTGTGATTACATGACTCATGAAAAATATGAATGTTATGAACCGCCACCAAAAGAGAAGAACAAAAATAAAGTTTTGAAAAGAAATAAGTGTAAATTTAGCAACCATCAGTAGGTTGTTTTTATTTTGTCCAATCGCGGTATAAGACACAAAACTAATCCGGAGAATATGGTGAGCCACACCTAAAACTGAAGGAGAGAAATCTTATATGAATAAACTATTTAAATTAAATCTTCAATTTTTTGCAGAACCTGGAGGAGAAGGAACAGGTGGAGGTGCTGGTAACGAACCTGGTGCACAAGGTGGAACACAACAATCAGGACCTATTGATTATGGAAAGATTGAAGAAATCATTGACAAACGTTCTTCAAAGACACAGGACAATGTATTGATTGGCTATTTAAAGCAACAAGGATTGTCAGGTGAAGAATTAGACCAAGCAGTTGCAAATTATAAAAGTCAGAAGGAACAGGCAGCTATTCAGGCACAACAGGAACAAGAAAACATGAAGCTTGAAAATCAGAGATTAAAAGCTCAGATTCTCAATTCTAGTATTGATAGCAAGCTTTCTTCATTGGCAGCAGCTGAAGGTATCAATGCTGATAAAATTCCTTTTCTTGCAAAACTAATCGATAGAAACGGTCTTGCAGATGAAAAAGGAAATATCTTAGAAGATAAGGTTAAAGAAGCCATGAACGCTGTAGTTAAGGCATTTCCAGATTTCAAAGGGAATGATCAGCAAAACAATGGTGGTTTCCAGCAGATTGGAAGCAGTGGATCCAATCAGAGTACAAATACTGTGGATGATAAATTGGATGCCATCTTTGGCGTGAAAAAGAAATAGGAGGAGAAGATAAATGGCAGTTTTACAGTATGTAACACAATTTGAAACTCGCATTAGAGAAATGTATGGACATGAATTAATCTCTAATGCACTATTTAATTCAAATCCTGATATTGAAATTAAAGGTGCTAAGGAAATTAAAATTCCTAAGTTAACAGTATCAGGGTATAAAGATCATAATCGCAACACTTTAGGTTTCGGTACAGGGTCATATTCAAACGAATTTGAAACAAAGCAATTAGACCATGATCGTGATATTGAGTTTGCTATTGACCCAATGGATGTGGATGAAACTAATCAAATTGTTTCAATTGCAAATATTCAATCACGATTTGAAAAAACACAAGCTATTCCTGAATTAGATTGCTATACATTCTCAAAATTATACACAGAGGCAAAACGTGTGGGAGCAACAATCAAAAACACTGCTATTACTACTGCAAATGTATTAAGTGATTTTGATGATAACTGTGAAGCTTTTGAGAATGCTGGAGTACCTTTATCACGTTGTATTCTATATTGTACAGCAGCATATCATAAAACTTTAAAAAATGCAGAAGGTATTCAAAGAACGTTAGAAGTTTCTGGTGGAGCTAAGACTTTAGATCGCCGTATCCATTCGTTAGATGATTTAGGTGAAATCAAAGTAGTACCATTAGAAAGATTTAAAACATCTTATGATTTTACTGAAGGATATAGAGTAGCTTCTACGGGTAAACAAATCAACTACATTTTAGTGGATCCTGAAGCGCAAGTATCTCGTGTTAAATATTCATACATCAATACATATACACCAGGACATGATTCACGTACAGCAGATAATTATTTATATCAAAACCGTAGATATAATGGCACATTTGCTTTAGATGAATTCTTGAAATTAGGATGTATCATTAATGCAGAAGCTGAAGATACTGAAGAGGAAGGTGGCGGAGTATAATGTTTGAAGCTAGAAAAGATAATAAAGTATATACCATTGATGCTCGCCAAAAGGATGCATATTTAAAACAGGGATTTGATATTTATGAAGGTGGAAAAATCATAGAACATACACCTTTGAAAACAATCAAATATTCTGATCATATAAAGGTGGTTAATGAATTAAAAGAAAAACTTGCTACTGCTCCAAAAGATACGAAAGCTAGCAATGTTTTTGAACTTTTAAAAGTATATGCATCTGAAAAGGGAATTGACATTGGTCAGGTGACTTCAGCAACTGGAGCACTGACAAAAATTTTAGAAGCAGAAAAACAACCTGAAGAGTAGGTGATATTATGTATCAGCCTTATGTTGATTCTAGTTTATATTTACAAATATCAAAAGATAGTCATATACCTGAAAGCGATGTGGATAAATATTTGAAGGAAGCATCACAAGATATTGATGTACTTACCTACAATCGTATCGTAAAAAAAGGATTTGATAATCTAACAGAATTTCAAAAAGAAATCATTCAGGAAGTTTGTTGTGAGCAGGCTTCCTTTCTTTATGAAAATGAAAGTATACTGAAGACTTATCTAAGCAGTTACTCTATTAATGGAGTGAACATGTCATTAGGAAATTCATGGAATGTCTACATTGAAGGTGGAGTCACAATAGATAGAAATGTTTATGAAAAACTATCTATGACAGGCTTGTGCTGTAGGAGCTTTTATTATGGCTAGATGGCCACAGTTAGTTCTTCCTCAGTTTTGTAAAACTGATATTAATGTTATCGTGGATGGTGAGGAATTGAATGAAAATGGGACACCTAAAGAATTGCTGAACTGGTCTGGTAAATGTAATTATCAGGATAAGGGTAAGAGAGTATGGACTTCTGATAAGGTGCTTGTCGAGGTTTCTGGAACGTGTCTGATACCAGGTGATATTGCTCCTGATATGGCAGTAATACCTAGTGGTATTGTTAAAGTGTTTGGTGCGGATAGAGAACTTGTTCAAGGAACAAAAGCCCGTAATCCTGATGGAACTGTTAATTTCACACAGTTGGAGATTAAATGATGAAGCAGGTCAAATCAAGAGTTGTAATCAATAGAAATGCTATCAATTCTTTAAAAAAAGCAGCTATAAGTGCACTCGAAATGACAGGTGATTACGTTTTAGATTCGGTTATTGAAGCACAGGTCATGCCGTTTGATAAAGGTACAATGCAAAATGAAGGTACTTATGTTGATAAAAGCAAATCAAACAGTGGGACATTAAGCATTGTCACATCCGAGCCGTATGCGAGAAGACTCTATTTTCATCCCGAATATAATTTCCAGAAAATCAACAATCCAAATGCAAAAGGAAAGTGGCTTGAAGATTGGACCGAAGCTGGAAAATATGCAAAGGAAGTCAAGCAGTCTTATGCATTATTTTTAAAACAATCAGGAGGTATATAAGATGATGACCTTGAAAGATGTACTCGAATGGATTAAAACATTGAATACAAAATTTGATTACTATTATATGGGAGTTCTAGATTCCAAGAGTCCTAAATCATTAGGAGTTTACAATCTTAAAAGAGAAAGTAAGCCTATTATGGCGATAGGTGGTATTGAATGTACCTCTTACAATGTTAAAAGAATAAGTCTTCTGATTCATTGGAATCAGGCATCTGATGAAACTGAAAATCAGGCAATTCAGCTATATGAAGAGCTTCTAAAAGAAAAACCAAATCAAATAGGGAATCATGCCATAAACTTCATAGGAATGTTGACCAATGAACCTATAGATGTTGGTAGAGATGATAAAGGTATTTGTGAATATGTTATAGAATTAGAAATTTATTATAGAAGAGAGAAGGAGGTATAGAACATGGCAGGTAGTACAGGTGTTTATCCAGTTTTCAACAACAAATTTAAGATTGGAATCAATGGATTAGATTCGGTGGAAGATACAGATATGAAAACAATCGCGGACCTTGAAACATTTTCACCATCATTTGATAACACAGTTGAAGAATGGACTCCAATGGATACCGAAGGATGGATCCGTAGATTAATGACCGGAAAAGGATTTTCCATTGATCTTTCTGGAAAACGTAATATAGGTGATGAAGGAAATGATTATGTAGCGGGTCTTGTTTTCAAGACTGGAAAAGATGTTGAAACGAAATTCCAGTGGGAATTTCCTTCAGGAGCAAAAGTTACATTTGACTGTATCGTTAATGTCTCAAATGTAAGTGGAGGAGATTCTACTAATGTAGGCGCTTTGGAATTTTCTGTTATGAGTAATGGAAAACCTACATATACACCCGCAACATAAAATCAAGGAAAGGATTAAGGAGCTAAGTGCTCCTTTTTTGGTATAGAAAATGCAAAGTTTTACAGTAAATATTACACAGCATCTTGAAAACGGGCCTAAATTTTTAAAAATCGGTCCTGGAGATGAAAATGTCTTCAAGGTAGATGATCGTAAAAATACAGTTTTGAAGATACAAGAAATTCTTAATGAAGATTCAGGACTGACAGGAATTGATAAAGCCATTGAATTGGCTTTAGGAAAAGAAGCTCTAAAGAAGATAGATGAAATGGATCTTTCAATGACAGCATATCAGAACATTTTTATTGGTATGATGTCAGCAATTAACGGGCAGAGCTTTGAGGAAATGGAAAAACAGTTTCGCAACGCCCAACAATAATGACCCTTATTATGATATTTTTGAAGATTGGAAACTTATTTAAAGCTCTTTTGCTCAGCAGTATGGAATTAGATTGAGGCAGGAAGAAGATATGACTTGGGATGAATTCTGTACTCTATTAAGTGGATTGAAATCAGATACTCCTTTAGGCAATATTGTTTCGATTCGTAGTGAAACAGATAAAAATGTGCTCAAGTATTTTACACCTCAACAAAAGAAAATACGAACTGATTGGCAGAGAAAAAGAGCAAAGAAAGAAAAAGTTACTGATATGAAAAAATACAATCATGACATGAAAATGTTTGAGAAAATGTTTGAAAGTTTAGCAAAGGTAGGTGGTATGAAATGAGTAAAGTAGGTGATTTGTTTCTTGATCTAAACCTCAATACAAAACCATTTGATACCCAAATGTCCAATATAGGAAATTATGCTCAAAAGAATTTGACTAAGTCATTCAGTGGAATAGGAAAAGTCATTGCAGGGGCGTTCGCTACAGGTTCGATTATAGCTTTTGGTAAGTCATGTCTTGATTTGGGTAGCGATTTGGCAGAAGTTCAGAATGTTGTTGATGTCACTTTTCCTCATATGAATGATCAGGTCGATAGTTTTGCTAAAAATGCAATTAATCAGTTTGGTCTTTCTGAAACAGTCGCAAAACGAATGACAGGGACTTATGGAGCAATGTCAAAGGCCTTTGGATTCAGTGAGCAGGCAGCCTATGATATGGCTACTTCACTTACTGGATTGGCCGGAGATGTTGCTTCGTTTTATAATCTTGATCCTACTGAAGCATATACAAAATTGAAATCTGTATTCAGTGGCGAAACAGAAACATTAAAAGATTTAGGGATTGTCATGACACAGAATGCATTGGATCAGTATGCCTTAGCCAATGGTTTTGGAAAAACCACAGCACAGATGAGTGAGCAGGAAAAAGTTATGCTGCGCCTTCAATTTGTTACGCAGCAGTTAAATGCAGCTAGTGGTGATTTTGCAAGAACAAGCGATTCCTGGGCGAATAAAGTGAGAGTTCTGAGCCTTAACTTTCAGTCTTTAAAAGCAACGATAGGACAAGGGCTGATTAATGTATTATCACCACTCGTTTCACTTCTTAATAACATCATTGTTAAGCTGCAGAAAGTGGCACAGTACTTTGTTGCATTCGTTAATCTGATAACGGGAAATAAGAAGACGAGCACGACTTTGGGAAGTGTCTCGAGTAACGTTGACAAAATATCGAGTGGTTTAGGTAATGCTTCTTCGGGTGCATCCAATCTAGCAAATAATGTTAGCGGTGTTGGAAAGGCAGCCAAAAAAGCAGCTAAAGAAATGGGTGCTATTGCATCTATTGATGAATTAAATAACTTATCTTTTAGCGATTCATCAAGTGGTGATAGTGGAAACTCAGGGGGATCAGGAAGTGCCGGCGGATTAGGTAGTGGTCTTGATATAGCTGGAGGAACAGAAGCAGCATTTGATATTGATACTTCAGGAATGGAAAAAGGCATTAAAAAGATGACATCATTGTGGAATGGATTCACATCATTCTTGAAGAAAAACAAAGCTGTTATTTTGTCTTTAATTGCTGGAATAATTGCTGGATTCTTGACTTTTAAGGGTATACAATTTGGGACTGAATTATATATACAGATTTCTAAACTAGTATCTCTTTTTAAAAATTGGCAACTAGGCATTGGTGCGACAATTCAAGTTCTTACAGGTGTTACCGCTCCAATTATGGCAGTAGTTGCTGTCGTTGCAGCCGTAACTGCAGCATTGGTTTATCTTTATCAGACGAGTGATAGTTTTAGAAATCTTGTTAATCAGGCAGTTGATAATCTTACAGCCATTTTAACCAATATTTGGACATCTGTACTGCAACCACTTTTTTCTTTTTTAGCTGATGTGTTTGCAACTATTTTGGTTCCTATAGCAACCTTTTTGGCAAAAACTTTTGTTAAAGCAGTTGAATCGGTAGCAACCGTCGCTTTATCACTATGGAATAATATATTGGCTCCAATAGCAAGTTTTCTTGTTGATGTATTAGCAATTGCCTTGCAAGGTGTTATAGATGTATGGAATGGATGGAAACCATTGATAAATCAGTTGTTTTCTTTACTCAACTGGATATGGAAGAGTGCATTGGTTCCTGTTGTTAATTTTGTAACTGGAACTTTCTGCAGTGGATTTAAGCAATGGGGAAATTTGGTTAAGTCATTAATTCCAAGTGTTAAAACTATATTCCAAGGGTTGGTTACTTTTTTTACTGGAATATTTACTCTTGATATGAAAAAAGCATGGGAAGGAATTAAACAAATTTTCAATGGCTTCAAGTCCTTCTTGTCTGGAGTTTTCAAGACTGACTGGACAAAAACATTAGGGGCGCTTGGAGTTCCACTTAATGCTTTATCCTCAACAATAAAAACAATTTGGAATACTATCAAGGGAGTTTTTAATGGTATTGTTGCATTTATTAAAGGAACTTTTACTGGGAATTGGAAAAGCGCATGGAATGGAGTTAAAAGTATATTCTCAAGTATTGTTTCTGGACTGGCCAATATCTTCAAAGCACCAATCAATGCTATTATAAGTGGTATTAATAGTTTTATTGGTGGATTGAATAAAATTAAGATTCCTGACTGGGTTCCAGGAGTTGGTGGAAAAGGAATTTCTATTCCTAAAATTCCAAAACTTGCCGAAGGTGGATATGTTGAAGCAAATACTCCTCAACTTGCAATGATTGGTGACAATAAACGCTATGGTGAAATCGTATCGCCTGAAAATAAAATGTATGATGTAATGACAAGTGCATTAGAACATTATGGTAGAATAGGTAATTCGGATGATAATGAAGAAATCTTGGCATTGTTAAAAGAGATTATTAGGATACTTATTGCGTTATTGAATAAGGATAATGACGTATATCTTGACAGCAAGAAAGTCACTAATGAAATTAATAAAACCAACAAACAAAAAGGTTATGATTTTGGCTTTAGTACTGATTAGGATAAGGAGGTAACATTATGGCAAATGGATTTATAAAGATTAATGGGCAGAAGGTTCCTTATCCTGATTCAGGATTGAAATTGATCATTTCAACACTGACTAATGGTGGAAGAAATAAGAATGGTAAGGTTACTGCTGAACGTGTTGGCCGTGATCAAAACAAGATTGATAGCCTTCAATGGAAAATTTTAAGTGCAGAGGAATGGAGCAGAATATTGAATCTTGTTAAAGACTACTATATTGATGTTACCTTTCCAAATATGCTGACAAATACCCCTCAGACATTAAGAATGTATGTAGGAGATAGAGAAGCTGAGCCTGTTTTTCTTGATGATAGTGATATGCCAACACAGTATAAGAACTGCAAATTCAATATCATAGATGTGGGTGAAATAGAATGATAGATGTTAGTGAACAATACAAGACTGAGATGAAAAGCTTGATTCGTCCTCAACCTTTACTGAAGATTGAATATGGCTTTATTAATGAGAAAGCACAACTTGCAGGTACATATGATTCTGGCAATTCACAGAATAATAGTTACATAGCTTCAAATCCACAAGAGCTATTAGATAAAAAAGATACCTTTAAAAGTCTAGCTACTTTGGAACAAGATAGAATGCTTGTGTCATCAAACAGTAATTTATATATCTATGATGGACAGGAAAGTCAGGAAACGAGAGATATTGTACTGTCGGAAAGTATGAGTGAAAGTGATGGAACATTCGTTGTAAAGCCAACGGTGTCCTTCACATTTTCCACTTCTCAAGATATATACGGACTAACGATTTATTTTGACCCTGTGTGCGGAGCTTATGCAACGGATTTTGATATCGTTTCTATAAATATAAGTAGCGTTGAAAAGATTGTTAAGGTAACAGACTGCACGTCATACGAATGTGTAATAGACAATATAAATCTTAACGGTATAGTAGAACTGAAGATAGTTGTTAATTCCTGGAGTAAACCATATCAGAGATGTCGTATTAATAGACTGGATTTTGGTGTGGCTATGGTGTTTACAAATAGAGAATTAAGTGAAGATAGTTTTACTCATTCCCGTGAGGTTGATATGCTTTCGGTTGAATTGCCAATGAATGAAATGACTTTCTCTATTAATAATTTAGATCAGTCATTCAATCCAATAAATCCTAATGGATTATGGCAATATGCACAGCCCAAACAAGAAGTAAGACTTTATTATGGAAGACTTTTAGAAAGTGGAATTACCGAATGGTTTAGAGGTGATACTTTATATCTTGATAATGTGCCTGAAAGTAGTGATACAACAGCCACATTTCACGCTATAGATAGATTTAACTGTATGGAGATGAATGTTTATGGAGCACCACTGAGTGATCAATATACATCTAATAGCATCAGTTTATGGGACCTTGCTGAAAGTATTTTTTACTTTTATTGGAAGAAGACTAAAGAAACAATCAACTATGTTCTTGATGAGTGCATGAAAGAAATTATAACAAAAACTCCATATTTTGAAAGTATGGATATCAAGGAAGCGTTGCAGATTATCGCAAATGCAGCACATTGTATTTTATATACAGATGAAGACGGGGTTATAACATTTAAAAATGCGGTTGATCCAATTATCACATTTAGTGATAATGGCCATGTAGAAATCAGTGATTTAAGAAAAGCATTTGAAAACAATGAATTACCTGACGTTAGTTATGCAAGTTTTGCGATTGATTACATGAGAAATGCAAATGATGATATGATTATTGTTCCTGATTCGTTGGATGATTTATTGAAGACTGGATTTATAAGTGATAAGGTTTCACTTGAAGATGGAACATTTGAAGAAAATCCAATCATAACTATAGAATATTCATTGTCTACAAATTTATATGAAATTCCTGTTGTTTTTGACAATGTCGCTAATGAATATGCGGTTGAGTTTGATGTTAATTACTATATGGATGATACACTTATTGAAACATACAGCGTTACAGATAACGATTCGAGTCATTACTCAATTATGAATGATGTGGATGATTTCAATAAGTTTGAGATAGTCATTAAAAAATGGAACAAGCCATATCATAGATGTGTCATTAATTCTATTTCTTTTGGTCGTGTCAATGATTTTCATCTGGATTACGACAATGCAATGAGCACTCCCGTTATTACATCTTTCAGCAATATTCAGTCAATAAGCATAAAATATTATGGTGCATTAAAAGATACAGGAGATACAACAGAAACGGATTGTGAATATGATTCTGTGTCTGGTAATAAAGCAACTTATAAAGTTGAACATTCAAAAATGAATAATAAAACTTTCAGAATCAAAGATACTGATTCGAATATTGAAGTTACCATACTACAGGATTATGCAACATATACAGAATTTGAATACGTCTTTTCTGACGTTCCCCCTGTTATTACTTTATCTGGAAATGAATTGACACAAGATTCAATGATTAAAACTGTTGAATATAACGATGCTGGAGATGTGAAAACGTTTGATAATCCACTTGTTTCTTCTGCAGAGCAGGCAGAAACGATGGCCAATTGGCTACAGGATTATTTAGCCAAGACAAATACATTTAGTGTATCATATCGTGGCAACCCTGAAGTACAGCCGTTTGATATTATCTATATAGAAACTGATTTTGAAAAATATGTAACAGCAAGAACAACAAAGAATACAATTTCATTCGGCTCAGGCATGACTGGTACATGGGAGGGCATAAAATTATGAGTATATGGCAAGAACCTAAGACAACTTGGAAAAATAGTGATTATTTCAATTTGAGTCCAGATTACCAACGTATTAAAGGAAATATTGAATATCTGCATGAACTTTCATTGAAATTGTTTAAAACATATATCATTTATAATCTCAATACTTATCAGATAATTGATTTCCCAAAAGCTGATTTTTTTAATAACATTGTATATGATGTTGATATGATAAACAGAAATAC
>ERZ1090879.1966-NODE-1968-length-10696-cov-7.104126_pt1 | contig 10696 bp, 11 predicted proteins | sample MGYA00478472_ERZ1090879 | MGnify/ENA primary metagenome ERZ1090879 (study PRJEB33644, sample SAMEA5815723) | chicken gut metagenome | biome: Chicken; feature: Gastrointestinal Tract; material: Caecum | place: Ireland | collected 2019-01-01 | study: A study of...
GCGAAATTTTAAGGTTATAAATAAAACTTTACAGGATATTGCAAACTAAACCGTGCAAATCAGACAATATACTTGGCATCAAGCTGAGGAGCAGAATCAATTTCTGCCTTCTTTGCCTCGTAACCTTTCTTGCCAAGGAGGGCAAAAGTTGCCTTTTTGCCGTTTTCAACGCCGGGCTGGTTGAAGGTGTTGATGTTGAGCATTGCGCCCGCATAGGCCGTCTGGAGTTCGAGCAGGAACATCAGCTGACCCATAGTGAATGCGTTGACTTCGGGCACGTGTATGGTATAGTTCATTCTGCCGGCGCGCATGAGCGCATATGCCGTAGCCTTATTTTCAGCCTGAATGAGCTCCTGCATGGAGTGTCCGCCAAGGAAACCTACATCGGGAATATCTTCGCAACCGTGAGGTATGGGCATTTCGCACGCATACTTGCCTACCGATATGAAGGTTATTACCTTATCGTAAGGGCCTTCCGTGTAGAGCTGAACCTGCGAGTGCTGGTCGGTAACGCCGAGGCTCTTTACGGGGGTTGTGCCCGCATTTACGATGTTGCCGTCGTAGTCCTCCTGCTTGCCGATGCTCTCTGCCCAGAGCTGGCAGTACCAGTCTGAAAGAAGGCGGAGATTATCGCTGTAAGGCATCATTACGTGGATATTTTTGCCCTGCTTCATTGTTATGTACATAAGCGCTGCGCAGGCAAGCGCGGGGTTGGTAGATATGGAAGCCTTGTTGCAGATGCTGTCCATATAAGCTGCGCCTGCAAGCAGACCCTTTATGTCTATGCCGAGCACGGCCGCGGGAAGAAGTCCTACAGGGCAGAGTTCAGAGAACCTTCCGCCAACGCCGTCGGGAAGGACGTACTTCTTTATCTTGCCGCCGAACGCCTCGTCAATCTTGATAAGGTTGCCGCGGCTTGCGTCGGTGGTGAATATCATATTCTGCGCAAGGTCAACACCGGCCTTAGTGAGTATATCTGATATTATGAGGTACTGGGTCATGGTTTCAGACGTAGCACCCGACTTGGATATTACGTTGAAACAGGTCTTTTCAGGCTCTATTACGTCGAGAAGAGACTTCATGCGGACGGGGTCTACATTGTCCTCCACATAGAACTTGGGAGCGCCGCTGCGTGCCTTTAAATTGAGCTCGTTGTGGTGAAGATGGCAGAGCGCATTGAACACCATCGAGGGGCCGAGGGCGCTGCCGCCTATGCCGAGTACTACAAAGTACTTGAACTTTTTGCGGACTTCCTTTGCGGTGGCGATAATATCGGCCACAATCTCCGTCTGGTTGTAAGGAAGCTCGGTCCAACCCATAAAGAGCTCGTCCTTGCCGCGGTTTTCGGCAACATACTTGAAGGCCTCTTCCGTCTTTGCCTTTACGGCCTTGAGCTCAGAATCCTTAATTCCCCTTTCACCGAGGAATTTGGCCATCATATTGTTATAGTCTACGGTAACGCGCATGCTCTTGCGCCATTCCTTGGTTTTGTAACCCATGAGTAACCTCCGATTTTGCTGTGTATATATGGCGACGCCGCAAGCGGACATCGCCGCACGAAGAAAAAAGAACGACGAACCAAGCGCCCGAACGCCCTTTTCCTCTTCCTGCATACCACTCATATTATAAGGCAAAAAATACGGTTAGTCAACAGCACGAATAATGTTTATTTGCTATTTTTTAAATAAATTTTGCCATTTTTTGCGCAGTTTGCACCCATATTGCAGAATATACCGAAAAACACACATTTTATGCAACACCCCTGTTTTTTCCGTTTTAAACGGTGCAAGTCAAAGCAAAAAATACCTCAAACATACTTTACAAAACATATGTTTGTGTGATATAATGTATGTATGGCGAAGGAACTGACTGCCGACCAGACTGCGGCGGACAAATTAATAGCCGAATGGTTCAAAAAGTCTGCACGGCAGGTGTTCGTGCTTGCAGGACTTGCGGGCTCGGGCAAGACCACGCTTTTGCGGCACACGGTATGCAATACGCTCGGGCTTGAGCCTGACGTTAGCGCGGCCTTTGTGACGCCTACGGGCAAGGCGGCGACCGTGCTTATAAGGCAGGGCATACCCGCCACCACCCTGCACCGCCTTATCTACCAGGCGATGACAGAAGAGCGCGAAACGGTGATAAACGGCAAGACGGTGACTGTGGAAAAGCTTGTATTCAGGCGCAGAGAGAGCATCGACAAGAGCATAAAGCTTATAGTGCTGGACGAATTTTCAATGGTCTCTGACGAGGTGCTGGGCGACATTATGCGCTTCGGCGTGAAGATACTGCTGTGCGGCGACGATGCGCAGCTGCCGCCCGTTGAGGGAATGAACAGCTTTTTGTCCGCACCAGACTTCAGTCTGCGCACCATAGTGCGTCAACAGGAGGGCAATCCGATAATAAGGCTGGCGCGCGACGCCATGGAGGGCAAATACATACCGTACGGCAACTATGGCGACAGAGCGTTTGTTTTAAGCGCGCGCAGAGTAAAGCCCGAAAACCGCAAAAAGTACCTTTTAAAGGCCGAGCAGCTGATATGCGGAATGAACAGAACGCGCGCAAAGCTGAACGAGGAAATGCGCAGTTACCGCGGATTTTCCGGGCTGCCCGAAAAAGGCGAAAAGCTTATATGCACGCTTAACAACTGGGAACAGTTTATAGACAAAGAAATGCGTTACAATATGGTAAACGGCATAATCGGCTATGTAAAGGACGTAAAGTACGAGGGCGAGAGCATGGGGTTTATGCGCTTCCGCGCCGACTTTATGGACGAGGACTGCCCCGACCTGGTGCCGTTCGACACGGGAATATTTGAAAACGGCGCATACCGCTACCGCCACGGCGACTACTTTGAGATGTTCGACGAAGAGGGCAACGCCACCGGTGCGTTTACGCTGAACAGATTTGAGTACGGATACTGCATATCATGCCACAAGGCTCAGGGCTCTGAATTTGACAGCGTGGTCGTATTCGACGAAAGCTATGCCTTTAAAGAGGACGCAAACCGCTGGCTGTACACCGCCATTACCCGCGCAAAAAATAAGATTATTATTTTAAGATAAAAGTTTTTGAATGCCGCGAAAACCATATTACAGAACGCGGCATTTACTATATTTTGTAATTATAAAAGGCAGGCTGCGTGCGCAGATTTGCGCACGCAGCCTATATTATTTCATTCCGAATTCAAACGGTAATTACGGCATATGTGCCGCTGTTTCCATTTACCAAAATATTACGATAGTTGCGCCATATGTGCCACTCTTTTCTGTTGCACACAAAAACCAGACCGATTATTTACGGCATATGTGCCGCTCTTTTTTATCAGCTAGATTAAGATTTCAAGCGCACACAACATTTCAATAAGGGGTCAGTGGCGGCTATCGTACCCGAAAAGTTCTGCCCGCTCGGTGAGCAGATAGTTCAGAAACCCCTCGCACCCGGCATATATATCGGAATACGCCCTTTCAAAGTCGCGCGTAAACCACGGGTCGGCAACATCGCGCGGAAGTCCTGAAAAATAACTCAGCTTAAAAATCTTTTCGCCGTACTGCCCGCCGGTAAGGCGCAAAACGTCAAACAGATTTCCCGCATCCATAACCAGCACATAGTCGGCATTGACAACCTCGCGCTTGGTGAGCTGGGTAGAGATATGGTCGGCCGGGATGCCGTGCGCGCGCAGGGTGCGCGCCGCAGGCGGATATATGTGGTTGCCCTCCTCCTCGTCAGACGTACCGCGGGAAGAAATATCAAAACTCAGGCCGAGCCCGCGCCTGTTTACCATCTCCCTGAACACAGCCTCCGCCATTGGCGAACGGCAGATATTGCCAAGACACACAAAAATTACAGAGAGCATTTTTTCAGTCTGCGTCCTTCAGCCTGCGCCAGGATGTTTTTAAAGGCTCGTACTCCTCGATATAGTCGAGGAGTTTATCGTCGTCGGTGAAGTATTTATACATATCGTGGCAGACTTCGGCCATAAAGTTTTTCTGCGACATCTCGTGCATGAAAGCTTCAAGCGAATTGAAGTAGCCGTTTAAGTTGTAAATTGCCATGGCCTTGTTGTGGCGTCCGAGCTGTTTGAGTGTGAGAACCTCGTAAAATTCTTCCAGAGTGCCTATGCCGCCGGGAACTATTATGAAAGCCTCGGCGTCGTCCTCCATAAGCGTCTTGCGCTCCGCCATAGTCTTTGTATAGGTGAGCTCGTCACATTCGGTATATATCTTTTCTACGCCCTCTTCGCGGAAAAATTCAGGTATTACACCGTGGATATATCCGCCGCCTCGCTTTGTACCGCGCGCCGCCGCGCCCATAGCGCCCGTTGCACCCGCGCCGAACACGAGCGAGTGTCCGCGCCGAGCCATCTTTTCGGCCAGCTCCTCCACCGCCTTTATATAAAATTCGTCTATATGCGCACTCGATGCGCCGAAAATACAAATCCTCATTGATTAATACTTAAAACTTACTCCTTAAAAATGTCTGCTCTTTTATTATACGGAATTTTTAAAAAAAAGTCAACCGCGTAAAATATTCCGCGGCATACGGCATTTTTTATAAAAAAAACGGCGCACCGCGCCGCACATTAAAAGCAAATATGTAACCTGATATAATTTTTAAGCCGCCGCACTTTTATACCGCCGCTTCAATACAGAAAGAGAGCAAGCAGGTAGTAAAGGCCTATCAGCACGGCGAGGAAAGCCACATTATATATTGTGAACTTTAAAAGATACTTTGCGCGCAGGCCGGGGTACTCCTTGGCAATCTGTTTATAGGATATGAGGCTGGCCATAGAGGCTATCAGCGTGCCAAGTCCGCCGATATTGCAGCCGATTAAAAGTCCGCTCCATGCATCGGTAAAGCCCGAAAGCAGCAGCGCGGCGGGCACATTGCTTATCACCTGGCTTGCGAGCACGGCAACGGGCACTTCGTTTCCGCCTATTACCGAGGACAAGAATGTTCTGAAGGCCTCCACCCTGCCCATATTGCCTATAAAAATAAACAGCGCAATAAATGTGCACAGCAGAGCATAGTCCACCTTAATAAGCACTTTTCTGTTGGCGAAAAGCAGAAAGACGAGCATTGCCGCGGCGATTATGAGCGGAGGAATTAAATCGAACAGTCCCAGAAGGCATACCGCAAACCCGACCGCAGGCCAGGTGAGCGAGAACACCCCCGAAAGTTTTGTCTCTACATCTACCTCGCCGACGGGAACAGATTTAAAACACATTATAACGGCAAAAAGTCCGATAGCGGAGAGCGCAACATAGGGCAACATACAGAGGATAAGCTCGCCGAAACCCATGCCCGAAAGGTTGTAGAGATATAGGTTCTGAGGATTGCCCATCGGGGTAAGCATACTGCCGAGGTTGGCGGCAAGCGTTTGCAGTATTACGAGGGGAATGACAAGCCTTTCGAGAGAGGCTGCCTTGAGCGCCATTATGCCGAACGGCACAAATGTTATCAGGGAAACATCGTTTGTGACGAGCATACTCATAAAAAAGGGCAGATACACAAGGACGAGCATCAGTTTCCTTGAAGTATTGGCCTTCTTCAGAAGTGCGCCCGTGAGGTAGGAGAATACGCCCGCACCCTGAAAGCCCTTCATTACCGCCATGAGCGAAAAGAGCAGCGCAAGGGTGTCCCAGTCCACATAGCCGAGGTATTCGGAATCGGGCGGCACAAAGAAGAGGGAAACAATGGCAAGAAGCACCGCCGCACAGAGGACTATTTCACTTTTAATAAAGCGCCCGACGGCGCCCAGAACCTTTTTCATAACGGCAAAGATTATATCACCGCACGCCTTATTTTGCAACAAAAATCGGCATTATTTAAGCTGATATTACAGTATTTAGTCCACTTTTACAGCGCCCTGCAGTCTTGTTTTGCCGAAGGCCTGCTTACGCCCCGAAAGACCTGAAAAAGGCTTTTCTTACCCCGCGCGAACTGACTTTGAACATCTTTCATTTATATAAGCGTGCACGAACAATATTGCCACCACGAAGAACGCGCCATACATATCAGTAAATTTTAAAATAAATCAGCAAGATACTTTTAATTAAATCATAAAAACTTATTATGACAGCCGCCGATAAAACTAATGCAACAAAAAGCTTATTATATATTCTTTCTGACGGAAAAAATCTGCCGTTAAAGTTTTTCGGGAAGAAAAATAACTCTGAATTCAAGAGGAAAAAAGTCGTCAGACGGCACACGATTGCCTGTAATTTAAGTATTTTCAGACAAATATTATGTTTTAAAAGATAGATAAAGTTACAGAATGCTGATATAATAACAGCTGTTCAAAGATTTTTAATCGGAGCAAAGCCATGTCGATATCACTTGATTATCAGTTGCGTGAAAAAGTAGTCCATAACAATACGATGTTTCCCGTTACATATTTCTGTGACGAACTTGCCTCACTTCCCAATCGCACAGGACCGTTGCATTGGCATACCGCTTCGAGATTGCCACAGCAACAAGCGACGTTTTGGATTTTCAGGTCGGCCAAAAGCATATAAGACTTAAAGCTGGAGACAGCATATTTATCAATGAAAATATACTGCACGGAATAAAACAGATATCAGACGGAACTCCTGATTCCATGCCTAATATTGTCTTTTCAGGTTGTGTGGTTACTGCTGAAACAAGCGAAATCTACCGTAAATATATTCAACCCGTCGCCAGTTGCGACAAACTGCCATTTATTCTGTTTACTCAACCAAGCGGATGGCAAAATGAAATAAATCGACTGATTAAAGATATTTATGGTCAGATGAGTATTAAAAGCCCATGCTACGAAATGGCTGTTCAGCGCGATTTAAGTAAAATCTTTGAATATATATTTTTGAATTTTGATGATTTGCCCAAGTCAGAGAATACACGCATTCAGCTGAATACTCAGGTACGTATTCAGAAGATGCTGACATATATCCACCAACATTATTCAGGGCCTGTCACGCTTGAGGATATTGCAGCCTCTGCCAATGTCAGTCGCAGTGAAGCGGGACGCTGTTTTAACACATATATGGAATACTCACCTATTGACGCCCTGATTAAACACAGACTTCAGATTGCACACAGTATTATTAAGGATACTACGCTTACGCTTAAAGAAATAAGTTCTTCCTGCGGTTTTAATTCTGTGCATTATTTTATTCGCCAGTTCAGGCAAACATATGGATACACGCCGGGGCAATACAGAACAATGGGTAAATAGCGCACTTGTTTGGGTTTTTTCTGCACATAAATTTAGTTGAATTTGAGTTATTGCGGTGATATAATGCAATTAAATTAACGCTATTGACCTTGCTTTAAAGGAGCAACCGTGACAAAGCAAATAAACTACAAAAAAACTCTTATTGCCTGTTATCTAGGTTTTGTTACTCAGGCTATAGCGGCAAATTTTGCTCCGCTTTTATTCGTTACATTTAAGACCACCTATGAAATCGGGCTCGAAAAAATAGCGCTGATTCCGATGGTTTTCTATCTTACTCAGTTGTTGATTGACCTTGCAGCTACAAAATTTGCCGATAAAATAGGTTATCGTATCTGTGTAATTTCTTCGCAGATATTGTCTGCAGCAGGGCTTGTATTGATGGCTGTTCTGCCTGAACTGCTCCCAGTGCCATTTATAGGTATTTTAATTTCAGTAGTATGTTATGCTATGGGCAGCGGTCTTATTGAGGTATTGGTCAGCCCTATTGTTGAAGCTTGCCCTTTTAAAAACAAAGAAGGGATGATGAGCTTACTGCACTCCTTTTATTGCTGGGGAGCGGTAGGCGTTATTCTGTGCTCCACCCTGTTTTTTACTATATTCGGCATAGAGAACTGGAAAATACTGACGCTGATTTGGGCGCTGCTGCCGCTTATCAATGCTTTCAATTTTATTTCTTGTCCTATCAACCCGCTGATGAAAGATGGAGACGGCATGAAAACCGGGCAACTGTTCAGATTGCCGCTGTTCTGGATACTGATATTGCTTATGATTTGTTCGGGAGCTTCCGAAGCTTCTATGGCTCAGTGGGCATCCGCTTTTACAGAGTCCGCATTGGGTGTTTCAAAAACCGTCGGGGATTTGGCAGGACCGTGTCTGTTCGCGGTATTTATGGGAATATCCAGACTACTGTATGGAAAAATGAGTGAAAAATTGGATTTAGTCAAATCAATGCTTGTCTGCGGAATACTGTGTGTAATATGTTATCTGATGGCATCTTTATCCTCCATACCCATAATCGGATTGGCGGGGTGCGCACTCTGCGGACTTTCTGTTGGAATTATGTGGCCGGGAACTATAAGCATTTCATCACAAAAGTGCCCGAGTGGCGGCACGGCTATGTTTGCTTTTTTAGCTTTAGCAGGAGATTTGGGTGCAACCGCAAGTCCTGCAATAGTCGGGAGTATTTCCAATTTTGTCGGAGGCAATCTTAAAGCAGGGTTGCTTGTTGCCACTACATTCCCTCTGTTACTTATTATCTGCTTATTTGTTCTGCATTTGAAATTCAATAAATCACCAAAATGATGGCCAATTTTTAAGCCTTTGGCATAATAGAATTTATTTGTTGCGAAATACATACTCTTGTTTTCAGTAGGTAATCAGCCTTATGCTCACGAGCGCGCTGTACGGGTTTGTTCTCTTTCTGTTACTCTTTTCCTTTAAGCGCGTATGGTTTTCATCTCTGAGCCACGCACAAAGACCGTGAAAATGGCATTTGTGCGTGGCGAAGATGAACAATATCTGCTACTTTGCAAAGGGCTTTTCTTACCCGCGCGAACAATACTGTCACCATGCAAAAGGACGCCAGAAAAGGCGTCCTTTTGCGTGGTGGAACGGAAGATGACAAATTCGATTGAAAGAGACAGAGAAAACCCGGCGATCTTCGGGTAAAAGGCCGTCGGAATCGTCGGGTTCTGGCAATTTGCTGAAATTATAATGGATTTCGAGTTTATCATCATACAATTCCACTTTGCGAATCATCGCGTCAATGATAAGCTGCGGCTCCTGCTCGGGCAGGATAGTCAGAAAGTCTATAATCTGTTCCCGCGTGAGAAGATTGCTTTCTTTGCTCTCCTCTGCGAGTATCTTACCGTTGAGAATGTCTACCTCTTCCTCCAGCTCTGTCATTCGGCTCTTGGTCGTGGCGGTCAGCAAGCCTTCCTCAACGGCATTCAAAAGGTTTTTAAGCGCCTTATGCTTTTTATCCCTGTCCTCTTTTAAAAGATGCAGCACGGATTGATCCTGCCAACGCTTGCGGTGAATATCTACGACGGCATCCGCGATACGCTCCACATTCCCCGGCGCACGCAGCAGGTTTACGGTCGTCTGCAACACGATTTTTTCCAAATCTTCTTTCCGGATATTCGCTTTTGGGCAGGCGGAGCTTTTCTTTTTCCTCGTCGAACACTTATAATAGTAATTGACTTTTCCGTTATAGGAAGTTCCGCTCTCTCCGTTCATCTTCTTCCCGCATACGCCGCAATAGAGTTTTCCCTTTAACAGGAACTCGGTCTCTCTGCTGTGCGAGCCGAGTTTATTTTTTGCCAGCATCGTCTGAACGGTATTCCGTTCTATTTTACCAATACCGTGCCCGCACCGCCCTTGACATACAGTAAAACGTGTTATATAATTAAATAAGACATATATGCGGGGGAATTACATGAAACGCATACTTTTGCCTGAATTTGAAAAGGAGCCTTCTCCCTTTTGCGGCAGGGCGGAAGACACCGAAGAGCATATCGAAGATACCTGCTTCAGCGGCGCGGACTTCAGCCGCCTGGACTGCGAAAAAAACGAATTTGCATCGGTAAAATTTTTAAATTGCAGGTTTGCCGGCACAAACTTTGCGCGCGCAGATTTTTTCAACACCGGGTTTGAAAACTGCGACTTTTCCGGCGCGGTATTTACAGACGCCGCTTTCAGAAAAGTGAAGCTCAGCGGCTGCAAAGGGCTGGGCACATACTTTTATAAGGCGTACTTCACCGACGCAACGATAGAGGGGTGCAACCTGAGCTATTCTAACTTCAGCGAAGGCAAGTTCCGCACGGCAATATTCAAAGATTGTGCCATGAAGGAGTGCGGCCTGAATTTTTGCAAACTCAAAGACCTGTATTTTGAAAAATGCGACATGACCGGGGCGGACATAGGCGGCACCATATTCAGGGGGACAGACTTTACCACTTGCGCGCTTGCAGGCATAACGCTTTCGGCCGACCTGCACGAGCTGCGCGGCGCGGCGGTGAACGGTGCGCAGGCTGTGCAGCTTTTGCGCGGAACGGGCATAATTGTAAGATAGCGCCGTGGAATTGACTTTTTGCCGACGGTTTTTTATATTTTTATAATGGTCATATGAAAAAGTATATACTGCCGACGGCGGCGATACTTGCCGTGGCGGCGTGCGCGGGCATATTTATAGTGGTATATTTTGTACCCGTAAACTTTTCCGCCGACCAAACGGCCGACAGGCTGTGGCGGGAAGTGCTGCCGCGCATTGCACTGAGCCTTGCCATGTTTGCGCTTGTGCTACTGTGCGGCTATAAAAAAATTTTTTATATAAAGACGGACGGCGCCGACTACCAAAACAACCAACAGGATACATAAGTCACGAACGGGCGCCCGCGCCAAATTTGAGCGGGGGGCCGGTTAGAATAAGGTTTTTAAAAAAAAAAGCCTTGTTTGGGGCGGATTTGGGCCGGGTTTTTT
>ERZ1090879.1971-NODE-1973-length-10680-cov-16.386729_pt1 | contig 10680 bp, 8 predicted proteins | sample MGYA00478472_ERZ1090879 | MGnify/ENA primary metagenome ERZ1090879 (study PRJEB33644, sample SAMEA5815723) | chicken gut metagenome | biome: Chicken; feature: Gastrointestinal Tract; material: Caecum | place: Ireland | collected 2019-01-01 | study: A study of...
GCAGTTCAAAAAAATCACCCTGCCCTTTGTGATATTTTCCACAACGCCCGTACTCATCAGTCAGTTCATCGGTAATTTCAACAACTTCGGAGTGTTTTTCTTCCTTCGAAGCAACGTTACAAGCGAGGGGTACTTCCTTGCCAGCGACACCGATTTGCTCATCAACTGGCTGTACCGTATGTCCATCGACAAAAACTATTACAGCATAGGTGCGGCAATAAGCCTGGTGATTTTCATTATCACGTCGGTACTCAGCCTCATCGTGTACGTGCGTTCGGCATCTTACAAAAAGGAGGATACATTCAGATGAAAAAACCGGGAGTTCGATCCAAACGTATTGCCGACGCTTTCCTCACCTACGCCATTTTGTTGGTGGTGTCGGTAGTGTTCCTCTTTCCATGTTTGTGGTTGGTGCTAAGTTGCTTTTCCGAAAGCGGCAGTATCTACTCTTTCAACGGATTTTTCCCCACCAAGTACTCATTCAACAGTTTCGTGTCCCTTTTCACCGACACCTACTACGACTACATGAGTTGGTTTGGAAACACCCTGTTGGTTGCAGTGATAAGCAGTCTTTTGGGAACGTTTCTGGTGATTGTAACAGCCTATACCATTTCTTCCTTCGAGTTTAAGGGCAGACGCACCCTGATGAAAGGGGCGTTGGTGCTGGGAATGTTTCCCTCTTTCATGGGAATGACGGCTGTGTACCTTCTTATGACGCAGTTCAACTTCATCAACAGTCACATCGGTTTGGCATTGATTTATGCCGGCGGCGCACCTATGGGTTACCTGGTGCAAAAGGGCTTTTTCGATACCATTCCAAAAACCATCTACGAAGCGGCACGCATCGACGGCGCAAGCAATATGCGCATTTTCTGGACGATAACGGTACCGTTGTCCAAACCTATTTTGGTGTACACGTTGCTGACGCAGTTTGCATGGCCGTGGAGCGATTTCATTTTGCCAAAACTTTTGTTGAAAAACAAAGATTTGTGGACGGTGGCAGTGGGACTCATGTCTTTGCCGGAAACGGAATTTGCCCGTTTTGCCGCAGGCGCAGTATTCATTGCGGTACCCATCGTCATTTTGTACTTCTGTCTGACTAAGTACATGATAAACGGTTTGTCGGCAGGCGCAGTCAAAGAATAATCATTTTTTCTCCTGGATTATTTAATTTCCGTTTCAAATCAAACCTGCCATAAACACCCCGCCCTTTTCGGGCGGGTTTTTTGTAGCAAATTTTTCTTACCGTATGCAAAAAATTGTTACTTGCGGTGCACTTGCGTGTTTTGCACCGTTTGTCCACACCGTCGTCGTTCAACAATGTACCGTGTATCAAAGGAAATTCGATTTTACAAAACGCAGGCACAAAACACGTACAGCGTATCAAAAACGAAGTCAATCTACAAAAGCAGTATTTTCATTGCACAAAATGCAAAGTGAATGCAGACAACGTATGACGTAATTGCCTGCTTTACAATGTGTTTCAGGGTAGTTGTGCAAAACGCAGGAACAAAACACGTACAGCGTAGCAAAAACAAAGTTAATTTACAAAATGTAATATTTTACTCTATAAAATGCAAAGTAAATGCTGGCGACGGATGAAGTCATTGCCTGTTTTGCAATGTATTTCGAGGGTAGTTTTGCAAAATACAGGCAAATTTCACATACGGCGTATCAAAAACAAAGTCAATTTGAAAAACGCATGCACAAACCAAATGAATTTTTGTTTGGAAAACAAAGCAAATTTTTGTGCCTCACAAGGGGTTGCGTGTTGACTTTTTCACGTTAAAAACGTATAATAAACACAAAAAGACGTCGTTTTGTTTTTTTTTTGAAACAACAATAAACGTCGGTAAAAAAGAGGTGCAAGTCTATGAAAAACCGCATCATTACAATAAGCCGTGAATTTGGAAGCGCAGGGCGTACAATCGGCAAAAAAGTGGCGGAAAAGTTGGGTATTCCCTGCTACGACCAGGAAATAATCGAAAAGGTGGCGGAAGAAAGCGGATTTGCCCATGACTACATTTCCGAACACGGCGAGTACGCCACTCAATCCAGTTGGATAGGCAACATTTTTTCCATGCGTGCCAACAACACCATGTCCAACCAGGACATTTTGTGGGTGGCACAAAGCAACACCGTCAAGGAACTTGCGCAAAAAGGAGCCTGCGTGATAGTGGGACGTTGTGCCGACTACATTTTGCGGGACGACTTTCCTCTTCTCAAAGTTTTTGTGCATGCCGACATGTCTGTGCGTGCCGACAGAATAGTGCGTCTGTATGGTGAGCGTGCCGACAGTCCGGAAAAACGTTTGAAGGAAAAGGACAAACAGCGTAGCGCCTATTACCGCTACTACACCGATATGGAATGGGGCAAGGCGCAAAACTATCATTTGTCGTTGGACAGCGGCGTTCTTGGCATAGACAACTGCGTGGACACGGTAGTGCGTCTGTACAAGGCTTTGGACTGATTGCAACACCGTGGTTGCACATTTTCGCAAAACCTGAAAGGCGGTCTGCGTGCAGAAGATTTGTTTTCACCATTTCTGAGGGGAAGCACACGTTGTTTTTAGGCAATAACGTCGCATGCAAAACGCCATGCAAAACTGCGCAAAAAAAGTACAAATAAAAAAGGGAAGCGTCAAACGCTTCCCTTTTTTGTCGGAAAATTTTGCCGTACTTTTACGCTTTTTTGTCGAACGGTTGTGGCGATAAGGTGCAACGGCAGATTCAGTCGACTTTCACCAAAACTTTCGTCACAAGCCGTGTGACGGCCTCAGACGGTGCGGTACAGCCAGTTGAGAGCCTGTCCCGAGGCAAAATCGTTAAATTGTTTTTGTACGTTGAAGGAACTTGCGGAATTGTACAGCATGAAGCGGAAATCTTCCTGTCCCGCCGTGTAATAGATAAGACGTGCATTGCCCTGTGCAATGAAGTAGGTTACCGGTACCGTGTAATTTGCCAGGGAATGAAATTCTCCGCTCACTTCCAATGTGTCCACGTAACTGTAATTTTTGCCTCCTCCGTAGAAGGCTATTGCGCCGTTGACGTACTTTTGACCGTTGTAGTCCTGCATAAGTTTTTCCGACTGTTGCAGTTGTGCGTCGTAACTGCTGATAAGTTTGGAAAAATCCAGGTTAAGCCCGATCAGTTGGGCGACTTCCGTGTCGCTTCCTTCCAGCAAGGTGTCGCTGTTTACCGAGTCCACCTGTTTCCAGTCGTAGAAACGCACGTCGCCTTTCAAGTGTAACGCCGCAGGGTAACTTGCGCCTGCAATTCCGCCCCAATTCAGTTTGGAACAGAAAGCGTAGTTGTCGTTGTAATCGTAGCGGTGCAGACACAACCCGCCAAACATACTTTCCAATCCCACGGAAAACAGCCCCGCATTGCGGAAGGCGCAGTCTTCAAGCGTTACGTCCGTCAAAACGTAATTGTTGTTGAAGTAGTCGTCGGTGGCATTGGCTGCGTCCTTTGGCAGGTAGTTTTCTCCGTTTGCTTTGGTGAAGAAGGGGCTTGCCTCGTCGTACACTGCCTGCGAAAGGTTGCCGGCAGTGTTCAGGTAGGTTATGCCGAAATCGGTGTAGTTGCTCGGGGAAACACGGTTAATCTGGTTGGTACCCATTTTCAATATGAATTCCCGTGCGTATCCCAACAAACAGTTGTTCACGGTAACTGCCGCTTTGAAGGATTGCGGATTGCTTTGCACGTCGGCAAGACTAGCCGAGGCTTTGCCGAAAATGCGCAACACCGTTCTTCCGTTGTTAAGACGGCTGTAACTGACCGTTACGTTGTCGCTTGCCACTTCCAGCACCGTTCCGCAGTAGTCAAGTTTGCCAAGGTCGGTGTAGGACGTACCGTTTTCGTTTTGCGCAACAAGAGAGGCGTCGGAGCATCCTTTCAATTCCACGTTGCAAATTGCCACGTTGTCCGTTTTTACAAGGAACACTGCGTTGTCCTGCGATTTGACGGCGATTTTTTCCGTGTTGTTGCCCCAACTCACCAAATCGGTGGGGACTGTAAACACTCTGTTGCCCGAGCGACTGAAAAGTTTTTGAGTTAGGTTGTCGGCGTCGATGAAATAGCCGTTGCCGTACACGTTTGCGGAAAATTCCACTGCGTACTTTATAGTAGATTTTTCCCCTTTGTTTTCGTAGTATTTGTCGTCTGCCGTGGCGTCTGTCGTTTTAACGCAACTGTTGGCGTATGCGAGGAAGGGGAAGTTTCCGTCGGCAGTGTTTTGGGCAATTTTCGGCGCCAGCATAATGTTGTTCTGAAGCACCGTTTCGTACTGTTTGCCCTGTGTAACCGCCATCAGTTGGTCGTAGTCGTACACGTTTACGCCGTTGGCACGGCAGTGTATCGTTACTTGCGCCGACGCCGTGGAACCGTACTCGACGTTTGTTACTGTAATGGTAACGTAGCCGCTTTGACTGCCAAGAGAAATCTGTCCAAGATTGTTTACCGTGGCAATTTTTTCGTTGCTGCTTTCAAACTTTACTTTGGAAAAGTCCGGCATTGTTTCGCCCTTCACGGTGTAAGCCTTCACCGCAAGCGTAAGGGCGTTTTCTCCGCTTAAAGGCGTCAAAACGTTGTTGCCTTCGGAAACGTCAATGTTGTACCTTCCCAAAACGTATTCCCGTTGCAATCCGTAATTTGTGGGGTTCAGTTCAAACAGCAGTTGCGTGTAGGGGTTGTGTACGGTGAATTGCATTTCCGTTTTTGCAAGCACTTTGCCGTTGCTTCTGTCCGTAACGGTGGCGTAAACGGTTACCGTACCTTCGGCAAGAGGCGTGGCAATGCATCTGTTGTCCTGACTTTGCACCCGTAAAATTTGTGCGTCCGACGAAGAGTAGGTAACGTTGTACCTTTGGGCACGTTGTCCCGTCTGAAAGTCGTAGCCGTACATCTCCTCGGCGTTTGTAAGCACTGTGAATTCCACAAAGGTGTTGTTGTTTTTGCTTACAACAAGGTCGGTACTTTGGGGAATCATCTCCGCAGTCGTAAGTAATGCGTACACCATAGTGAATGTAGCAAGCCGTTCGCCGTCTTTTTCCAATACTATCACGTCGCTTTCTCCGTACACCATACTGTCGGAGAATGCCGCTTTCAGCGTTGCCACGCTGTAATTTTGTTGAGAAAGCGTTTGCGTTTGAGCAGTAATTTCCACCAACGAAAATTTTTCGCTGTCGTAACGCAGATTTATGTCTTCCGTGGACAATTTTTCCGAATCGTACAGGAAGGAAAAAGTTTGCGGATTGTTTTTGTCGGAAGTGTTAAGCGGAAAGGTGCCTTCGCTTGCGCCGTTTATGCTGACGCCCGTTTCCGGCATATCCACGGTTACCGTAACGTCGAAACGCATTGAGAAAGTTTGCGGGGAAACATTGCCGTTGCCGTCAGTTTTTATTCCGTCAAAAGTAACGTTGACGGCGGTGTTTCCTGCCGAATGAGCGGTAATTCTGCCGTTGCTGACGGAGGCAATATCGGTGTTTTCGCTTTCCCACACGGCATTGGTAACGGAAGCGTCGTCGGGGGAAATTGCGTAGTCCACGCCGTTGCGTATTTGCGTGCTGCCGCCTACAGCCAGGTTAACTTCAGTAAGGTACTGATAAACGCCCATGGGAAGAGAAGAGTAAAACGCCACGGTAATACTGTCGCTTTTGCCGTCGGCGTATGCCACGATGTTTACAGTGCCTGCGGTAAGGGGTTTCACCGTGCCGTCATCGGAAATTATCACTTCGGCTTTTTGCTGACCTTCCACCGCCTCGGCGCTGTAAGTAACTTTGGCGTTGGTGGCGTTGGCGGGCAAAACTTCCGTTTCTATTTTCAGCGTTCCCTCTTCGGCAATATCTATGCGCCTGTTTCTTTCCCCCAAAATGGTAACGGACGTAACGGGTACATCCACCAACAATTCCGTGGCTTGCACAACGGAGCCTGTCGTGAAAATCAGCAACAGGGGTATTACAAGCACAAGCGCAATAACTTTTGTTTTCATGTTTTTCATATTTTACACCTCAGTCTTCCGCTTTGTAGAAGTTGTCTTCCAAATCCCTGAAAAGGTACACAAGCGAAAGAATAAACACAAGTATCACGGCAATAAACACAAATGTCATGGTAACCGTAAGCGCCAGAGCGTTTGTGTACAGCAGTGAGAGAATAAGCGACATCGCCAGCGCACCGCCTCCCAGAAATACGGCGCACACAAGTCCCAGCAGGGTGACGGCGGAAACGTTGTTGTTGTCTTCGGTAACTTCGTCACGGTCGTTTTGCGGAAGGTGCGGTTTGGCAAGGTCCCGTTTGGTGGCAAAGGCAATTTCCGCAATGTCCAACAGCGACGCCACTGCAAAAATAACAAGTGCCTGCCACCAGTTGAGGTAGGATACGCACAGCAGCACTATGCAACTTACCAATACCGACGCTACCGACACCACCGAGCAAAACAGCAGTTTCGCCTTTACCACAAGGTGTCCGTCCACCGGCATGGTTTTCAGCATGGAAAACATTTTGCCGTCACGGGATATGTTGGAAGTGCAAAACGTGTTTGTCAGTACGGAAAACATTGCAATGACGAAAATCGCAATTTCAAAATCGCAGTTTATCAGGGCAACGTTGGGAAGCGTTGCCACCATGGAACGCATAAGGTTTGCGCACACGTACACCATGAAAGGCAGCGTAAAAGTGGTGGCAAAGTAGGCAAAAGCGTAGGTGGGGGTGCGCAGAATTATCAAAAATTCCTTTTTTACCAACGCCGCCAAGGGCGAATGTATTTTTGCAACGCTCTTCTTTTTGCGGAAAATTTTTATGTCCCCTTCCAATTTTTGTTGCAACACCTTGAAATACATTGCACGTATCACAAAGTAGGTAACTACGCCTGCAACGGCGCAAATGCCCAACACCGACAGCAAACTTACCGCCACATTTTGCCCGAAAAGCATATTGCTGAAAAACTTTACGGGGTAAAACTTTGCGGCAACTGCGGCAACGGCGTTAACGGTGGAGGAATCCAGCACGTACAGCAGTTCGCCCGTCTGAATGAGGTCCGTAAGCACCGACAAAAACATTCCGTACAGCCAAAATCCCAACGCCAGAACAATTACATACAGTATCAGGTGAAGCACGAATTTGCGTTGCACGAAACGCATAATGCCGTTGAAAGGCACGGTGAAAAGGGCTGCAATGGCGCATCCCAGCAAGGGACACAGCAACAGATGAAACACCACCGTCAGGTAGTACCAAAATCCTCCCACGGAAGCGGAAAGCACGTCAATTACAATTGCGGAGGGCAACAGTACCAGTAACGTGGAAACTATTTGTCCGATGTAGATTTTTATCAGTTTGTACAAAAACAGATGCTGTTGCGATATGGGTTGGTAAATAAGCACGTCGCAATCGTTGCTGCTTACCAATGCGGAATAGATTTGTTTTACGCCCACAAAAATGTTGATAAGCAACATTGCTGCGTACACAAAGGTGGTCAGTTCAAAGGCACGAGCCCTTTCGGCACCTTGCACTTCAAACGTTGCGGACATGTAAAACCTTGCAAAGTGGTAAAACACGTAGATAAACGTGCCGTACAGCAATGCAAGCAAAATAATTGTGGAAAGCGCACCGAATACGTCGTGGCGTCGTTTTCCGTTGAAGTTTTCCGAAAGGAAAATCTGTCTGTCCTTTTTCAGCAAAAGCAGTACGGTTTTCATCAGTCCTCCTCAAAGTACTCGATAAAAGCGTCTTCCAGACTTTTTTCGGGATTTTTCTTTTTGAATTTGGCAATATCGATACTGCTGACAAGTTTTCCGTTGTTGATGATGTATGCCCTGTCGCAGGTCTTTTCCACTGCGTCAAGGTTGTGCGACGAGTACAGCACGGCATTGCCCTGTTGCTTGTACACCTGCATGTATTCCCTCAACGCTTTGGATGTTTGCGGGTCAAGTCCCGTCAACGGTTCGTCCAGCAGCCACAGTTTGGGACGGTGAACGAGGGACGCCATTATGCATATTTTCTGCCTCATTCCGTGCGAATAGGAAGCAATCAGTTCGTCTATCTTTTCGCCGAGATGAAAAACTTTTTGCATTTCCGCTATCCTTTCTTCACGTTGCTTCAAGGGAGTGCGGTGCAAATCCGCCACAAAATTGACGTATTCCGTACCCGTCATTTTGTCGAACATTGCACGGGTGTCGGAAACGTATCCCAGATTTTGCTTTGCGGCAACGCCATCTGTTCGGATGTCGTGTCCGCAAATTTTTATTTCGCCGCTGTCAAAAGGAAAGTATCCTGTAAGACACTTGATGGTGGTGGACTTGCCTGCTCCGTTTTTGCCCAGCAGCCCGACAATTTCCCCTGCACGGCATTCCATATTGATGTTTGTTATGGCAAATTTGTCCGCACCTTTGTACTTTTTGCACAGGTCGGTTATCTGCACGATAACGTCTGTTTGTTGTTTTTGCTTTTTCATAATTTTTCCTTGTGTAAATGTTGGATATATCAACGTGATTGCCACGGTAATGTCTGATTTGACGGGCAAAGATTTTTTGCCCGTACGCACACTGTGCGGTTTTTTCCATGAACCGAGAAAATTTTTCCGAAATATTCATGGGCAAAGGCTTTTGCCTTGTGCACGCCTTTTTTCAGACGTGCGCTCCGCTTTTTGAGGCGGTTTCAATCAGGCGCTTGGGGTGTGTTGCCCCAAGCGCATTGTTCCTAGTAGGCGTAGGTAGCCGTAAAGGTAACGGTGGTTGCCGTATCCAGTTTGTAGGTTATTTGCAAACTTGCAAGTTTGTCGTTTTCAACGCACACGGTAACTTGAATATCGGATATGCGTTGCGCTTCCTCTGTGGTTACGCCAAACATTTTTTCCGCCGAAGTTGCGGTAAATGTCAGCGTGGATTGTGTTTTTTCCGTGGAAAGCGTGTATTGTCCCTTCAGAAAATTGCCCTTGGAAATTTTAGATACGTCAAAGAAAACTTCCTTGGCTTCATCCGCCGTAAGGTCGGAAGTTTGTGTACTTTCCAAGTACGTTTCCCCTTCCACGGGATTTTCGTTCAGTTTTCTGACGGTGGTTTGCACCGTTGCGGAACCGTTTTCGGCAAAGGTGTAGTTTGCCGAGGTTTCCGCAAGCAGTGTTTCGCCGATAGCCGTGGTGCGTTTTGTCTGCAACGTGCCTGCCTGATAGCCCGTTTGCAGTTTTTCCACAAAAGCGTTGAAAAGTTTTTCATCGGTGTTGCAGGCGGTAACAGTTACCGCAGAAAGCACCAATATCAACACCGTTGCAATAATAAACAGTTTCTTTTTCATGTCAGTACCTCCTTTCAGCAACTGAGCCATTTTTTAATTACTACGCCTGCGGCAAGCAACATTGCCGTTACCGTTGCAACAACGGTAAGCAGTCCGTCGTAGGTCTTTTCGGCAAGTTCCACCTTTTCCGTTGCCTGTTGTACAAATTGCGTCCACGCCTGTTTGTATTCTTCGTAAGCCGTTTTGAATGCTGGCGTGTTTTCTATCTGCAACAGTTCGTCTTGGGTGAAGCCCTGCGCAATGCCTCGCAATTCCACAATAAGTTGCGCCTGCGCCTGTGTGAAGGTGCCGTCAAGTTTGTCTACCTTTTGCACAAAGTCGTTCAACTTTGCGTAGGCGTCGGCAATAGCCGTGAAGGAGCGTTGTTTGCTTCCCGTGTAGTTGACGTCATTCACCACGGCAGTTGCGGTGTAGTCGCCGGCAACGCTTACCGATTCCACTTCCGTTTCGCCACGTTTGAGCGTTACGTCAATTGCCACGTCGTAGCCGTCGGCTGTTGCGCTTACAAACACTTCGTTGGTGATGATGAGTACGTCTTCTATTCCCACAAAGGAAATGCTGTCGGAAATGTCCTTCTTGGCAACGTGAATGTCAAATTCCGTCTGCGCTTCATCGGCAAATTGGTAGGCGCTTGTGTGTACGATGGACACTACCATTACGTAATCGCCAGCGTTTACAATCTGCAAAGGATTTTCTCTGTTCACGTCGTCGGCAGCGTAGTAGGTGGCTTTGAATGAGTACTCCGTTGCGCTTTCAAGGTAGCCGCTGATGTTGGTTTCCCAATGGAAGGGTACGATTGCGCTTCCGCTGTAAACGTACTGAGTTTGTACGTCAACAACCGTAACCCTGGGCAACGTCACGGAAAGCGTTCCGTTTTGCAGCGAGATGTTGTAATTGTCGTTGTCGAAACGTGCCGTAAGCGTGTGCGTACCGCCACAGAATGTCGCTCTGAAATTGTCGGCGGTAATTTCCGTTTCGCCAATCACCAGGTACACTTCCACGTTGAGGTCGTCGCCGTCTACGATGTTGCCTTGGCTGACAGTCCAACGGAATTTTTGCGTCAATGTTTCAAAGGTTACCGTGTTGTCCGTTTCCACGTCCGTTACCGTAACGGTAATGTCACGTTTGGTAATTGTGTAGGTACCGTTTGTGAAGGTAACGGTGTAGTTGCCGTTTACGCATTCGCCTGTGATGTCGTACGTTCCGACCGTTGCACCCTCATCCTTTGTGAGTGCAACTATTGTTGCTATTCCGTCGGCGTTTGCCACGCTGTCCGTTGTCGTTGCGGTGAGCGTTGCAAGGGGTTCGCCGTACACGCTTGTTTTGTCGTCGATTACAACGGTAATTGTGCGTTTGGTAACGGTGTAACTGTCTGTTTCGTTTTCAAACGTTA
>ERZ1090879.1978-NODE-1980-length-10652-cov-3.875248_pt1 | contig 10652 bp, 10 predicted proteins | sample MGYA00478472_ERZ1090879 | MGnify/ENA primary metagenome ERZ1090879 (study PRJEB33644, sample SAMEA5815723) | chicken gut metagenome | biome: Chicken; feature: Gastrointestinal Tract; material: Caecum | place: Ireland | collected 2019-01-01 | study: A study of...
CAGCAGTCCCATAACCGCTCCGAGAAGGAGGCAGTCCGCGATTTTTTTCGCGTAATATGCCCTTCCCGCCTGCCGTTTCCGTCCGGCCAGCGCTGTCAGATCTCCCACCAGCCCTTTATTTTTTCCTTCCGGACTCGCCATTCCCCATTTATCCGCAAGGAATTCTCCCAGTCTGAGAAGTGGATTTTTCGGTGCTTTCATACTTCATCTCCGTCCTGTTTCTGTCTTCACCTTCTATACCTCTATCGTCATAATTTTCCTGCCCCACAGGCAGGCTGCCCCGTAGATTGCAAGGCAGACCGCCATCACGATTTTTCCTGCCGGGCTGGTGTACATCACCTCCAGAAACTCCGGCGAGGTGAGGGAAACGTACCCCAGAATCAGCATGGGGATCGCACTCATCATGTTCTGTTCCATCATCTTGCCCGCCAGCGTGGTTTCGATCTCCATCCGGGTCTCCTGCCGCTGCTGAATGCTGGATATGGTGTTTCGCATAATCGCCATCAGATCCCCTCCGGTCCGCTTCGCCGTGTAAAAAACTTCCGCAAAATTTCGGATATCCTCCACCCGGCTTCTCTCCCCCAGATCCTCCAGCAGCGATTCGATAGAACGGTTCAGCCCGGTCTGTACTGTCAGATATGTAAATTCCGACACAATAAAGGATTCTTCGGAATAAATCTTTTTTAGTTCCTTCAGAGCCTCCCCGAAAGCGTTCTCCACCGCGTATCCGGCCTGAAGAGACGTACACACCAGCTGTATCCCTGTCAGAAACTGCTCCTGCATATCCCTTCCCCGCCGGCGGACCAGCTGCCTTTTCCGGTCCTTCAGAAAAAGAGGCTGGCCGCCGATTAAAAGAAGCCCGGGTATCCCGGCGCGGAAGAACAGGAAACTCACGGCCGCGTCCAGCCCCAGATAAATGAGACTGTAAAAAGCTCCTTCTCTGAAAGACAGGCGGTACCGGCCGTAATCCCGGTCCGGCCTGTTCAGGCCAGCCCGGCCCGCGCCAGCTTCTGCCGTTTCTGCAGTTCTCCTTTTTTTACCAGACTTCCTGATATTTTTCCCTCCTCATCCTCTCCCTGCTCCTCAAACTCAAACAGGGAATGGGTCTGTATTTCCCCCAATCTGTAGTCGTACCCGGTGATCTCCAGTATCTCCAGAACCTTGCGGCTTTTGTCCCGCATCCGCCCCAGATGCACCATCAGGTCAATGCCGGAGGCGATCTGCCGCCGCACCGCCTGCACCGGAATCTCCAGTCCCATCAGCACCATGGTCTCCAGCCGGGAGAGCATATCCCGGGGGCTGTTCCCATGACCGGTGCTCAGCGACCCGTCATGCCCCGTATTCAGGGACTGCAGCATATCAATGGTTTCTTCTCCCCTGACTTCCCCCACAATAATCCGGTCCGGCCGCATCCGCAGGCTGGCCCGGATCAAATCCCGGATTGTCACCTCATTATCCCCTTCTTCATTGGCCCTCCTGGCTTCCAGCCGCACCAGATTTCTGGCTCCCTGCAGCTGAAGCTCCGCGTTGTCCTCAATGGTCACAATCCGCTCGTCCCGGGGAATATAGTGGGAGAGGGCGTTCAGGAAGGTCGTTTTTCCGGATCCGGTTCCGCCGCTGATAAAAATGTTGTACCCGGCCCGCACCAGTTTTTCCAGGAACAGGGCTGCCTCCTGGGACACGGTGTTCCAGGCGATAAGCTGCTCCATGGATATGGGATGGTCCGGAAAGCGGCGGATGGTAATCACCGGCCCTTCAATAGCCACCGGCGCCATCACCACATTCACTCTGGCTCCGTTTTCCAGCCGCGCGTCTACAATGGATACCGCCTCATTTGCCACCCGGTTGCACTTTGCCACAATCTGCTGCACAATATCCTCCAGCTTTTCCCTGGAAGAAAATTTCCGATCCCACTGAAAAAGCCGGCCCTGCCTCTCCACATAAATATTTTCCGTGCCGTTTACCATGATCTCCGTCACCGTGTCATCGTCCACCAGCTCCTGCAGAATATCCAGACGGCGGACGGAATTGAACAGTTCCTTCCGGACCTGCTCTCTCTCGGAAAGCCGGATATAGGAATCCCTGCCGCACTCCAGCATCAGTTCATCGATCAGCCGACAGATCTCCTGATCCGTAACTTCCTGGTACTCCTCCAGCCGTTTCATCAGCCGGGCCCTCAGATCCCGGAACCGTTCTCCCGTCATGGTTCGCCTCCTTCGTCCCGTCCCGTCTCCAAGAGCTGACGCACATACCGTCCCAGCGTTCCTCCCGCCAGGGTCTGAGGCAGTTCCAGCTCTTCGCCCCGTCCCCACCGGGGCAGATGAAGGCGCACCAGTTTTTCCTCCACCTCCCCGCATTCCAGCGCCCTCAGATTTTTCTCAAACTGAAGGAGCTTCGCTCTGGAAACCGGGTCATCTAGAACCGGCATATAGACCCGCCCGCATCTTTTCAGAATCTGAAACACGTCCTCAATCTGGCTCCCCAGGTCGAGAATGATAACTTCATAGTCCCCCCAGGCCTCCATCCGGGAAAAAAGCGAAATCCATTCCTCATGTCCCACATCCCGCAGGTCTCCGGGGGAAAACGCGGGAGGAATATAGTCCAGCCGCCCCAGGGAGCGGATCATGCCGCTCAGCCTGTAAATCAGGTTTCCCTCGTTCTGCCTGGCAAAATAAAGCAAATCGGAAATATCCGCAGAATAATTCTGATCAAACAGCGTCTCAAACCCGTTGAAATTTTCCAGGTTCAGATACAGCACTTTCTTTTTTTCACCCAGTATTTCGCCCAGGGTCAGCGCAAAAGCTGTTTTGCCAAGCCGCCCCAGGGGCGAATACACCCCGATCAGTTCCGTGGCGGAGAGGGACAGCGGCTCCGGCATAACCTGCGGTCCGGTCTCCGCGTAGTATCCCATCACCTCCGCAATCAGCTGGTCGGAGGGCTGATACTTATAGACAAAGGGATTCTCCCCGATATCCGCCATGGTTTCTCCCTCTGAAAGAATGATAATTCTCTCCACGTCCATCTGCTTCACTCTGTCGCACATGGCGTTCGTGGAAATCAGAAGCAGTTCGATGTGATTTTGGGAGGCAAAATCCTCCAGGCTGTCCAGATTTGTAAAGGCCTGTACCTCGAAGGGCGCATGGCGCCGCTCATTCATGTACTCCGCCAGGTTTCTGGCATAAGACGCTTCCAGGTCGCAGACCGCAAATATGCTTTTTTTCATTAATTACCGGCCACCTCCCAGCATGGTCAGAAGTCCCAGCAGAATCGGCACAGAAAAACAGAACTGCCCGTCCCCGTCATTTTCCCTGCGGTAAGGACTCCACTGGCCCGTTTTTAATAATTGCGTGATATAAGTTCTGAAATAGAACAGACGTACAAAAAGATTATGTCTTTTTACAACCAGAAAGGCAGAAATGATTCCGCCAAACAGAATCGCGCGAAGCATACAGAAAAAACAGGGGACAGGCCCCAGAAAGCCTCCGATTACACACAGCAGTTTCACGTCCCCGGCTCCGATCATACGGAGCCAGTACAGGCCCCCGAAAAGCAGGACCGGAAGCGCCGCGCCCGCAAGCCAGCAGGCAAGCCCCGCTCCCCGGGATGATATGGCCTGTCCCGCCGCTCCGCAGAGCAGCCCGGCCGCAATCAGACCGTTGGGGATCTTCCCCCCGATCAGGTCCGCCGCTGTTCCAATCGCTGTCAGGTGCAGAAGAACTGTCATCTCCATCCTTCTCCTCCTGTCAGAAATCCGAAAGACTGTCCCTGTTTCTCCGGTTCTTTGTCTTTTTTATCCCATGGCCGTCCCTCCTTTGCCTCTGCATACCGCCGCAACAATGTCATCATTCACAACACTCTGAAGATAAGCAGGAAATTCCGACAGACGGACACATGTCCCAGATATGAAAATAGAATTCTCAGAATGGCTGCTGCCTCAGAAAATCTGCTTGTGTGTATCATAGCACAGCGCCGCAGATAATGCAACACATTTCTGAAATTTATTTTTACTCTTTGTTTTAAGTCCTCTTATTATATGTTATATTTTATTCCTTTCCTCCAGCCAGCGGACCGCACCGTACACCGGAGCCCTCTGCGCCATCTGTATGCTTAAAGAATGTTCTGCCATATTCTGCAGTCCCGTATACAGCCGGCGCAGGTACTCCTGGTTTGCCGCCTTTGTATGAATGGAACCGGTAAGAACCAGCGGGATCTTTTTTTCAGAGAAGTCCAACCCTTCTATTACTGCCCGGATATTGACATATGCGCATTGAAGCATTTTGTCTGCGATAAAGTTCGCCTCTTCATCACCTTCTTCCAGCAGCTCAAATAGCAGCTGAATGACCTGCTTCTGTACTTGCGGATATTCTCTTGGGTATCTGATCTGGAAAATGGAATCAAGGAAATCTTCTTTTGTCCTAAGCTGTAACTTCTTCATGTATTTCTGCGCAAAAGGCGTTTCTTTTTGTTGATAAAACAAATCACCGTACACCTGTCTGAACATGTGAAGCGCAATCCAGCTTCCGCCGCCTGCGTCTCCTGACCATTCATCCAGACCTGCCGTTTTTATGCGGTTCTTTTTTTCATCAATTCCCGCGCAGCAGACGCCGGTCCCGCAATTATACGCGATACCCCAGCCATCCCTGCACTCTGCCATAACAGGCAGGAATCCGTCATTGCACACGGCAAAGTCAGGGACCCCTATCTTTTTCATACATGTTTCTATTCTCTGCTGGTCAAGCCGGGTATCAATTCCGGAAAGTCCTGCCGTTACATCCCTCAGGTCTTCTATTTGAAGGCCGTTTTTCTCCAGCAAAGTAAAAATTCCATTTTTCAGCTCTTTTCCGGTTCCTTCCCACCCATCCGGCAGGAAATCGTGATTCACACATTTTCCCAGAAATCGGTCTTTTATCTGAAAAAATTCATCCAGCAATAAATACTCGGTTTTTGTTCCTCCCCCGTCAATCGCTATGTACATATTTATACCGCTTCGTCCTTTCTCTTTCGGGAATAATTGTCAAACCAGAGAATCAGAAGAATAATAATTCCTTCGCATACCTGCTGCACATATGCGTTAATGCCCAGCATATTCATACAGTTTTCCAGAAGCTGAATAGAAAGCAGCCCGATAAAAGACTGGGGAATGCCTCCGATTCCTCCTGCGAAAGAAGTTCCTCCCACCACGCATCCGCAATTAACGGAAAGAGCGGTTGAATCCCCATAGATCGAAGATCCTGTATTCAGCTTGGAAGAAAGAAGGACTCCACAGAAAGCAGCTACCGCTCCGCAGATAATAAATGCCGTCCATTTTACCTTTTCCGCCTTAATCCCGGACTGGGAAGCTACTTTAAAATCTCCTCCTACCGCGTAACAGTTTCTTCCGAATGATGAATACCTTAAAATACAGTAAAAGATAATCAGCATGACAAGCATGATAATGATCAGATTCGGAATATTAAAAATCAGCTTGGAATTCGCTATTTTCATGAAATTTAAATTTCTGGCCGGAACAGGATGAGCATCCGTAATCTGCTGTGCAATTCCCTTCAGCAGCATTCCCATTCCCAGTGTAATAATAAATGGCTCTGTTTTCTGCTTTACTACCAGGAAACCATTTACCACACCCACCAGAGCGCCGCAGGCCACTGCCGCTAAAATTGCCACCGGTATAGGCACGAAGTCCAGCAGTTTTATCGTAATGATTCCGGACAGGCTCATAGTGGCTCCTATCGAGAAATCACAGCCTCCGCATATAATTACCAGTGTTACGCCAAATGCCATGATTTCCAGGATCGCTGCGGAATTCAGCATATCCAGCAAATTATAGGCCGTGTAAAATCTGGTATCAAAAAACAGCATCGCAAAAAGCATCAGAAAGACAGCCACCAGTGCCATCTGTTTTTCTACAATTTTTAATCCTCTCTGCAAAATACTCATATCAACCACCTCACTTAACCCTGCGCCTGTCGATCCAAATGGCTATAATCAGTATTGCTCCTTCAAATACTGCCTGAAGATATGTGGACACTCCAAGCAGATTCAGACAGTTTGACAAAAGCGTAACCAGCATAACTCCCAGCATGGTCCGCAGCACGCTTCCTCTGCCCCCTGCCAGAGATGTTCCTCCTACTACCACTGCCAGAATCGCGTTTGTCTCATAATTGGCTCCCAGCAGAGGGGATGCCGTAGTAATGCGTGAAAACAGAACAATAGCGCCAAGGGCTGACAGCGCGCCTGACAGGATATAAACAAGCATAACGCGTCTTTTTACCGGTATTCCCGTCAGGTTTGTGGCAGTCAGGTTAGCTCCCGTCAGGCAGACTTCCCTTCCCGTCTTTGTTTTTGTCAGAAAAATATGAAGCAAAAACATCATGGCAAAGAAAAGAATAAAAGATACCGGTACAAACCCTACTTTTCCTGATCCGATCCCTCGAAACAGCGTGGTAGGCGAATTCAGATGGGACATATGCTGAGTAGCGCCGTCCGTATACAGCAGTGCGGCCGCACTGTATACCGCACTGAGACCATATGTCATAAAAAGCGCTTTTGCCTGGGTTAGAGCTCCGCAGCTGACAACAACCAGTGCATTCAGCAGTCCCATCAGAGCGCCTGCCAGTATGCCGGCAAAAAGAGCGCCTGTCTGCCCCAGGACGTCAATCATGGAAATAGTAAACACAGCGCTTAATGATACGATTCCCGCAACAGAAAGATCAATGTATCCGCCAATAATGGCAATCGTCATTCCCAGTGCCACAAAACTCAGGGGGCCAAACTGGTTCATCAGGTTTCCCAGATTCGCCATTGATAAAAATTTCGGTTCTATCACAGCCGTAATTACGGCAAGAATGAGAATCGTAAGCAGAACCAGATTATTCTGTGCAAATTGTTTTGCACGATTTTTCGTGTTCATCTCATCCCTCCTCATCCGATTGCTTTGTTCATTATCTCCTGCGCGGATGCTGTCTCCGGATTAAATTCTCCGGTAATGTGTCCATCCGCTACAGTCAGTACCCGGTTGCTCATATTTAAAACTTCAGGCAGTTCTGACGAAATTAAAATTATAGAACTTCCTGTCTCTACAATTTTCTTCATAAGCATATAAATCTCATACTTGGCCCCTACATCGATGCCTCTTGTGGGCTCATCCAAAATAAGAATTTTCGGGTCCGTCTCCAGCCAGCGGCCAAGAATACATTTCTGCTGGTTTCCTCCCGAAAGGCTCTCCACAACGGTGCTGCCTGACGGGGTCTTGATCAAAAGTTCTTTAATCTTTTCATCTGCCAGCCTCTGCTCCCGTTCTCTTGACAAAAAGATTCCTTTTTTCATTTTTTTCAGGCTTGCCATAGATATATTGGCTTTTACAGAAAAAGGAAGTACCAGTCCCTGCAGTTTCCGGTCTTCCGGCACAAACGCCATACCGTTTTTCTTTCCGTCCTGAGGGGATGTTATTTTTATTTCTCTGCCCTGCATTTCAATTTTCTTGCGCTTTGCCTTATCCGCTCCATAAAGTGCCCGCACAATTTCTGTGCGCCCTGCCCCTACCAGTCCTACTAATCCCAGGATTTCTCCCTGATTTAAAGTAAAAGAAATATCATGAAGTTTTCTGGTATTCAAATGCTCCACTTTCATCAGCGGACCGCCTACACAATGCGGCCGCTCCGGATATTCATTTTCAATGGTACGCCCCACCATCATACCTACCATCTCACGCCGGGTAAGCTGTTCCACCGGGCGCGTATCGATCACATGCCCGTCCCGCATAACTGTAACGTAATTGCAGTATTCAAAAATTTCGTCCAGTTTGTGGCTGATATAAATAATGGATATTCCCCGCTCCCGCAGCTGCCTGATTATAACGCCCAGTTTTGCCAGTTCGTCTTCTGTCAGGCTGCTGGAAGGTTCATCCATAATAATCAATTTTGACTGAAAAGAAAGTGCCTTTGCAATCTCTACCATCTGCTTTTCAGATGTACTCAGTTCCGATACAAAACTCTTCGTATTAATGGAAGATCCAATCTGTTCCAATAGCTTCTTCGCCTTTTGGTGCGTTCCTTTCATTCCCCCTGCCTCTTTAAACCGGCCAAGGAAAATATTTTCACCTACCGACATGGAATTAATCAGGCTGAATTCCTGATAGATAATACTTAACCCTTTTTTCAGGGATTCCATAGGAGTCGTCTTCTCAATTTTTTCTCCGTCAAACAGAATAGTTCCGGCGTCTTTGGTATAAACTCCGGACAAAATTTTCATAAGCGTTGATTTTCCGGCTCCGTTTTCGCCTACAATCCCGTGTACAACTCCATACTTAATATCCAGCGATACATCATCCAATGCTTTCACGCCCGGAAAAGATTTACTTATATTCCTGACAGACAGAATAACATCTGTAGAGTTTTTTCCCATACCATTTTCCTCCTGCATTCAATAGGCCTCCCAAACAAGCAGCTTCAGCGGAAAGCACAGAGGAGTGCCTGCCTTTTGGCAGACACTCCGGTATACTGACTTTACCACTCCGGATAAGGCAGATCATCCACGTTCTCTGCTGTCACAATATCCAGCGGAATATAATTTTCTGCCTCATACTCTTCGCCGTCTGCCGCATTGCGAATCGTTTCCAGTGCCTTAACAGAAATGTTTACTACGTTCTGACTGATGCAGACATTCTGGGTACCTGCTTTTACCTGATCAAATCCGCTTCTGCTTCCATCAATGGCTACAATATAGGTTCCGTCAATCCCTGCATTGTTCAGTGCTTCGATACAGCCTGTGGCACCGCCGTCCCAGTGACAGAAAATGCCCTGAATTTCATCTCCGTATTTTACAATCATATCTTCTGTAATGCTCATGGTTTCATTCGATGACCAGCTGTCTGTAGCCTGATAATCCAAAACTTCGATGTTGGATCCCTCCAGTCCCGCATTAAAACCGTCATGCCGGCGGATCTGCGCATCTGTTCCTGCCGTTCCGCCCACTTCAATAATCTTCGCGCCGTCCGGGAACTGTTCAATGAAGCACTGAGCCGCTTTTTCTCCCGCTTCCGTATCATCTACGCCCACAAAAATATCTCTGTATTCCCGGTATTCTTCGGGAAGGTCAGCAGAATACATCACTACAATTACTCCTGCTTCTTTTGCCTGCATGATGGCAGGAATTGCGGCATTGATATCACTGGGGCAGAGAATAATCGCATCAAATCCCTGTCCAATACAGTTTGTAATAGCGGAAGTTTCAACCTGCGGATCATACTGCCCGTCAAAAGCGGTTACCTCCATGTTGTACTCATCCTGGTACTGCTCCATTATTTTATATCCGTAAGCGTTCATCTCATTGGACATAGAATTTGGAATATAAGCTACCTTCAGTGTTTCCGTCTCCTCAGCGTAAGCCGTTACTCCCATCATAACGGCAGTCCCCATTGCCAATACAGCTAAAGCACCTTTCCATTTCATTGCAAAATCCTCCTTTATTTTTTATATTAATGTGGCTTGCCCACATCAGGCACTTGGTTTTTAAAGTTCTCTGAGACTTTCCAGTGTTTCTGTCATTTCCCGTGAAATCCGCATAACATCCCAGGATAGAACCACTGCGTCACAGCCCGCTTTTCCCAGTTCTTCTATAAATGTTCTTACATAGTTCCCGTCTGCGCTGCAAATCCCCTCAATTTTATTCACATCAATTCCCGGCGTTACCCCAATTCCCATGTCTTTCAGCAGACAGACCTGCTTTACAACATTGGTTATGGTGTCTACCGGACCTCCCCACAGCTGATCCAGTTTCCTTTTTACTGCTTCTCCCAGCCCTTTCAATTCGAACGGAAGGCCCGCAGGCGCGTTTGTCCGCAGGTAAACCATTGGCTTCACAAAATCCGCCTGCTTTCCCAGGGCCGGAAGATCCTGACCTACAAAATCCGCAATAGCCGGAGCAAATGTGTCAATCCCTATTTTTAAGCCTCTTTTTCTGAATGCGCCGCATAGTTGTGAAACCTGGCGGCTGATGACCGTTCTTTTGGCTTCCATGAGCCTGTCCACATTCTGGTCTGCGAATCGGTAGGCCATCCCGTGCCGCTCTTTGGGAATAAATTTTCCAAGATCGCGGTTTCCAGCCATTTCCAGTATTTTCCCGGTTGCGACTCCACAGGACTGATAGGTATTTTGGCAGTGCGGGCACCAGCAGCCATATATCGCATTGCCGGAGACAGCCGGAGACGCATACCTGATGCGATCTAAAAAAACACCGTTTACAACGCAGCCGTCTGTCATTTTATCAAAAACTTCTTCCGCCCGCTTCAGAGTCAAAGTATCTGACTGACAGGCAAATTCAAATCTGTCCCCGCCATCGGTATGAAACGCTTTCTCTTTATCCTGCGTAATCTTCCGGTTTATCCGTACTTTTGTAAAGTCCTGTATTTCCGCAAATACCGGCAGCCACAGATAGCTTTCCATGCCCTGCTCTGCGGAAAATTCACAAATCATTCTGTTAAGTTCCGCATCCGGAGCCCATCCGAAAATCAGTTTTTCCGGTCTCAGATGCCGGCAGCAAAGTTCCAGTTTCTGAAGTACATCCGCTGCTTTTACGGAACTTTTTTCAAAAGACCCTGTGCTAAGCTGTATTATATACCGCATCGTTTATCCCTCACATCTGCCCCTCTTTATTTC
>ERZ1090879.1980-NODE-1982-length-10648-cov-28.459266_pt1 | contig 10648 bp, 9 predicted proteins | sample MGYA00478472_ERZ1090879 | MGnify/ENA primary metagenome ERZ1090879 (study PRJEB33644, sample SAMEA5815723) | chicken gut metagenome | biome: Chicken; feature: Gastrointestinal Tract; material: Caecum | place: Ireland | collected 2019-01-01 | study: A study of...
TTTGGCTGGGGCAAACTCAATGCAGCGCACCGCTGCCACGGTAATATTTTTCTGTATGCTGACACTTCCGCACAAGTGCGGCGTGTGGCGGCGCTATAGTAATGCTCCGCCGGTGGCGGAGCTTCCCGCGGACCGGAAGAAGTTTTGCAAGCGACGAAAGAGCGGTGTAGAGAGCAACCGGGGTCCCCGGGCAAAATCTTTGATTTTGGCTGGGGCAAACTCAATGCAGCGCACCGCTGCCACGGTAATATTTTTCTGTGTGCGCAGACATACCGCGTTCACGCGCAAGTGCCTGCGCACACAGAAAAACACCCCCGCTGCTCGCGGGGGTGCGCTACATTGGCAGGAGCTATAGGAATCGAACCTACACCATGGGAGTCAGAGGCCCATGTGCTACCACTACACCAAGCTCCAATGCATAAGGGCGCTCCGTACTGGAAAGGGCTTTTCCTTCAGGAGCATTTGTGATTATAGCGCACATTTTCGCATTTTGCAATCGTTTTCGCCAACAATATTGACACCTGCGCGGCATTTAGACTAAAATATTTTTATTCCGCGCGGGAGGGAGCGTTATGCAAAAAGAAATCACTCAAAGACAGCCGCTGCTGGGCAGGGACGGTAACATTGTCAACCCCGGATACGCAAAAAAACTGCTGTGGGACTACAACCGCGAGAACATTACCGCGTCCAAAGCGCGCATCAAGGAGTGGGATTACTACTACGTCGGCTGCGACGAGCACGCATTGTGTCTGACCGTCGCGGATATGGGCTATGTCGGCGCGCTTTCGATCTCCGTTATGGATTTCGTCACGCCGTCGCAGTTCACCAACAGTTCGGTGTTTCTTTTCCCCATGGGCAAGCTCAATATGCCGCGCACGACGGAGCACGGCGACGTGCATTGGCGGAACGGCAAGACGGAGATGACCTTCACCTGCGACGGCAAAACCCGCCGCCTGTTCGGCACTTTCCACAACGCGGACAAGAAGGGCAACGACGTCCGCTTCGACGTCACGCTCACGGATTTCCCGGAGGAGAGCATGGTCATCGCCACGCCGTTTGACAAGCCGGGGCACTTCTACTACAACCAGAAGATAAACTGCATGCGCGCGGAGGGCAGCTTCACCGTCGGCGACAGCGTGAAGAAGTTCTATCCCGAGACCTCTCTCGCCACCCTCGACTGGGGACGCGGCGTGTGGACGTTCGACAACACATGGTATTGGGGTAGTCTGCAGACGCGCCTCGAGGACGGCACCACGTTCGGATGGAACCTCGGCTACGGCTTCGGCGACACGTCCGCCGCGAGCGAGGATATGCTGTTCTACGGCGGCAAGGCGCACAAGATCGGCCGCACCAGGTTTCTCATCACCGGCGACGATACGGGCAATCCGCAGTTCATGTCCAAGTGGAAGATCGTGTCCGACGACGGCAGGCTGGATTGCACTTTCAAGCCGCTCATCGATCGCTACGAACCCTTCGACCTCAAGGTCATGTGCATGATTCCGCACCAGGTGTTCGGCTACGCGTCCGGCAAATGCGTCCTCGACGACGGCACGGAGATCGTCCTCAAGCAAAAGCTGTGTTTCGCCGAAAAGGTACACAACAAGTGGTAAAACGACGCGATAAACTCCGCATTCTGCGCAAGCAGCCCATTGCGAGGGATTAATCCTGCGCTCTCTTTAACGAATCAATGGAATACGGAGTTTTGAGATGCGTTCCCGAAAAAACTTTCGGCGTTGGATTCGTGAAGAGGATTTTGTTTCAACAAATTATGTATAATAAAAAAAGGCTGCCCGAATAGGCAGCCTGTTTTTTTTGTATTATAAAACCCCCGGATAGTCCGGGGGTACAGTAGAGCTTTAGCGGTGAGCAGAAAAAAATCCTCCATATGCTAGAATGTGAAGAGTAGTCCGCAAAACTAACACACATAAAGCAAGGAGGATTTTTACAAATGAAAGATGTAAACAGTTTATCACACACGTCTTGAAATTGCAAATATCATATAGTGTTTGCTCCGAAGTATCGTCGGAAAGTGTTCTATGGGAGCAAAAGACGGGAAATAGGAGCAATTCTAAGACGGTTGTGTGAATGGAAGGAAGGGGAGATAATTGAGGCAGTAGTATGTCCTGATTGTGTGTTTAAGAGTTTATAAGACAGACGCATAGATACAAAACCAATTAAATTTCTTGCAAATACGGATAGCAATTCTTTAATTCGTCGCCCATATGTGTATGGGCTAATTACAAAAGTACTTGACTATGGACTCTATTTTTTGAGATCATTTCATTTTACGTTCGTTCTGTTTTCAGGATATGCTTTAGAAGATATGGACCGAAGCAGAAATCTTTTAGTAAACAAATGTTCATATTAATGTCGACTTAAACAAAAAATGTGATATAGTATATATGTGAGCGTGTGAGTAAAGGAGAAATGGTAAGTGAAAAATAAATTAGTTTCCCCTGTCGTAAAATGGGTAGGCGGAAAGCGACAACTACTTGATCAAATAATTCCTTTATTGCCTGATAAAATCATCTCTTATTGTGAGCCTTTTTTAGGCGGAGGGGCGGTTTTATTTTCAATTCAACCACATAAAGCAATAGTAAACGACTTAAACGAGGATTTAATGATCGTTTACAAAGTTATTAGAGAACATGTTGATGAGTTAATAGTCTCATTACAAAAGCATAAAAACACCCAAGATTATTTTTATAGCATCAGAGATTTGGATCGTGATAAAGAGGCTTATCAAGATTTATCCAATATTGAAAAAGCCTCACGGTTAATATATCTTAATAAAACTTGCTATAATGGCTTATTTCGCGTAAACCAAGCGGGTGAATTTAACTCGCCGTTCGGTCATTATAAAAATCCTAATATTGTTAATGAGCCCGTTTTACGAGCAGTCAGCAAATATTTCAATTATAATGAGATAACATTTTTAAGTGAAGATTTTGCCGCAACTTTGGATAGGCTTAAAAAAGGAGCTTTCGTTTACTTAGATCCCCCTTATGATCCTGTTTCCGATACAGCGAGTTTTACGGGTTATAATAAAGGTGGGTTTGACAAAAACGAGCAAATTCGTCTAAAAGATTGTTGTGATATACTTACTAAAAAAGGCATAAAATTTATGCTTTCTAATTCAGCAACAGATTTTATTAGAGATTTATATAGTGACTATGTAATCTCTATTGTTAAAGCCAAACGAGCGATAAATGGCGACGCCAATAAACGCGGCGAAGTTGATGAGGTAATTATTCGCAATTATGGGGAAGAATGATGGGGCGTGGGAACGTCTTTTTGAAAAGTACAACATATTAGAGAAAATCAAAGAAGATGGTCAATTTGTTATTTCGGCTAATACCATTAAGGAGTTTCGAGAGCCGCGATTGATGACAAAGTTTGATCATAAAGTAAACCTGCCAGAGATTTTTAAGAACAATTCTCTTGCAATTTTGCCGGTGACGCGAGGAGATTATGTCATATCTACTTTTTCTGCGTATAAAGAGTTTGAAAATGTTAGTGCAGATACTTTGCGTGTAACTATTCCGGCACATTTACAGAGCTTAATTCCAAAATTTATTTTAAGCGAGTCAATTGCCTTAAACTGTGCAAATGCTTGCGGCATTCTGAAAGATTTTTTGGAAGAAGATGATATTGTTCCGACGGTAAATGGACGAATGAGTTCAGGGATCTTCGATTTTAATATCACTACGAATAAAGGTAGGTTGCCTTTATCTATAAATAACGCTCAAATTGAAATAGATGCAGCCTATGAGGGCATAAACTATCTGTCATTGTTTGAGGCAAAAAAATATATATCGGACGATTTTCTCATAAGACAACTATATTACCCGTTTAGAACATGGCAGTCACGGGTTACAAAACCCATTAAAATGAATTTTCTCATTTTTTCTAACGGGACTTTTTATTTGTATCAATATCAGTTTGATGATGTTAATAACTATAATTCCTTGCGTTTGGTCAAACATAAAAATTATACTATTTCGCGAGAAATAACATTATATGATATCGAAGATATTATTAAAACCACTTCTATTGAGCCTGAACCCAAAATAGCCTTTCCGCAGGCAAATAGTATGTTAAGAATAATAAACTTAATGGAATTATTATTGGAAAAATCCTTGTCAAAACAAGATATTACAACTGAGTATGACTTTGACGAGCGGCAAACAAATTACTATACTGATGCGGGTAGGTATTTAGGCTTAATAGATAAAGTCCGAGATCGAAGTGGTAAAATTATGTTTTACCTTACGAACTTGGGTATAAATATTATGGGGCAGGAGTATAGAGAACGTCAACTTGCCATTGTCAGACAGATATTAAAGCACAAAGCTTTTAATGAAACTCTAAGAATGCATTTGCAATGTGGCGAAATGCCCGATCATCAAACCATTATTAAAATAATGAAAGATTCTAATCTGTATAAAGTAAAATCTGATACTACTTTTGCTAGGCGTTCTTCAACAATAATGCGTTGGATAGAATGGATTCTTGATATTATCGAGGAATAAATCAGTTATGTGACTTCTTTGTAATACCTTCCCTATTATTTATCATTGAGTTAAATATTAAAATTGGATGAGATACCCAACAATTTCTTTACTCAATTTAGTATTGCTGCGGTGAAATCTCCGTAGAAATTTTACAAATCGTTGTTGCGCGGGGCGCGAAGAGTCAGTGGGGGAACACAAGGGCGAGAACACCTTGCCCACTTTGATAGATGAAAAGAGGATATAACGAATAAAAAGGACAGCCGTTTGGCTGTTCTTTTTTTTGCGGTTTTCGGGTGCATTTACACGGCGGCGCAGAAATGCACGCACCGCCGCGCGGGGTTACGCGGTGAAGGGGGCGAGGGCGGCGAGGAAGTCGTCGCAGTCGTCGGAGCCGATCTCGAGCACGATCGGTTCGTCGAGGTCGAGGCTGAAAATGCCGAGGATGGACTTCGCGTCCACGACATATTTGCCGCTCTTGAGCGTGAGGTCGAAGTCGCAGCGCGCGGTGAGATTCACAAACTTTTTGACCGCTTCCGCGGTGTCTAGTCTGATCATTACGGATTTCATTGGAAAGCACTCCTTTCAAAAATTTTCTTATTGCCATTATTATATCCCAAAAACGCGCCGTATGTAAAGAAATTAAGCGTACAAAACGCCTCTTTGCTCTCCGCCGCGTTTTTGAAAGACAATGCGGAGCGTCTTTTCGCCGTCGGGTTTTTCCGCCGGCGTACATTTTGCCGCGGTTTGCTCCGGCAGCATTCCGCACGCATTGCGTTTTCGCCGCTTTGCTTTCGTCGTTTTTCTTCTGTCCGTCCCCCTTTTCCGACGCCGTTTTTTCTGCATCACTTTCGAAACCTTGCACAAAAGCAACTTGTAGTCGTTTTGACTACAAGTTTTTATATGTCGAGGCTTGCATATCTGCGGAGTGTTGTAGACGGAAAGGGGGCAGGGGCGCGGTGCGGAGAGAGGACGCGGCGGAGGAGCGGAGGGTTTGCCCTCTTGCCTACGGCGCGGGCGCGTGGTATAATCATGATATAAATTCAATTCGTCCTCAAGGAGTGGCTATGGAATACACCGGAGAAGGGATAGAGGCGCTCGTCGCCGCGCTGGACGATCTGCAGACGTCGGGGCTCATCATGGCGGACAAGAAGATACGCTCGGTGCTGAAGTGCCTGGCGTATTACAGCGAGTTCCGCACCGTGCTCGCCTATTGCAACGAGGGGTTCGACTATGCCGCGGAGAAGCGCAAGGCGCTGCAGAAAGCCGGGGACTACCATGTCCTGCGCCTGCCGACCAACCCCAAGACGCTCGTGCCGCTCGTGGCAGGGCTCATGGTGGAGTTTGACGACGGCACGGAGGATTTCATTGCCTTTTGCAGCGACTACTATCCCGCCGCAGGCAGACAGGAGAGCATGGAAGCGTGCTGCAACGATATGATGGAGCGCTTCAAACTCGCGCTCGTGAGCCTTGTGGTGGACGGCGTGAAGGAGGAAGCGCCGCTCGTGGAGCGCACGGTGGAGTTCGCTCCCGAAGGATTGCAGAAACAGACGGAATATCTGCTGGTCGCAATGGTGCGCGCCGTGGACGAATCGGCTCTGCCCGAAGCGGACAGGAAGGAGCGGCTCCTCATGCTGGAGGGGTATTCCGCCGCGCTGGACACCCGCGACACGCTCATGATCAAGGCTCTGTGGCTGGGGGTGAAACGCGCGCTCGTATCCTGCAGGATGTGCCCGAAGGAGATCGCCGCCATGGACGAGCTCCTGCGTCTTTACCTCGTGTCCAAGTGACCGGCACCGCGCGCCGCGCACTGTCCCGTTTTTGCACGGGAGCATACTGCGGCGCAGCTCGGACGCGGACAAGCATATTTTGCAAAATTCGGTGTTTATATGCGCGATCTGACGTTTGAAGTGCTGGAAAATGCGGATTTCCGCCTGTACGCCGGCAATCCCGTGCTCCGTCGGCACGGTCTTTCCACCGTGGCGGCGGACCCGTTCGTACTCACTCCCGACCTCACTCCCGACGGCAGATGGAAGATGTTCGCCCACACGCTGGAGGGCGTTTTTTTGTACGATTCCGCAGACGGGATAAATTTCGGGAAAGGCAGAAGAATCGTGTCTTGCGCTATGCGCCCGTGCGTGCTGAAAACCGAAGGGGAGTACAATCTTTATTACGAAAAAGTACAACCGCTCATTCCGCGGGGGCTTACCTTGCTCGGCGCGGACTGGAAGTCCGGGATATATGCCGTGAAGAGCCGCAACCTGGTCGATTTTTCGGAGCCTTTTCCCGTGCTGACTTACGACAGACCGTACGAGCAGACGGGCAGGCGCGGACATTCGCTCTCCAATCCGTACGTCATCCCCGACCGCGGCGGATACACGCTTTACTACTCCGCAGGACTTACCTTTGTGCCGGACTGCGGGTTCAGCGAGCCGACCTTCATATGCGCGGCGCGGAGCGACCGCCCCGACGGCGGATTCGTCAAGCGCTGCGAACCTCTCATCCGCCCCGATCCCAACAGCCCTCTTTTCAACCTGTGTTCGGGGTGCCTCAAAGTCTACCGCCTCGCAGACTGCTATGCCGGCATACAGAACGGAATTTATCGCATCGGCGATCGCACGGAGGCCGCGATCAATCTGCTGCGCTCCGAGGACGGCGAACGGTTCGAGTTCGTGCGTACGCTCATCGTCCCGTCCCGCGACGGCGGCTGGATGTCGCAGTTCGTCTACGCCTCGCACCTCGTGCGCACGCCGGAGGGAGAGCTCAGGCTGTACTTCAACGCGCGCAACCGCGCCGACGTCCTCGGCACGGAGCACATCGGCTTCGCCTTTTGCGGCGCGCAGAAGCTTGCCGGCGCGCAAGGCGCGCTGTCCCGATGGCGCAGGTCTTAGCCTGACACCGCTTCGCCGCATGGCGGTTCAAGCAGAAAAGCCCCGGTGCGGAGATGTCGGCGGAAAAGAGGGTTTTGCTCGAAACCGTGAAAAGTGCGGACGAAGATACCGTGCATGCGCTGGCAAGCGTGGCGAAAGCCATCTCGCGGCACTGAAACGCGCGCATAAGAAAAAAGGACACCGCGGAAGCGGTGTTCCTTTTCGTCTTTTGCCGTCGGTCCGGACGCTATGCGGCTGCCAATGCGAGCGCCGCAGCCGACGCCGACGAGGCGGCCGCGCCTATTATCACTATGGCTATGATGACGTAGAGCACTACGATCACCACATAGACGATCACCGCGGCGAGCGCGCCTTTGCCCGCGCTTTTGGCGCGCAGAGGATATTCGTCCTTCCACACCAGGTAGAGTATCAGCCCCACAAGAGGGATGAAGAAGCCCAGCAATCCCCATCCGAAAGACGACGAGTCGCCGGGATTGCGCTTTTCTCCGCTCTGTCCGCCGTAGTTGTATTCCGGCGGATAGGTGCTCTGCGGAGGAGGAGCCGCGCCGTTGTCGGGGTTGAAATTCGCCGAGAAGGGATTGCCCGACGTCCCGGCGTCCGGCTTGGCGTCGGCAGGCGTGACCGCCGCGCCGCAGTTGGGACAGAACTTGCATCCGTCCTCGATTTTGTTACCGCAATTCCGGCAATACATGTTGTTTCCTCCCGTTTTTTATTCATTATACACGAAACGTCTATGCTTCGCAATATCGGTTTCCCGGTGATATTGTCTGCAAATGTCGGGATGCTATGCTTTCCGCGTTCGGCTGCGCGTGAAAAGACGCCCCGTTAAAGGAGCGTCCCTGCGTTTTGTCAGCCCGGAAAGGGCGCGTCACATTCTGGTCGACTTGTCCTCGCCTATGCCGAGCATGCCGTCCACGACGTATTTTTTGCCGTTCGTATCCTTGACATAGCCGTAGATCTTGCCGAAGGGCAGGGCATAGTAGACGTCGATGACGATAAAGTGCATGGGCATGAAGAAAGTGTTCGTGAGCTCGAAGCGGATGTCCACGCAGCCGTGTTCGTCGCGTATGCGCCATGTGTCCGATTTGCGGCTCTCGCGCTCGAATGTGACGGGCGGCAGGGGGAAAGTTTCGCCTTCCACCCAAATGAGGTTCTCGTTGTACTTGTCCTGATCCACGGACTGGTTGCGCGTGAGGTTGAAGGCGAAATATTTCTTTTCGCCGTCGATATCGCACCTGCCCATCGTGGTCAGCCAATCGTAGTGCGCGCGGTAGGGGTAGTAGCCCTTGTGGTCGTCGATTATGCTGACGGAGTTTTCGTTGGTGAGGAATTTCTCCCCGTTGACGGTGATGTAGCCCTCCGCCTTGAAGAAGTCCTTTTCGGAATAGAGCGGTTTGTTGGGACCGAAGGGAATGCTGACGTTGGAGGGCGGAGAGAGCCTTTCCACGGAGAGGTCGATCTCTATCCTTCCGCATTTGCCTTCCGACCAGCCTTTCGCGCTCGCCTTGCCGTTCATCAGATCGTTCTTGATGACGTACTCGCTCTTTTTGACTTTGAGCTCGCAATAGTCGTTCACCAGCTGCGAGGCGACCTTAGCCTTTTTGACGGGGACGATGTTGTGCCAGCTTGAGATCTTTCCGCTGCGTTTGTCGAACCATACGAAGATGGAGAATCCGAGAGGACCGGTGTTGTACACCGCGGATACGAGCGCGCCTTCGTCGAGGTGCACTTCGAACGCCTCCCATTCGGTAAGACGGCTCTTTTTCATGAAATCGGGCATGAATTTGCCGCACGGCTTCTCGCAGTCGAGCAAATTGAGTTTTTCAAACGGCTTGTCGAATGTGCCGAAGTGTGCCTGTCCGTTTTCCACGATGCTCTTCGGGGCGGGGACGGGGCGGCGTTTTTCGGAAATGTAATCTGGATACCTGCTCATGATCTTCCTCCTTGGCAGAATAAAAATAGCATAAAACGCTTTGTTTTGCAATGTATATGTGTTCAAAAGCAGCGAAATCGGACATTATCTGTACAATTGTTCAATATCTGCCGACGAAAGTCCCGGACAAAAATCAAAGATTTTTGCCGCGGACGCCGAACGTTTGTCCCGCAAAAATTTCTGCGGCTTTTGCCGGTGTGCGACGACGGGGCGGATTCCGGACGGGAATGCGGTATGGACATACATGGGAAGGCAGGTCCGCATTATTCCGCGCCGGCATGTCAAAAAACGCTTGACAAACCGCGCGCGCTGTCATATCATTTATGAGCATCATTCGTCGCGGGGTAGAGCAGTCGGTAGCTCGTCGGGCTCATAACCCGGAGGTCGTTGGTTCGAATCCTTCCCCCGCAACCACTTGCGACGGCTTCGCATTCAGCGAAGCCGCCGTACGATAAGGCGGCGTAGCTTAGTTGGTTATAGCGGCCGGTTCATACCCGGCAGGTCGTTGGTTCGAATCCGACCGCCGCTACCAAAATCGGCCCCATGGTCAAGCGGTTAAGACATCGCCCTTTCACGGCGGTAACCCGAGTTCGAGTCTCGGTGGGGTCACCAGCACAGCCGTCCCTATGGACGGCTGTTTCATAAGGAAGCATAGCTCAGTTGGTTAGAGCACTTGCCTTACAAGCAAGGGGTCACTGGTTCGAGTCCAGTTGTTTCCACCACCAAACGCAATGAGGGGCGCACCTTGCGCCCTTTTTGCGTGTCTCGGATCTCGGTCACGTACGCCAAGTACGCTCCCTCATCCTCGCACTTAAAATGACGCAAATCGCATCCCCTCATTGCGTTTGGGTAATCAGATAGGTTCGATTTTCTGTCGATTTACTCCACCAAAAAAGCCGAGGTTTGTCACCTCGGCTTTTTGCTGTGCGCAACAGTCCTCTGTGCGGCGCTGCCGCCGCACGCCTTACGGCGGAACCAGTGACTTCGTCACTGCTGACGCTTACGGAAAGGCGTTGTTCGGCATTCCCGTTCGGCTTTTCCGTTGACGCTCCGCCGTACGGCTCCGTCGGTGCGACTGCCTTACGTCCCGTCTGTGCAGCCGTTTGCCTTTCCGTTCGCTATTCCGTCGCACTTTGTGCTCCTTACAAGTCCGGTTGTTTCCACCAAAAAAGCCGAGGATACACCCTCGGCTTTTTGCTGTCCGCAACAGTCCTTTGTGCGGCGGTGCCGCACGCCTTACGGCGGAACCAGTGACTTTGTCACTGCTGACGCGGTCCGCCGTCCTGCGTGAACTCCGCACGCAGATCAGATGA
>ERZ1090879.1983-NODE-1985-length-10644-cov-4.325243_pt1 | contig 10644 bp, 8 predicted proteins | sample MGYA00478472_ERZ1090879 | MGnify/ENA primary metagenome ERZ1090879 (study PRJEB33644, sample SAMEA5815723) | chicken gut metagenome | biome: Chicken; feature: Gastrointestinal Tract; material: Caecum | place: Ireland | collected 2019-01-01 | study: A study of the...
GAGTCTCGTGGGCTGGGAGATGTGTATAAGAGACAGCCTCTCAGATATCTGCAGAGCCATACGATTTCCGGTTCACGGGCACAGTTTTTCAGCACGGTCTCCCCATCCGACAGAACCGACGACAGCACCGCCTGTTCCGTCGCGCCCACACTCTTTTTCGGAAAAACGACTGTTCCTCCTGCGGGCCTCAAACGGCGGGCGGTTATACCGTTTTCTTTTTCCTGCACAGATACTCCGAGACATCTCAACGCAAAGACATGGATATCCACAGGCCTTTTTCCGATCACGCATCCTCCGGGATATCCCACCGTCCCTCTCCCGCTCCTCCCCAGCATCGCGCCCAGAAGGATCACAGAGGAACGCATACGCCCGGTACTGTCTCCGGAGATCTCCGTTCCGTCCGCCCGTGTACAGTCCAGATAAAGATCTTTCCCTTCCCAACGGCTTACGGCCCCCAGTTTTTTCAGGATTTCTTCCATACAGTAAACATCTGTGATCCGCGGGCATCCCCGGAGCACGCTGACCCCTCTGTGGAGCAAAGAAGCTGCCATCATCGGCAGCGCGGCATTTTTGGAACCCTGCACAATAACACTGCCCTCAAGCGCCCTGCCACCTGTAATCTGAATCTCATCCAAGCTGTTCACTCCCGAAAGGGCTCTTACATATATCTTATGCAGATGTTTATTTTCTGCTACTGCTGACACTTAACGCCAGCCCCATCTCTGCCAGAAGGAACACGACCGAAGTGCCTCCGTAGCTTATAAAAGGCAGCGTGATCCCTGTATTGGGTATGGTATTGGTGACCACCGCGATATTCAGGATCACCTGGATCGCCAGATGTCCCATGATCCCCGCGCTGATCAACGCGCCCTCAAGATCCCGGCAGCTGGAGGCGTTCACACAGAGCCTCCACAAAAGAAGGGCAAACACCATAAGCAGGCAGCCCGCGCCCGCCAGCCCCAGCTCCTCACATATCACAGAAAAAATCATGTCATTCTGAGCCTCGGGAACAAAGCCCAGTTTCTGGAGGCTGCTTCCCAGACCCCGCCCGAACAGGCCGCCGCTTCCAATAGCATACAATCCCTGGATCGTCTGGAAACCTTTTTCATATTTCTCCGGGTCGCGCCAGATAGCCAGCCGCTCCAGCCGGTAGCTTTCCGCCGCCAGAAAAACGGTTATAAAAGCGGCTGCAGCAGCCCCCATACCCACAAACGGGAGATATCGCGGATTGGACACAAAAATAAGAAGGCCTCCGGTTCCCAGAATGATCACCGCCGTGCTGAGATTATTGGAACCTACCAGGCCGACAACAGGAAATAGTGTAAGCATCGTCCGGCACATGATCCATATATGAGAGGTGTCTCCCTTTGTCCGCCCGATCTGCCATGCAAGAAACAGGATCACTGCCGCTTTGGCAAACTCCGACGGCTGAAAAGAAAGGGGACCCAGGCTCAGCCATCTCCGGGAACCGTTTATTTCCTGCCCCGCAAAAAGAACTGCCGTAGAAAGGATCAGTGACAAAAGATAGGCCCAGGGCGCCAGTGAAAGAAAGCAGTGATAATCGATCCTGGAAACACCGTACATGACAACCAGCCCCAGAGCAGCCGCAAACAGCTGCTTTTTGAAATAATAAGCCGGGTCGCCGAACCGGACGCTCCCGTTATAGGAACTGGCGCTGAGCAGTATTACAAGTCCGGATACTGTCAGTACCAGTACCGCCGCCAGAAGGATCCGGTCCGGTTTTCCCGTTTTTTTCTGCTTTATCTTCTCCACGAAGATCCCTCCCGGACTGCATTAGTAATAATTATGAATCGCTGCCGGGATATTATGACAAAAAGAGTCTGATACCAGGCAGGCCGCCGTGATATCAGACTCCGGTCCCGTCCGGATATAGATCATATCCGGGCGGTTTACAGTTTTCTTACATACTCTTTAAACATATCTCCCCGCTGTTCGTAATTATCGAACTGTCCCCAGCTGGCACATGCAGGGGAAAGAAGGACCGCGTCTCCCGACTCCGCCTTTTCCGCGCAGACCTTCACCGCCTCTTCAAGATCCTCACAGAGGATACACGGGCAGACGCCAAGCCGCTCCGCCGCATCCCGGATCTTTTCCTTTGTCTGGCCGATCAGAACAAGATACTTCACTTTTCCGTCGAAGGAATTCAGCCATTCATCGTAACTCGATCCTTTGTCATATCCTCCGCCGATCAGAAGCGTAGGGCGGTTCATCGCCTGGATCCCCTTGATGGCGGCATCCGGATTCGTTCCCTTGGAATCATTATAATACACAACTCCGTTTTTTTCTGTCACATATTCGATCCGGTGTTCCACCGCCGTAAATTCACAGATGCTTTTCCGTATGCTGTCCATGGGTACGCCGGCGTAATAGGCCATCGCCACTGCGGCCATCACATTCTCGAAGTTATGCTGTCCCAGAAGCTTCAGTTCATCCGTACGGACTACGGGGATCTCCTCTTTCTCCGTCTTCAGAACGATCACCCCGTTATCCAGATAAATTCCCTTTTCCAGTTTTCTTACGCTGGAAAAATAAACGGTTTCCGGAACGATATCCCGGCCGAATTCACGGAGTACCTCGTCTTCATAATTCAGTACGCAGTAATTCTCCGGCTTTTGATTTTTTATGATAAGCTCCTTGACCCGGATATATTCCTCCATGGTATGGTGGCGGTTCAGGTGATCTTCTGTGATATTCAGAATCGCGCTGACCTCAGGAGCGAATCTGTCAATAGTTTCCAGCTGAAAACTGCTGATCTCCGCCACTGTCACGGAAGTTTCTTTCATCTCCAGCGCTTTGGAGGTATAGGGCGTTCCGATATTTCCCACTACGAATACAGAATCTTCCGCGTCGCTCATGATTTTCCCGAGAAGGGCCGTCGTGGTCGTCTTTCCGTTGGTCCCTGTGATCGCCAGCACTCTTCCCTTTCCGGTACGGTATGCAAGCTCCACTTCTCCCCAGACGGGAAGCCCCTGCCCGTAAAAACTTCTGACCAGCGGAAGGTCTGTGGGCACTCCCGGGCTCAGGACCACAAGATCCAGGCTTTTCCGCACTTCTTCCGGCAGCTCGCCCGCATAGACTTCCACATTTTTTACGTGTGATATTTTATGTACAACAGCTTCTTTATCGATTTCCGGGTTTCCGTCGTAGATCACCGGACAGGCGCCGACCTGTCCCAGCAGATCGGCAGCTCCCGTGCCGCTCTTTCCGGAACCGAAGACCAGTACTTTTTTACCTGTTAAATCCATATAAAATCCTCCTCTACACAGCCAGCAGCGCGATCAGGCACATGATTGCCGTAACCACGGAAAATACCGCCACTACCCGGGTCTCCGACCATCCGCACAGCTCAAAATGATGATGGATCGGCGCCATCTTGAAAATTCTCTTTCCATGGGTGGCTTTGAAATAGCTGACCTGAAGCATTACAGAAAGGACTTCGATCAGATAGATCAGTCCTACCAGGAGAATAAACAGCGGCATTTCCAGCACATAGGCCGTTCCCGCGACAAATCCTCCCAGCGCCAGGGAACCTGTATCCCCCATAAATATTTTCGCCGGATAAACATTGAACAGAAGAAATCCCATCAGTCCGCCTACCACAGCTCCCGTCATGGGCTCCACGCCGCCCCCGAGTCCTATGGACACAACTGTAAAAAACACCGCCACGATCAGGGTAACGCTGGACGCAAGACCGTCCAGTCCGTCGGTAAAGTTCACTCCGTTTACCGTGCCGATCACGGCAATAAAGAGAACCGGCACCGCCAGCCAGCCAAGATTCAGGTAATGATCCGGCCAGAAGGGGATCCGCATGGACAGGGAAATATCCGTATAATTTATAAGATAATAAGCAAACACCCCTGTCACCACAACCTGGAGCAGGAACTTCTGCCAGGGCAGAAGACCGTCGGAACGCTTCAGGACCACTTTCAGATAATCGTCAAGAAATCCAATGATACCGAAGCCCAGGGTCAGAAACAGGACCGGGATCACCGCCGGATAATCCTTTACATAAAAAAGGGCTGTCACAACTGCCGCGATCAGAAAAATGATCCCGCCCATCGTCGGCGTACCGGCTTTTTTCAGATGAGACTGCACGCCCTCCACTCTCTCTGTTTGTCCCATCTTGAGTTTTCTCAGAAACGGGATGATGACAGGTCCCAGAACCACACTGACCGCAAAAGAGATCAGCACCGGGATTACAACTTGAAAATCCATCCTCACACCTCTTATCCATTCTTTTGTTTTTTATTCCGTTTTAGTATAAAGCTTTTCCTCCGTTTTCGCAACCCTATCCTTGCTGCATACAGTCCGGATTTAACTGGAAGAGGCAATCCCCAGATAGGGAAGGACATTCTCAAAAATGCCGCGCACTACCGGCGCCGCGACAGTACCTCCGTAGTAAACGCCCTGCGGATCGTGGATAATGCACAGCGCGAGCACCTGCGGGTCTTCTGCCGGCGCAAAACCCAGGAAAGAAGAAATATATCTGTTGGCGCTCCGGGGCAGTGTCTGTGATGTGGCTGTTTTTCCGCCTATGGAATAGCCTTCTATCCCTGCATTTCTGCCCGACCCCACCGATACCACCTGCTCCAGGATATACCGGACTGTCTCTGACGTCTCCTCTGACACGATCCCGCCTTCGGCGGGATATTCCAGTTCCCGCACAACACTCCCGTCCGCACTTTCCACCGCCACGCCGAAATGGGGCGTGACTCTGGTCCCCCCGTTGATCAGAGAACTTACCGTAACCGCCAGCTGAATGGGCGTGATCTGAAAAGACTGACCGAAAGAAACTGTGGCAAGCTCCACATTCCCCATATTCTCTTTCTTATGCATGATCGTCCCCGCCTCTCCCGGAAGATCCACACCGGTTTTTTTCAGCAGACCGAACTGTGTAAAATAATGATAATATCTGTCCACACCCAGGCGCATCCCCACCTCAATAAAAACAGGATTGCAGGAATTTTCCGCCCCTTCCACAAAAGTCTGCGACCCGTGGCCCCGCCGGTTGGAGCAGTGGATCCTCCTGTCGTCCACCAGCCTGTATCCCGGACAGTAAAAAGTGTCCCCGGGCGATACCACGCCTTCTTCCAGTCCGGCCGACATGGTAATGATCTTAAAAGTGGAGCCCGGTTCATATGTGTCGTTCAGGCAGGGATTTCTCCACATCTGATTCAGAAGATCCTGTTTTTCCTCTTCATCATAAGAATCTCCGCCATATTCCGCAGTGAGAGTGAAGGGATCGTTCAGATCGAATTCCGGGACATTCACGCAGGCGTAGATCTCGCCATTCTGCGGATTCATCAGCAGAATGGACACTCTTTCCGCCTGTTTTTCCTCCATGACTTTCAGCGCCGCCTGCTGTACGAATTCCTGTATATCCGCATCCAGGCTGATCCTCAGATTATTCCCGGCCACCGGTTCCGTCCTGCTCTCTCCCACGGAGTCTATCTCGATCCCTCTGGCATCCGTTGTCGTCAGGATCTTACCCGGAGTGCCGGCAAGCACCTCTTCATATTCCACTTCCAGACCTATAATGCCCTGATTGTCTCCGCCGGTAAAACCCAGCACCTTCGACGCCAGAGTTCCATAAGGATAATATCTTTTGTAATCCTCATCCACTTTCACTCCAGCAAGCCCTGCCCTGCGGATGGTGTCTCCTGTTTCTTTTTCCACGTTTGTCCTGATTCTCTCAATGGAGGAAACCTTTTCTACTTTTTTCCGTATTTCATCCTCCTCCATATCCAGCTGTTCCGTCAGTAGGCGGATCACTTTTTCCGGTTCTTCTATCTGATTGTGGATGACAGAAATCGTACACACCGTTCTGTTCGCGGCAAGGACCTTTCCTGTCGCATCCAGGATCTCTCCTCTTGCCGCTTTTATATCGCGCTCTCTTTCATGAAGATCCTCCGCCTTTTCATAGTAATAGTCCGACCGGAATCCCATCAGATAGACCAGACGACCCAGAAGACCCATGAGGATCGCCATGCAGCCGAAAAAAACTACCCAGATTTTCTTTTTATGTGATGTCTTTGTGGTTTTCATAAAAAATCCCTGCAGAGAATGTCATAACAGTATATGACCTTTCTCTGCAGGGTATGAATCTTACCGAACTGTACTGAATTCTTCGGAACAGGAGCTATTCCAGACCTGCCTCTTCATTAGTGATCCCTTCGCTCTCCATATCGTTTCCCACGATGGGATCCTCGTCGTTCTCCGGAGGTTCCGGAGCGTCAGGATTCGACACAGAATCTTCGGAAACACTGTTGCCCTCGTCCTGGACCGCCGTATCGCCGCCCTCTTCCTCAAGCGCCTCCAGATTCTCGGACATCATATATTCCCCTTCATCATTCAGGATATGATTGCCCTCTTCATCCAGAAGATAGCCTTTTTCATCGATCCGGTTGCCTTCCATATCGATCAGGTTTCCTTCCGCATCCACCAGATTGCCGGCTTCGTCAACACTGCTTCCGGAAACATCCTCGAGAACTCCGTTGAAACCTTCCCACAGCTCGGTTTCCGGAACATATCCGTCTTCCGCCTCATCCGGCGCAATGTTAAGATAGGGAAGAAGCTCGGAGAGGATTCCCTGGGCAATATACTGAGGATATTTACTGTCGGCCTGTTCTTCTGCATTAGGCTCGTCCACTACAACATAAATCACTACCTGGGGATCGTCGACCGGCGTAAATCCGATAAAGGAAACCAGATACTTGCCGTTTCCGCGGGGAAGTTTTTCCGCTGTTCCCGTCTTACCGCCGGAGCTGTATCCCTGTACCTTGGAATGACGGCTGGTACCTTCCTGCACGCTGGCTTCCATGTAGGAACGGATGTTGGCAGATATCTCGGACGATATTGTCTGCTTCAGGAGTACCGGCTCGATACTTCTCAAAGTATTTCCGCTGCTGTCCAGGATCTCTGTCACCACATGAGGCTGATAATAATAACCGCCGTTGATCACAGAACACATGGCGTTGATCTCCTGGAGCATGGTGCAGGTAAATCCCTGCCCAAACGCAGAACATGCAAGCTCTGTCGGTCCCATAGTATCCGTGGTATGGATGATACCGCTTCCCTCGTTGGGAAGATCGATACCCGTTCTTGTTCCGAAATTAAAAAGACTCTGGGCTTTGATGAACTGATCCGCGCCCATGGCCGCCGCGATCTGCATCATACCGTCATTACAGGAATTGGCGATAACCTCCCTTGGGCCCTGGGATCCATGAGCGCTGGGCCACACCGCACATTTGATGTAGGGTTCGCCGTTGGCTCCGAAGGCCTGTCCGCCGTCACACTCAAAAGTATCGTCCTCTGAGATCGCGCCTTTCTCCATGGCCCCCGCCATAACGATAGGTTTCACAACGGATCCCGGCTCATAGGCGTCTGTCACACAGAAATTACTCCACATGGCGTTCAGAGCGTCCACCGTCTCCTCGTCGTTCATTGCCTTGATCTCTTCCTCGGTATGCACGCTGGACATATCCCGGGGTTCGTTAAGATCATACCGGTCGCCTCCGTCCATGGCAATGATCTCGCCGGTATTGGGATTTTCCACGACTACGCCGATATTCTTGGCGCCCATTCTCTTATTGAAGCCGTTCACATATTTTTCTACGATCTGCTGGGCTCCCACATCAAGAGAGGTCACGACACTGTTGCCGTCCGTAGGCTCTATGATCGTCTGTTCCACGCTGGAATTACTGTTCACATATCCGTACTGGCGTCCATCCGTTCCCATCAGGGTGCTGTTGTAATAGCTTTCGATCCCCACGTCCGCCACATCCCTGGCAAGGGTAAAGCCGATCGTGTCGCAGGCCAGCGCCTTGAAAGGATAAGATCTGAGGTAATCTTCCTCAAACCATACGCCTTTTACATTTTCCCGCTCTGTCTTCTCAGATTCAGAAAGTGTGCTGTCTTCCGTTACGGTAGTATACTCTTCAAAAGCATTCTTCTCATCCATGGAAAGCTCTTTTTTCAGGATCTGATACTGGCTTTCCCTGGTATCGCTGTCTGTGAGACGGTCGCGGATATCCGCTTCGTCCAGCCCCAGAACTGTGGTCAGGGCCCGGATGGTAGGTTCGATGTATTCCGCATCCGAATTCACTGTCTTACAGTCTAGGATCACATTATATACTTTATTGCTGGTGGCAAGGATATTGCCGTTCTTATCATAGATATCGCCCCGCCTTGCCGGCAGCACACTGTTCTCATACCGCTGCTGCGCCTGGGAAAGCACCTGACGAGAATATCTGTTTCCGCTTGTGGCATTGATATAAGTGATCCTTGCCAACAAACAAACTAAAGCCAGCAGCACTACTCCGAATAGTCCCACCAGCTTTCCTCTCATCTGATAATTCAGTTTTCTGACCGGTTTTCTGCGTCTGCTCCGTCTGCCGTTACTGCTCAACATCTCACCTCACGCTTCCAGGAACATCCTGATACTGCCTTACATAACTGTTGCTCGACATAGTATATGTCTTCTTCTGCGCGTCAGTGGGATAATTCATCCCCAGACGTCCGATAGCAATCCTTTTGATCTTGTTAAGATCCACATTGGACGTAACCTGGCTGTAATACGCATCGTTTTCTTCCTTGATCTGGGAATATTCCGCTTCCAGAGACGCCACTTCGCTGATCCTGCCGGTAATATCCGACTTCAGCTGCAGATAACTCACCGCAAAAAACATGATTGCCGCGCACACTACTGTCAGGAATAATACAAATCCCTTCCCCATGCTCATTGCTTTCTCACGGTTTCTGATCGTTTCCCTGCTTGTCTGACGGACACGTCTCTCTGACTGTGACGCGGGTTTCGCCGCAGCTGTCCTGCGCCTGGCAGGATACTGTCTCTGAGGCACTTCCTGCAGCCTTCTTACAGTATTTCCGTCCACATACATACCACGGACATTTCTGGCATTTGTTCTTGCTTTTCTGGATGTTACTGCCCTGTTTGTCCTCTCCATCGCCTGACTCCCTCTGATCATTCATAACGCCGTTCAAAAATGCGAAGTTTTGCACTCTTCGAACGCGGATTTTCTTCCTGCTCCTGTCTGCCCGGCAGGATCGGTTTCCTTGTGATAACCTTTCCCCTGGACTTCTTTCCGCACACACATACCGGAAAATCCGGCGGGCAGGTACATGGATTCTCATTCTTACGGAAGATCGTCTTCACGATTCTGTCCTCCAGTGAATGAAAAGTGATCACACAGATCCGCCCTCCGTCGCTGAGAATATCGATCATTCCGTCCAGGGATTCCCTCAGTACGTCCAACTCTCTGTTCAGCTCAATCCTTACCGCCTGAAACGTTCTCTTGGCAGGATGTCCGCCGGTCGCCTGGACCTTCATGGGAATGGACTGACGGATGATCTCGGTCAGTTCTCCGGTTGTGCGGATCGGCGCCTTCTGTCTCGCCGCCACAATGTGTTTTGCTATATTTTTCGCGAATTTATCTTCACCGTAATCCCGGATGATCCGGTACAGTTCTTTTTCTTCATAACCGTTAATGATATCTGCCGCCGTCCGGGTCTGCCGCTGATCCATACGCATGTCAAGAGGCGCGTCTGTCCTGTAGGAAAAACCGCGCTCTCCATTATCCAGCTGATAGGAGGAAACCCCCAGATCCAGCAGTATTCCGTCCACCTGGCGGATACCAAGTTTCTTAAGTTCATCCACCATGTAACAATAATTGCTGCGGATGACCGTCACCCGCTCCCCATAAACAGCCAGCCGTTCACCCGCAGCAATTATCGCATCTTGGTCCTGATCTATGCCAATAAATCTCCCCTTGGCAGAAAGTCTGCGGCACACTTCCCCCGCGTGCCCTGCACCTCCCAGAGTTCCATCCACGTAGATCCCGTCGGGTTTTACCCTTAAACCCTCGATGGTTTCTTCCAGCAATACAGATTTGTGTTTGAATTCCATATCCGTCTCCTGTTGGATTTCCTTCCAGCGTAACTCTCAGATGATGATACCCATATCCTGCATACCCTCTGCAATACTGTCCATATCATCATAATTGCAGTTCTCGCTCCACTTATCCTTGCTCCAGACCTCAATCCTGTTCAGATTACCGGTCAAAACCACATCTTTCTCCAGACCCGCAAATTCCCGAAGCGTCTGAGGCACGAGAATTCTCCCCTGCTTGTCCAGTTCACATGTAGTGGCTCCTGCTACAAAGAATCGTGAGAAGGTTCTTGCATTCTTATTTGTAAGTGGTAAGGCTCTGAGTTTCTCTTCAAAGGCCGTCCATTCGTCCATGGGATATATGGAAAGACAGCCATCCAGTCCCTTCGTCAGAACGAACTCTTCTCCCAGCTGTTCTCTGAACCTGGAAGGAATAATCAGACGCCCCTTCGCGTCTATTGTATGACTGTATTCGCCCATGAACATGTTACTCACCTACTCTCACAAAGTACGATTCTCCCCTTCGTACTTTCCGGCAGAGATGAAACTGCTCTCCCACAAGCCCTCCATTCTCTACCACTATTCACCACTTTCTACCACTTATGAACCCATTCTAAACCATTTATGGCAAAAAAACAAGTGCAAATATCAGATTTTTTTTGATTCAATTCAAAAAAAGCTCTCTGGTCACAGGCCAAAGAACTTTTTCTTCCCCACAT
>ERZ1090879.1987-NODE-1989-length-10618-cov-50.269904_pt1 | contig 10618 bp, 13 predicted proteins | sample MGYA00478472_ERZ1090879 | MGnify/ENA primary metagenome ERZ1090879 (study PRJEB33644, sample SAMEA5815723) | chicken gut metagenome | biome: Chicken; feature: Gastrointestinal Tract; material: Caecum | place: Ireland | collected 2019-01-01 | study: A study of...
TTGTCCGCTCTTTCGTACAGCTTTGGACGGTTCTCGCGGATCCAGAGGAGCTTGCTCACCGAGTACATCGCATTGGGCATCGTCCCCGTCACCGCAAACAGACGCTCATTCCCGATCTCATCGCGCAGAATTTTTGTCTGTTCCTCGCCGCGGGGGTCGGTATAGAGCATGGGATAAATAAGCAGGTTATCCTCTTTGTCAAGCAGGACAAAGGCCTCCCCGAACGAGGAGATGCACACGGCGGCATACCCTTTCGACGCCATCTTTTTCATCATGCCGAACACGCGCGCACGGATGCCCGCAATATCCACATACAGCGCACCCTCCCGCTCCGCAAGCGGATATTCTTCGCTCAGGTAGGCGAGAATTTCGCCGTCCTCCGAAAAGAGCTGGCATTTATAGCACGTCGTGCCAACGTCAAGGCTCAGAAAGTTCATTGCCGCCCTCCTTTTTTGCATATTATACTTGCTTTTTTCGCCGAGGTATAGTATCATTTGTACATAAATATGGTAATTTCGTATTTTATTTTACTTGTATGAATGTCGACCTTCAAAAGATGCAGGAACTCCTGCATGATTTCTACAATTTAACGGGCATCAAGATCTGCATTTACGACAGCGCGGAAAACGAACTGTGCTACTATCCCGAAAAGCTCAGTCTCTTCTGCCGCACCCTGCGAAAAGACGCCGCCGCAGATGAAGCGTGCCGCGCATGCGACAGAAATGCCTTTGCCGCCTGCAAAAAGTCGCACCGACGGGCGGTCTACACCTGTCATGCCGGGCTTTTGGAATGTTTTTCCCCCATTCTGTACAGGGATCGGATCATCGGCTATATCGTCATCGGACAGATCCGCACGCAGAAGGAGACGCCCGAACACATCGGCGAAGCGCTTCGTCCCCTCTACGAGGCGCTCCCCGCCCTGCCGATGGACAAGATCAATTCCGCCATCCATATCCTGGATGCCTGTGCAGGATATGAGTACCTCAAAACGCTCGTGAGCAATTATGACGAGCGCATCGACGCGCGCATCGCGGCATTTATCGAAGAGCACCTCTCGGATGAACTGTCCGTCGCCATTTTGTGCAGACAGTTTTCTCTTTCCCGTACGGAACTTTACGCCCTCTTCAAAGAATACTTCGGCACGACACCTGCGGACTTCATCAAAGAGCGCAGAATGCAAAAGGCGCGCATGCTTTTGCAGCACACGCACCTTTCCGTCGGGCTTGTTGCCCGACAATGCGGAATCCCGGACTATAACTACTTTTCCAAACAATTCAGGAAAATATTCGGAGTTTCTCCTTCCGCATTGCGTAAATCCACCAATGACACCAACCTCTTTCCATAATACTCCGAAATTTCCAATTCCAAAGCGATGAGGATGCTCTCCGCCTTTTCCTTTGGAATGGCATTAAGGTCGGGAATGCCGTTGATGAAAACTTTGAATCCGGGCGGGTTTTCTTTGGGTTCGATTTGCTGCATAGATTGCCTCCATTTTTCTTATGGTAGCACGTTATGCAAATGAAAGGAATACTCCGCTTACCACTTGTTTCTAACCTCTTTACAACCTGTTTCTATCCTTTTCACCGCCTTGCCATCAGTTTTGGTTGCCTGGAGTCGGATGATATCAGAAAAAACCTTTGCCGTCAAGGGAAAAAATGATTGCTTAAAATACGAAAGCCGAGCTTGAGCTCGGCTTTTTCTTTACCTGGACGCAATCATTTTGTTCTGCGGCGATACCTAACCTTCTAAATACCGATACACGCCTTTTCCTTGACGGCTTGGCTTTTTCCGATGTTTGTTTGGTGCGGTTGAAAAAATCCCGTGCAAGGCGAATGGAATGGTGTGCATCAGGTTGTCCCCAAGTTGTCCGAGGTAAGATTTTGGTTGTACACAGGTATGAAACAGGTGGCGGCAAGGTCGTTCCATTCCCCTTTCGTTTGTGCTACGCTGACAGCACAAATCACTTCGGAGGTATTTTTATGAAACAAGCGATCATCTATGCAAGAGTCATGGAACGCGGCGCGCTACAAGAACAACTTGCCGTTTGCAGACTGTATGCGGCGTGCGGCGGCTACCACATCGTGCGCATCATCTTTCAGCAAGGCAATGAGCCTTCTGTTCGGCGGCTCTCCCGCTGTCCTGCCGAAAATATCATCATCGCAAAGCCTGCCGTACTCGGAAGCCCCTATCACTTCCTTTGGCGGCGACAGCAACTCAACCTTGCAGGCAAGCGCGTGCTCTGCGCAATGCAAATCAGCTTACAGGAGGAAACCGCATGAAAGGCGCTGTTATTTACGCAAGATATTCCTGTGAAAAGCAGAATGATCAGTCCATTGAAAGCCAGCTCCGCGTATGCCGCGACTTTGCGGAGAAAAACGGGCTGACGATCATCGACACCTATGCTGACCGTGCAACCACGGGAACGAACGATAACCGCGCGGAATTTCAAAGAATGCTTGCAGACGCGGAAAAGCCCGTCCTTTGGGATATCGTACTCGTCTATGCCATTGACCGCTTTGGCAGAAACTCCATCGAGATCGCTCTGAACAAGCAAAAATTAAAGAAGAACCATAAGACGCTCATCTCTGCAACCCAGCGCACATCGGAAAATATCGACGGCACAAAAAACCTCGACGGCATTCTCCTCGAAAACGTCTATATCGGACTCGCTGAATATTATTCCGCTGAGCTCTCGCAAAAGATCCGCCGCGGAAACCTTGAAAACAGAAAAAAGGGACTGTACACCGGCGGCATCCTCCCTATGGGATACCGTGCAGTAAATAAAAAAGTTGTCATAGAAGAGGACGAGGCAAAAGTCGTGCGTTTCATCTATGAGCAATATGCCGCCGGGCAAATCGTGAGAGATATTACAGAACGTCTGCAGGCACAGGGAATCAGCTTCCACGGAAAGCCATTTTTACTGAATACCGTTTACCATATCTTGCGGCTGGAAAAATATACGGGCATCTGTCGGTACGGCGGCACGGTTTACACAGACATTTTCCCCGCCATCATCCCAAAGGCGCTCTATGATAAAGTACAGGAGATGCTGCGCTATAATAAAAAAGGCAGCCGGAGCGTTGTCACGGAATACCTTCTGCGGCAAAAGCTCGTCTGCGGGCTGTGCGGAACCAATATGCAAGGCGAGGCAGGAACATCGCGCAACGGAACAGTCATGCACTATTACAAATGTATGAGACGTAAACGAGAAGGCACCTGCACGAAATCCATTCTCCCGAAAGAAAAATTTGAGCAATTTGTAATCGGCATCGTCTGCCAACTCTTTGGAGACAAAGCGACAACTGAAAAGATTGCAGATGAAATCATGCGCATCCATGAGAGACGAATGAGCGATCAATCCGTCTTGCAGCTTTTGGAGCGAGACAGGGAAGAAGTGACGCGGTCGCTTGCAAACATCATGAAAGCAATCGAACGAGGCATCTTCAACGAGACAACCAAGGCGCGCATGGACGAGCTGGAGCAACGGCGCAGTGAGATCGACGACAAGATCGCCATAGAACAGTGCAAACATCAAAATCGTCTGACAAAAGACAAAGTCATCAGCTATCTGACAGACCCGCTCCGCCAGGCGCCAAGGCGGCTGATCCGCGCTTTAATCGAGAAAATCATCGTGTTCGACGATAAGATCCAGATTTTCTTCAAATATACAAAGACATCCCCCGAGGATAATCCTTGGGGGATGCCTGCCTATCCCGGTTCGGATAGTTCCAATATGGTGGAGTTGTTCCGTCCAAATCCGAACCTAATTCGGCGGTGATTTCGTCTATTGTGGCTGTTTTTGAGCCGTCTTTGTAGTTAAATGTGAATACCACCTTGTCATCATAGACGAACACGGCGTTCACAAAGCTCTCGACGAGCCGTTTTCGGCTTGTAACGTCCGTCAAATCTACATCGCGGAATTTGCTTATCCAAAAGGCAATGTGTTCCTTTGTAATCTTTGGCTTTTGCAGTTCTTCGCTGTAAATGGCGACTTTGATCTCTTCTCTTTCCTGCTCCAATGCTTCCAACCTCTCTTTCGTGGAGGGTGTGAGAATGCCCTGCTGGATGGCATTGAGCATATTCTGTATGCCGGTTTCGATTTCTTTTAGACGAGCATTGAGCTGCGGCAGCTTGGAGTTCTCTTGTGCAAGAATGTTCAAGATCGCGTCAGCAATGTGGTCGATGAGTTCGTCGTTCATAACAATCTTCATAATGTAGTGAATGACGGCGTCTTCGATCCAATCTTTCTTTACAGGCTTTTTGTCGCACCCCATCTTGCGTTTGGCGTGGGAGCACTTATAATAGCGATGAATGGTTCCCGTATGGCTTTTTCCGCTCTCACCGACCATGAACGTGCCGCATTTGCCGCAAAACAGCCGCGTCGTCAAGATGTAGTCATCCTCCGCTTTGCGCATGGCGGGGGCCTTTTGATTCCTCGCCATGATCTCCTGCACGCGGTTGAACAGCTCTTCGGAGACGATGGGCGGAATGGCGTCGGGGATTATCATATCGCGGAATTTGTACTCTCCGATATACCGCCTGTTTTTGAGAAGGTAATGGACGACGTTGAGCGTGATCTTGTTTCCCTGCGTCGTGCGGATACCGCGCCGCGTCAGGTCTTTGGCAATGTCGGTCATTCTCTCGCCGTCGGCATAGCGGGTGAAAATCTCCACGACGACGGGAGCGGTCGTTTCGTCGATTTCCAAGCGTTGGTCTTTCATGCGATAGCCGAACGTCAGCCCGCCGCCGTTCATCTTGCCCTTTAAGGCGTTTTCCGTCAAGCCGCGCCCGATTTTTTCGGAGAGATCGACCGAATAGTATTCTGCCCAGCCCTCAAGCATCGATTCGAGCAGCACGCCTTCGGGACCGTCGGAGATGTTCTCCTTTGCCGATATGACCTTTACGCCGTTCTTTTTGAGGATGTTTTTATAGTAGGCGGAGTCGTAGCGGTTGCGGGCGAACCTGTCCAACTTCCAAACGAGCACGGTATCGAACAGTTTGCGATAGCTGTCTTTGATCATCCGCTGGAATTCGGGACGGTTGTCCGTCTTTGCGGAGAGCGCGCGGTCGATGTATGTACCGAACACGGTAATGCCGTTCCGCTCGGCAAATTCCATGCATTCGCGGATCTGACCTTCGATGCTCTCCTCTCTTTGGTTGTCGCTCGAATTCCGGGCGTAAATGATTGCTTTCATTAAATTTTCCATTTATTGTACATTATATTTTAACATTACTTGGTGAGTATATTCATTGATATTGGTTACATCATCTTGATCTAATAATTCATTGTGTTCAGCAAAATAATATTCATTATCAAAATTAAAAACTGAAATAAAAGCTTCGTCGTATGGTTGATTTATCTTTTCGATGGGCTCTTGAAATTTTTTGAAATCAGCCCCGCTCCATGAATGCTTTGTTCTATTTGTGTTTTTGTCTGTGAAATACATTAGCAGCCCATCCATTGTATAGACTTTAACAACTTTATCACAACTTAAAGCAATTACTGTACTGATTATATCGTGTATGGCAATAAATGAAGTTGAGCAAAAATATCATCCCTTTTTGTTGTGTTAATATATTGATGCTTCATTATGTCAAAAACAGTTTGATTTTTCTTTTCTTCATTTTCGAAAGATTTATAAGTACCTCTATAAATATCCGTTGTCTTATATTCTTCAATAATATCTTTCCCTATATATTCGCTTACAAAATTTTCAGAATATGGTTCAGTTAAAGAATCGAAGCAACGGTATAAGATTTCCTCATCCATTAGTAACACAGGAAATGGATCAATGGCTAACCGCATAACGGCAACTACTGCAATGCACTCTTTTAAGTCCGATTCAAAATCTTCAATAAAATTTATATCCGATTTATTACCATAAATTGGATGATTTCGTGATACGTAAAATTGTACCAATCCCTGTTTATGTACAAATTTATTTAGCCTTGAACTTAAAACATGCGCCCGATTAAAAAAGTTTGGCATCTTATCGTACATATCACAGAATAAATTATTTGCCTTTTTTAATTTAGCTATCATTGTTCCTCTTAGAGGGAAGTCTTCAATATTTTTCCAGTCTTTTAAATATTTTCCCCTATCATTATCTGGCAAATCACATAAAAACACCATTGTGGTAGACAGATCTATGGCGGAGCGTAAAGAATAATATGCACAGTCAAAGTAACCAAGCTCATATAATTCTATCGCATTAATTAACTGCTGCTCAGCCTCCATAATAAATGTATTACCAACATTAGTATCCATCCTACCTGACCAACTATGTTCGATATTAATTAGGTCTCTATAAAATTTTTCTTTATTTTTTAGTTTTAATGGCCTTATGTTTTGATGCTTACGCCATTCAAAATAGTTGCTGCTCATACTTGTTTTTCTATTATAATGCACACCGTATTGCCCGCTTGCTTGTACTGCTCGCGCAGAGGAACGGTGGAAGGGAATGAAAAGCTCGGCGGAAAGCCTTGCAGGGCTAAACATTCCATTGACGTGATGCGGCGAATACCGAACTTGTCTTTGAGTACCGGAACGCGGTTCGGATACGTTCCCATATTGGCTTTGAGCGTAAAAGCGATGCCATCTTTGCTTGACTGTATGCCGTAATCGGAAAAGCGGTAGAGCTGTTTATCGTCCCGAATGGTTGCGACCATTTTATCGTACCCGTAATCACCGGGATGAAGATAAAAGGATTCATCCGCTTTCTGCGTGGTATCGATGATATCGGCGATCCGTCTCTTCAAAGGTTTTTTGTCGGGGAAAGTAAATCGCCGGCATTGCTCCTCATCGCGAAAAGCCACCAAATAGGTACGGGTACGATGCTGCGGGATATTTGCATATTCGCAAGCATCCGCCACGAGATAGCGCAGGAAGTAATTGCGCCCCGCAAGCTCCTTATGGATGACATTAAACGTCCTGCCGCCGTCGTGTTCGGTAAGGTTTGCGACATTCTCCAAAAAGATGATGGAAGGATGCTTCGCATCGATCGTCTTTCCGATCTCAAAGAACACGTTGCCGCGCGGATCGGAAAAGCCCTTCTGCTTGCCGCACACGGAAAACGGCTGACACGGAAAACCTGCGGCAAGGAAATCGAAATCGGGTATGGACGCCTTATCTATTTCCCGAATATTGCCCTCGACCAACGGAACGTGCGGAAAGTTGTGGCGATAGGTCATACAGGCGTACTTATCTTTATCGTTCGCCCATACGACGGTATGCCCCGCCTTTTCCAACATCAGGTCGATGCCGCCGATCCCGCAAAAAAGGCTCGCTACACGCAGTCCGCTCATTTTTTCAATTTGAAGCGGAATTGCAACGCCAATTTCAAATAATATTTTCCGTCGTCCTTCTTATAGATCTCCATGTACTTGTGCCGAGAGCAGGAAGGGCCTTCAAACTTTAACTTGTCGATCAAAAAATCTTTGAACTCATCCGCGATGCAAGAGTGGAAGGCGACCACATCGCCATCGCGCTTTACGACGATATATCCGCCGCTTACATCCGAACGCCCCGACCACGGTTTACTGAACCGAAGGCCTGTAAACATGGCATAAAGCAGGTTCGCAATCTTAACGCGGTATGTATCGTACAAATCGTCAAACCCGTATCCGACATAATCGGTATCGGCAAGATATTTGATTGCATCTTCTACCCCGACGGATGCCGCGCCACATTCAAAGTAATAATATTTCAGCATCCCGCCGAGAATTTTCGGCATTTCCATTCCGCCGCAACGAACGAGGTTTTGGCGGGCGACATCCTTAACGGGATTGACGAAGCGAAGATCAACGCCGCATTCCTTTAAGTAGCGCATTCTGTCGCCCGTGGCAACCTCATATTTTGTTACACCCTTTTTTGTAACCTCATGGAACATTCCGTTAAAGGCATTCATTTTCTCATCATCGAAGTTACCGACGATTTCATATTCAAAGTTTGTATTGTCTCCGCTGGCATTGATAAATTTTATATCAATTCCAGATATAATTTCTGCTTTTTTTCCAAAGTATTTTACTATGGCAATATCGCCTTGTTTTGCAATTTCCGTTGCTTGGTTTTGTATATCTCTATAATAGTTCAATGCGCGATCTACCATTATTTAACCTAAAAAGATTTTATCGTTATGATACTCCAAATAGTGTTTATCGGGAGCAAATTTTTCAGGCAGAGCTATTTTTTCGCCATTGTATCGTAAGAAATATTGCTCCACAGCTACGGAATCTTGCACATCAATGATTTTATGAGACACAAATACTTTATACTCTGGGGTAACAGTGATATATCCTTTATCAAAAGCTTTGTCGTGTAATGCATTTAGACACAAGCCGTTGCGCGGATCGGTCTTTTCTCTATCGGATGAATCTTTCCAAGGCTTTATATGGCTGGCTATTAATAAATCAGAGAGTGGAAGTCCCGTTATACAACAGTGTCCACAATAGGACGCAAGCACTGTGCTACGGAAAAAATTTTGATTGACACGTTGTTTTGCATTTACGATTTTATCTTCACCCAATGGAGCTGCCGGCAATTCTTCCGTATCAGTATGTTGTATTTGTGCAATAAGCATTTCACTTAAATAAGCTAGTTCGTCCCATCTTCCATTAAATTCATCCCATATTTCTTTATCCAATTTGCTCGCATTTGTCAATCCAACGATCCCTTTTGCTTTAAGTGTATCGTCAAAGCTACCGAAATTCCCTACCTTCATGTTGATGGCACTTGGAGAACGCCCGATCAAATTTGCAATTTTAATTACTTCGGGATGATTTTTCGACGATTTTTGAAAAGGGATTCGACAATATAAATTAAAAACTATTATTTCTTCCTCACGCGACCAAGGTTTTATGCTCATAATTTTCTCCCTGTAATGCACTTATGCTTTCAAAGAAGAGGGTGCCGCGCGACATTCCCTTGTAATCGTCCGCAAAACCCTTGCGCTGCCCGGCAAGGCTGAATGCCTGGCAGAGGAAACCCGCAAGACGGATATCGAAGTCGGGGATATCGTTTTCGTCTATCTTTGTAATATCTCCGGCGATCTCAAAGTCATCGTGGAAGTTCGCTTTATATGTCTTTTGCGCGAACTCGTCCCATTCGCTGACGAATACCGTCTCTATCTCTTCTCCGAACGCCTGATCGAATCCGAGGCGAATGCCCCCGATCCCGGCAAATAAATCAATCGATCTGAATTTCTGCATCTCTTGCCTCACTTTCCGTTCTGTTTCTGTATGCCTGCTCGATCTTATCCGCACACGCCGTAACGTCCTTCTTGATCTCAAAATCCCAAAAGCGAAGGACAAGCCAACCGAGCTCTATCAAATCTTGCGTGACCTCAAAGTCGTGCTCCATGTTGTGTTCGATCTTCGGGATCCAAAAATCTTGATGACTTTTGAAATCGTGCTTTTGACGTTCCCAATCGTAGCCGTGCCACATTTTACCGTCCACGAACACGGCGATCTGCGCACGGAGGAACACGATATCCGGCTTACCCGCAAGCGATTTGTAGTTCTTGCGATACCGCAATCCGCGCCGCCAAAGCTCTTTGCGCAGCATCAGTTCCGGCTTGGTGTCCTTGCTCTTATTGCTGCGCATATTGCGGGAGATCTGCTCTTTGGTGTTAGCCATGATTTTCGTCAAAGGAAAGGCCTTTGCGCTCACATAAGTCGCGAAAAGCCTTTTTTGCCTTGATGCTCGGCTCTACCTTACCCGTCTCCCAACGGCAAACGGTGATCGGCGTTACGCCCAATTCAAGAGCCAACTCCTCTTGCGTCATTAAAAGAGTTTCTCTTGCAAACTTTATTTTTTCGGGATAACTCATACTTAAACTCCGACTATATTTTTCATAACATCATTTTAACATCTTCTTGCTATTCTGTCAAGAGGATACACGGCATTTCACGCATATTTTACAAACATATGTTCTCATTTCTCTTGACAACGACGTGACTATATGATATAATGCGAAATGTATAGGTGGAAAGTTGCCTGTACTCTTTTTCCGTGCAGTAGAAGTGGCATGAAGATGTCTCCTTGTAATGAGGAGAGTTGCGCGGAAGATATGCGTTCCGCGTTTGCGGAGCAAGTTCTCCGCGATGTTTCGGTGCATCAAGCGCCGCACCCGAGCCGTTTGAAAAGACGTGCGATGACAGGCTTTTTTAGTTGTACGCATTTTTAGAAAGTATGCCGTTGTCATTGTAAGTTTAAGAATGTGCCGCGATGGGCTTTTTTAAGTGTACGCTTTTTTCGGAAAGTACGGCCCTCAGTGACAGAAACTTCCCTACAATTTAACAGAATGGGTGACCACCATAGAGCGGAGAGAAACCGCTAAACAAGGTCAAAGTCGGTGACGAGGAAAGAGTAGTCAGCGGCTTTTTTGCGTCCTTTTAAAGCTATCGTACCCATACCTCTTTGGTGTGGGTTAAGGATAGAAAAATAAAATTCCGGAGGAAAGTTATGAGAAAGCAACTGACGATCAGACCGCCGTAGAAAGGAAAGCAAACGGCAAGCAACCGTTGCAAAACGGCAAACAAAACACAGTCGAGCTTTTGAGTTCGACGAAGAAGTATAGCCCACTATACTTCGTTCCGAAGTTTAGTGGGCTCTGCGAGG
>ERZ1090879.1988-NODE-1990-length-10612-cov-35.901582_pt1 | contig 10612 bp, 6 predicted proteins | sample MGYA00478472_ERZ1090879 | MGnify/ENA primary metagenome ERZ1090879 (study PRJEB33644, sample SAMEA5815723) | chicken gut metagenome | biome: Chicken; feature: Gastrointestinal Tract; material: Caecum | place: Ireland | collected 2019-01-01 | study: A study of...
TGACATAAAAATATGCACCTCCAAAAGTCTGTCCAACTTTTGGGGCGCATATCAATGTCCGATTTCGACTCTTTCTCTTTTTTGTATGAAGTTTTATGCAACGATTTCCCGACCGTTGACACCCCGCACAGACCGTGCTACCATAGCCCAAACGAAAAAAGCAAAAATACGAAACAATAGATAAAAAAGCTAACAGTCTGAAACAAGGTTAATTCAGTTATTATGCCGCTTGCGGTATTCGTTTGGTAAACTATTAGTGTATTTTTTAAACGTTCGGGAGAAATGACTTTGAGAAGAAAAGCCGAGGTAGGCGCTTATGGAAGTAATAGGTTTATCGGTGTAGCGGAGGAGGCGTTTTGCCTCTTCCGTTTTTTCTTTTAGGATAAAGTCGGTGAGCGTCATATTCGTTTCTTGCTTGAATTTGACTGCCATCCATGAACGGTTCATAAACAATGCTTTTGCCATTTCTTCTATGGAAATAGGCTCGGACAGATGGTGATGAATATAGTTCGTTATATCTGTAATGAATTTAGACGGGGTTTTTACAAGTCGTAACTTTTCCACTCTTTCCGTATAATCAAATATCATATGGTATTGCAAATTTGTGATTTGATCTATTGTATTCATCAGCTCACATTTTTGGATATATGCATCGCTGAGGGTAAAAGCATCGTCTATATCCATACCGCCTCTGATTGCTGCCCTTGAAACCAATGCCGTAGTCACGATAAAAGTGTTTTTTAACTGACGGATCTGGTCGGAGGAAAGAAGCCCTCCGCGGACAGCTGGTATATCTTTGATCCAATCTTTTAGTCCGATGGTATCTCCGCGGCGGATAAAATTGACTATCGTTTGTTCGATCGCGAGAGTATTATGCAAGTCTTGCACTTCCATACCATTTATGTCATTATTTATATCATTATCGAATTGATTGACTGTGCGTTCGGCTTCTGTGACTTCTGTCAATTTTGCTTGCTCTGCTTCTTGAATAGTGATGTCATCAAGATTTAATTTTTCATGATTGATTACATAATTCAGAATGCAAAGTATTTGTAAGATGCTGTTGAGGGGCATTGAGATGATGCTTTTCATACCGGCAACAAAATCGTCCGTTTCATCGGGCGGAACATCACATCGAAAAGCAAGTTCACGCAAGGTTTGCTCGGATTGCTTTGTTTGAATCGAAGGTCCGATGACGATTTTATATTCGCCGCTGTTTAGAACACCGTAATAATGAAAATAAGGTGTGACAAAGTAGCCGACATGAGAATCAAGGGATAAAATATTATTTTGGAAAGCTATGATCGGGTCTTTCGGAAGAGAAACGACTGAACGATAAAAAACTTGCGTAGAACTTTGAAAGATGCGGATCGGTATACCTGCGAGGTTTCCGATAACGGTGCAAATATAGTTTAAATCAAGTGTTTCCATAACTATCCCCCAAATTCAAAACAATTATAACGCAGAACAAACAAAAATGCAAGACAATAGAATGAAAAAAGGTGTATAATTTTTGTGAATAATGGACAAGGAGACTATTTCGGATATGGATATAAAAGAACTACTCTCAAAATTGACAGTAGAGGAGAAGGTTGCACTTGTTTCGGGAACCGATTTTATGTATACAAACCGTATTCCGAGATTGAATATCCCCTCACTGCGGATGTCGGATGGCCCTCATGGATTGCGGGTGCAGGCAGGAGAAGGGGATAACGGCGTTACGGGGAGCTATCCGGCAACAGCGTTCCCAACCGCTGCCTGTACGGCTTCGGGCTGGAATCCCGAAAATGCGCGCAAAATGGGTAAGGCGATAGCCCAAGAAGCTCACAAATACGGAGTGCATATTGTGCTCGGCCCCGGAGCAAATATCAAGCGCAATCCAACGGCAGGGCGTAACTTTGAATATTTTTCGGAAGATCCGTTGCTTGCAGGAAAAATGGCGGCAGCCGAAGTAACCGGGATTCAGAGCGAAAATGTGGGGGTCTCTGTAAAACATTTTGCGCTCAACAACAGCGAGAACTACCGTTTTATGGGCGACAGTATCGCGGATATGCGTGCAATCCGTGAGATATATCTCAAAGTGTTTGAGATTATCGTGAAGGAAAGCCACCCCGCCACGATGATGTGTGCCTACAATAAAATCAATGGAGAGTATTGTTCTCATAACAAATGGCTTCTTACCGACATGCTTCGTAACGAATGGGGCTTTGACGGGCTTGTTATGACAGACTGGGGTGCCATGCATGACCGCGTTAAGTCTTTGCAGGCGGGACTTGATCTTGAAATGCCGGGAGATGCCGCTATTTGTCGGAAATGGATTTTGGATAGCGTAAAGGACGGTACGCTTTCAATAGAGGATTTGGATAAGTGCGTTTCAAATATTCTTCGCGGAATTGAAAGGTATGCCAAGAAGATAGCGGATAACAGCGATTTTGAAGCAAACGACCGCCTTGCCTGCGAAATCGCCGAGGACTGTGCGGTGCTTATGAAGAATGACGGTGTTCTTCCGCTTACAGAGAACAAAAAAATTCTTGTCGTCGGCGATTTGTTTGAGAAAATGCGCTATCAAGGTGCAGGCAGTTCCATGATAAATCCGACGAAGGTAACGTCGCCCAAGACCGCATTTGATTCGATGCGTATCCCGTATGTCTTCAAGCGCGGATATGCGGAGAATAAACTTGAGCCGCAGAAAGAATTTATCGCCGATACGATCACTGCGGCAGCAAAGTACGAAACGGTACTTGTATTTGCAGGACTCACGGATTATGTGGAGAGCGAAGGGTGCGACCGTGAAGATATGCAGTTGCCCGAAAACCAGCTCGCGGTCATTGACGCACTTTGTAAAACAGGAAAAAAGGTAATAGTCGTTCTCTTTGGCGGATCTCCTGTCGAATTGCCGTTTGCAGATAAAGTAAACGCGATACTGAATATGTATCTGCCTGGTCAGAACGGGGGAACGGCTTGTGCAAATCTGTTATTCGGAAGGGCAAATCCTTCGGGCAGACTTGCCGAAACCTGGCCGTTGAAATATGAGGACGTGCCCTTCGGAAATGAGTTCGGCAAGACAATTAACGAGATTTATAAAGAAAGTATATTTGTCGGCTATCGTTATTATACGACGGCAAGAAAGCAAGTACGATACCCGTTCGGGTATGGGTTGTCTTATACGAGTTTTGAATATTGGGATATGAAAGTGCAGGAAGACGGGGAGAAAATCATTGTTTCCTGTGAGGTGGCCAACAACGGAAAGCGCGACGGGGCGGAGGTCGCACAGCTTTATGTCAAGGCGCCGCAAAGCAATATATTCAAACCTGAACGAGAGCTCCGCGCGTTCAAAAAGGTATACGTGAAAGCGGGAGAGAGTGTAAACGTAGAACTGACCGTTTCTAAATCCGATTTAAGATATTATGATATAGAGAAAAATGATTTGGTGTTGGAAGGCGGTCGGTATGAATTGCAACTTTGTTCCGACAGTCAAACGGTAATCTTTTCAAAGCATATAAAAATCGACGGCGAGAATTTTTCTCCGTATAATGAAGAAGTCAGGCAAGCTTACACCGGGGCGGGTTTTATCGGGTTGACAAACTCCCTGTTTGAAAAAATGAGCGGGGAAAAGATTCCCCCTGTGCCTCCCGCAAAGCCGCTTCGCCTTGAATCGCGTTTTACAGATATGCGACAGACCTTTATGGGCAGAATTTTGTATAATGCGGTTCTTGGCGTAGCGAAAAAACAGATGAAAGAGGCAAAAAAACTTCCCGAAGGAACAGAAAGGGATAATCATATAAAAGGTGCGCTCTTTTTGCAGAGAGTACTTGAATCAAACTCTATTGTTACAATGTCTATGTCCGGAGCAAAGTCCTTTCCATATAACTTTGCACAGGGATTTGTGGAGTTTGCGAATGGGCACCTAATTAAAGGGATCAAGTGCTTTTGCACGAAAATAAAAGTACCGGCTTTGCCGAAAGACAAGGAGGAAAAAAGATAATGGCAACTGCGGGAAAAATGTTGAGCGGGCGGATTTTTAACAGTAAAGTAAAGTCGCAGAATGTGAAGGGGAAGGAAAAGTGGCTGGGCTACCTTGTTGGCCCTTGCGGCGCTTTACTTTTTAACGCCGTAATGGCTACATACCTCAACGTATATTATACCGACGTTTTAGGGCTCGGCACAGTGTGGGGAGGAATGTTCCTTGTAATATTCCCCATAATTTCAAAAATTATCGACGCAATTACAAACGTAATAATGGGAGCGGTGATAGAGCGCACGCGTACCAAACAAGGCAAGGCAAGACCGTGGCTATTATTATCAGCTCCGCTCGTAGCCGTCGCCGGAGTATTACTGTTCGTTGTTCCCAGCGGCAACGTAACGTTGCAGGTCGTATGGGTAATGTTGTCATACAATCTGTACTATTCGATAGCCTATACAATCTACGGCATGAGCCACAACTTAATGGTCCCGCTGTCTACGCGCAATACTTCTCAGCGCGGCGTACTCGCTGTTTTTAACAATATCAGTACGATTATGATGAGCGGCATAATCGTCGCGCTTGTATTCCCCATGGCTATTATGCCTTCGCTCGGCACAAGCAAAAACATGTGGATAATTGTTATGTCCGTTCTCGCGTGCATAACGCTCCCGCTCACGCTGCTCGAATATTACAATACAAAGGAGCGCGTAACGGCAGAATCTAACGGACAGGAGGAGAAGAAAATACCCTTCCGCCTGCAATTCAAGGCAATTTTTACCGATAAGTACATGCTGCTTCTTTTGGGGTATTTCCTCTTTTATACACTTACAAGTTCGCTCAAAAATACCGCGTTGCCCTATTATTGCAACTATGTTTTAGGCACGTATTCCGACGGTATTACGCAGACTCTCGTCTCCGTTTTAGGCGGCATACCAATGGGCATAGGCATTTTCGCCGTGTGGCCGCTTGCGAAAAAACTCGGCAAAAAGAATCTCACGGCTGCGGGCTTTATCGTCTACGCGGTCGGCAGTTTGATTTGCTGGATAGCTCCCACAAGCATGCCTGTTGTACTCGTTGGACAGTTTATTAAAAATATCGGCGGTCTTCCCTGCGCCTATGTGTTTATGGCGCTGTTTGCAGATGCGCTCGATAATCTTGAGTGGAAAAACGGCTTTCGCTGTGACGGACTAGCCATGTCTGCATATTCGGTCATCGTTACCGCGGCGGCGGGTATCGTTACAGGTATCTTTAACGGCGGCTTGTCGGCTGCGGGGTATCTTGCGCCCGAAACTGTCTCCGTAATGCCGGAACTTACTGACGCAATGCAGAAAATTTTAACCAATGCAGACGGAACGTTCTCTATAATATTTAATCAGCCGGATTCCGTAAATACTATTTTCACATTCTTCTTCGTAGGACTTGAGGCAATCGCAGGTTTTGTTTATGCGTTCATGCTTCTGCCCGTAACGGTAGAAAAAACTGTCGACAAAAAGCTCGTTATGATCCGTGCTCGCCAGAAGACGGAGTGCGAAGCGCGCGGCGAAGTTTGGGTAGAACCCGAAGTCCGCGCCGCAGAGGATCAAAAACAGCTCGATAAGGAGGCCGAGGAGATCTACCGCAAGGAACTCAAAGAGCGGTGCGAAAAGAAGGGGCTGAACTACAATACCGAGCTTGAAAAACATATCGAGGCCGTGCGCATAAAGGAAGAAAAGCAGGCCGAAAAGGAACGCCTTGCCGCAATCAAAGCGGATGAAAAGGCAATGATTGCTGCGGACAAAAAAGCGGATAAACTTGCCAAAATGACGCCCGAACAGTGTGCAAAGTATGAAGCACGTCAGGCCGAAAGGTCACGCCGCGACGAAGAGAAGTGGCAGAAGGAAAAGGCCGCAGGCGAAAAGTATTATGAAAAGATGCAAAAGGCGCTCGCTGAATACGAGGCAAGAGCAAACTGATTTTCAGGTGTAATTATGAAAGCTATAAATTTAAAGACGGAATATTTGAAAAATCCCATAGGCATCGATGTAAAGAAGCCACGCCTTATGTGGAACTGCGATGGAGGCAAAAAGCAGACGGCATACCGTATTTGCGCCATATGTGATGGGCAAACGGTGTGGGACAGCGGTAAAGTGCAATTTTCCACAATGCACGCAGAGTACCCCTTGCCGCCCAAATCGCGGCAGAAAATTGAATGGAGCGTAACACTGTGGGACGAGAACGGCGAGGAGGGGGAAGCGGCAAGCGCTACCTTTGAATACGGACTTTTGAACGCCTCTGACTGGCAGGCGAAGTGGATAAGCGGAAAGAACCGTGTAAACAGAAAAAAGCGCTACCCTGTCGACTGTTTCAAGAAGACGTTTACTGCAATCGGCGTTAAAAAGGCGAGATTGTACATAACCGCCTGCGGACTCTACGAGGCGAAAATAAACGGCAGGAGGGTTGGCGAATTTATCTTTGCACCCGGCTCGACCGACTACCGTAAGCGCATACAGTATCAGACTTACGACGTCACCGGGCTTGTACAGGGCGGGAATAACAGTTTAACGGTAGAACTTGCCGACGGTTGGTATCGCGGGTCGAGCGGTGCAAAGGGGCGCACGAATACCTACGGCACGCAGACAAAACTTTTCGCACAGCTTGAACTTTACGATTCTGACGGCAATGTTTCGCGCATATGTACGGACAAAAGCTGGGCGTGGAGCAATGACGGGGCGATAGAATTTGCCGACCTGAAGGACGGAGAGCGCGTAAACGCAAATAAAACTCCCTCATATGGCGGCAGGGCGAAAGTAGTGTCTTTAACGGCAAATCTTACCGCTTCAAACAACGTGCAGGTTAAGGAGCGTGAGCGCTTCGCTCCCGTCGAGTGTATCACCACGCCGACGGGTAAAAAGATACTGAAATTTCCCCAAAATCTTTCGGGTTATATCTCTTTCCGGCTCAACGCGCACAAGGGCGATAAAATTCATATCGTGCTCGGCGAAATGCTGGATAAGAAGGGTGAACTTACGCTTGAAAATATACAGTGTATTCACAAAGGAAAGCGTACACCATTGCAGGAATTTACCTATATCTGCAAGGAGGGCTTAAACGAATATACGCCGAAATTTTTCTACGGCGGTTTTCAGTATGCGCTTGTGGAAACGACTGTACCGTATAGCAAAGAAGATTTCGAGGCAGTCGCCGTTTACAGCGCATTTGAAGAAACTTCTTCGTTTGAGTGTTCGCATCTGCTCATCAATCAGTTTTATCATAGTACGGTCTGGTCGCTCAAGAGCAATTCCACGGATTTGCCTTCAGACTGTCCCACGCGCGAGCGCATGGGCTGGACAGGCGACAGTCAGGTATTTTTCAATACGGCGTCTTATCTTGCCGATTATGCTGCATTTGCCAAAAAACACGTCCGAGATATTTACGACAGACAATGGAAGAGCGGCAGGCTCCCGCAGATCGCGCCGTTTGCCAACGAAGATTGGTTTATGTGGGTGATGAACGGCGCGGTAGGCTGGGCGTGCGCGGGCGTTTATATTCCTTATTATTTTTACAAAAAATACAATGACAACCGTATTCTCGAAGAGAATTACGAGGGTATGCTGAAGTATGCGCTCTTTATGATTAAGCGCGCGGGCAAATGGGGCGGCCCTTATGCAAAGCCTATGCACCTTTCACACAGAAACAGAAAGTATGCCGTAAACTGTGGGCAGTCCTACGGTGAATGGGCGGAGCCTAACGATGTCATGGCGTTCAAATGGTACGACTTTGCCGCGCCCCATCCCGAAGAGTCTACCGCCTATACATATTTTACGTTAAAATATGTCTTGGAGATTGCCGAAATCCTCGGAAAGGCCAAAGATAAGACGCTTGCAAAAATCAAAGAATATAGCGAGGGCGCAAAGAGGGCCTATCAGGAGCTTGTCACGAAAAAGAAATTTACGCTCGATACCGACAGGCAGGCAAAGCTTGTTCGGCCGCTTTACATGGGACTACTGACGCAAGAGCAGGAAGAATTTGCAAAAAATCGGCTGATAAAGGCTATGGAAAACTACGGCTGGCGGCTGGGCACGGGATTTCTCTCCACGCCGTTTATATTGGATGTGCTTGCCGGCTTGAACGTGGAATACGCATACAAACTGCTTGAAAACGAAGAATGTCCCGGCTGGCTGTTTATGCCGAAGAACGGTGCGACGACTATTTGGGAATCGTGGGAAGGCAATATGACGAGCGACAGGGGTATCGCCTCTTTGAATCATTATTCCAAAGGTGCATTGTGCGAATGGCTTATAGGTTCGATGTGCGGAATTAAAATGGGCGATAAACTCAATACGTTTGTCATTAAGCCTGTTGTAGGCGGTACGTTGAAATATGCAAAGGCAAGTTATAACAGCATATATGGTGAGGTGACGAGCGGCTGGCAGAAAAAGGACGGTAAGACGGTGTATACAGTAACGATTCCGTCGAATACATCGGCGACAATTATTCTGCCCGACGGAGAACAGACAGTTGGCGCAGGTACTTACAAATTTGTCGAAGGTTAAAAATGTCAACGGGAAAGAGGACGAAGAAAATGATTTGGATTATCGGCGGCGTAGTTCTTTTTTACGACAAACTCTTAATCGGCGGTAAACAATATGACTAAATAGAAAAAGACTGCTGTAAAAAAGAATCCTTTGATGATCCTCAACAGAAACCACATTTTGATATTGCACAAAAATCAATGATAATCTGGCAGGATGAATTGGAATACTACTTTTATGGGAAAAATAACGACTGTCTTATGGCAGCCGTTAAATTTTATCCTTTTATCCATACTGTCATTATGGCATATAGTTATAAGACGAGTCTGAATTTCGGGCTGGTGTATATTCCCGTCACGCTGCACAGCGCCGTGCGGGAGAACGACGTCGGTTTCCGCATGATCGATAAAAAGACGATGAGCCGCGTGCGGTATGTAAAGACCTGCGAGGATTGCGGCGGGAAGCCCGTCAGACAGGAGGATATCGTCAAGGGTTTCGAGTACGAGGACGGGAAGTACGTCATCTTTGAGGAGAGCGACTTTGAAAAGCTCAAAACAAAGAAGGACAAGAATATCACGATCGAGAAGTTCGTAGATGTTGCCGAAGTCGATCCGCTCTACTTTGATAAGCCCTATTATGTTGTCCCCACGGTTGCCGAAAAGGCGTTCTCCGTACTGCTTTCCGCGATGCAGGAGGAGGGGAAAGCGGCGATCGCAAAGACCATTCTCGGGACAAAGGAAACGCTTATCATGATCCGCGCCAAAGACGGGCAGATGCTGCTGAACACGCTCTTCTTTGCAGAGGAGATCACGGCAAATCCCGCCAAAGAACTTTCCGTGGGCGGCGAGAAGGAATTGCAGATGGCAAAGGCAATCATCGAATCCATGACGGGCGAATTCCGCGCGGAGGAGTATAAGGACGAATACCGCGAACGCCTGCAGGCGGCAATTGAGCGCAAGATCGCGGGCAAGGAGATCGTCTCGCCCAAGGAGAAGGGGAACGGCAGCGTTTCCAATCTCATGGAGGCGCTCACCAAGAGTCTGGAACTTGCCAAAAAGCCTAAGCCGCCCGTCAGACGTACGACAAGGAAGAAAAAAGCGGAATGAGTGATCTGTTTGACGATAAGAACATTTCGCCCATGCTGCTCTATGAAACGCAGCCCTTCGACGATGAGGACTATATCTACGAGTTGAAGCTGGACGGCATTCGCTGTATCGCCTATCTGGGAGACGGCAAGGTGGTCTTACAGAATAAGCGGTACAAGGACGTGACGGCGCTCTATCCAGAATTGCAGGAGATGCACCGCTGTGTCAGGCGGCGCGCGGTTTTGGACGGTGAGCTGGTCGTGCTCCAGGACGGAAAGCCCGATTTCTACGTTTTGCAGAAACGCAGTCTGATGGGGAACGCGTTCAAAATATCCCTTGCGGCAAAGAGCAATCCCGTGCAGTTCGTCGCCTATGATATTCTTTACTATAACGGGAAAGATCTGACGGACTTGCCTCTCATGGAGCGAAAAAAGTACCTCTCCGAAAAGGTGGCGGAGGGGTACAATTTAAGTGTTTCAAGATATATCGAAAGGGAGGGGACGGCGTTCTTTGAACTTACCAAGCGCGAGGGTTTGGAGGGGATCGTCGCCAAGCGCAAAGACGGGAAATATCATATCGGCAAGCGGACGCGCGATTGGCTGAAAATCAAAGTCATGCAGGACGAGGACTTGCTCATCTGCGGATACCAACCGGACGAGGAGGGAAAAGTCAAAGATCTCATCCTCGGTTACTTTGACGAAGAGGGGAAACTGCAATGCCGCGGCAAAGTGTACCTGGGCATTTCCAAAGAGGAGCGGCGGATCATCGAGGCGTTTGCGAAAAACAATCGCGTTTCAAAGCCGTGGTTTGCGAAGTACAGGGGCGCGGTGTGGCTGAAACCCGAACTTGTCGGAACGGCGCATTTCATGCACGAAACGCAGAGCGGCGGCATGCGTCAGCCCGTCTGGAAGGGTCTGCGGGAAGATAAATAAAAGTATATTTAATTGCAGAGCAGGGTTATGTTTTGGGATCGTTCGATTTTACGTTATCTTGGTGCGATGAATTGTCAAACTAAGTGCAACACTTGATAAGATTTTCTTCAAACAAATCTT
>ERZ1090879.1989-NODE-1991-length-10610-cov-37.599811_pt1 | contig 10610 bp, 7 predicted proteins | sample MGYA00478472_ERZ1090879 | MGnify/ENA primary metagenome ERZ1090879 (study PRJEB33644, sample SAMEA5815723) | chicken gut metagenome | biome: Chicken; feature: Gastrointestinal Tract; material: Caecum | place: Ireland | collected 2019-01-01 | study: A study of...
AGATTCGGCAAACACCACCCCCCCCTCCCCCGCGGGGGATTTTTCGCTTCGGCGACCCGCGGTTTAGGTGTTGGGGGGGCGGCGGCCCCCCTCCCGTGCGGGGGGGCCCAACGCCTTATTTACAGATATTTCGCGGCAAGCGTCTCCGCGACGCGCAGGCCATCCGCCGCCGCAGAAGTGATCCCGCCCGCATAACCACAGCCCTCGCCGCAAGGATAGACGCCGAGGATATTTGCCGCCTGCATGTCCTTTGCACCGCGTACGATGCGTACGGGCGAGGAAGTGCGCGACTCCACTCCCGTCATGACCGCCTCATAAGAGGCAAAACCCATAAGCTTTGCTCCCATATCGGGCAACGCCGCTTTGAGCGCATCGGTGATCGCCGCGGGAAAGAGCGCGCGCATGGGAACAAACGCCGTTGCAGGCGCATAGGTCGGGTGCACCTCACCGAAATAGTAGCTTTCCCTGTCCGCGAGGAAGTCGCCCACGAGCTGCACGGGCGCCTTGTAGCCGCCGCCCGCAAGGGTGAACGCACCGCGCTCCAGCCTGCGCTGAAAAGCGACGCCCGCCAGAGGATGATCGCCGCCGAAGTCGGATCGGCGCACCTGCACGACGAGCGCAGAATTGGCGTTTCTTCCGTCGCGCTCAAATTCGCTCATTCCGTTGACGACGACGCCCCCTTCTTCGCTTGCCGCCGGAACGACCACCCCGCCCGGACACATGCAAAAGGTGAATACGGCGCGCTCCGAGGCATGGGAGACAAGCTTGTAGTCGGCGGCAGGCAGCGCAGCATATCCCGCGCCGTACTGCGCTTTACCAATCATGGATTGCAGATGTTCGATGCGAACACCGACGGCAAATTCCTTCTGTTCGATCGCGAACCCGCGCGCGAGCAGCATCTCAAAGGTATCGCGCGCACTGTGTCCGACGGCGAGCACCAGCTCGTCGCACGCCTCTTCCTCGCCGTTCACAAAGATCGCAGTGAGCTTGCCGTCCCTGACCCGAACATCGGTAAGCGCGCTCGAAAAGCGGAACCGTCCGCCCCGCGCCTCGATATCGCGGCGCATATTCGCGACCACCGTCCGCAGGTTTTTGCTCCCGATGTGGGGTTTGCCGAGATAGGCAATCTCCGCAGGAGCACCGTATTTTACAAAGGTATCGAGGACGTCCCTGTTTCGGGGGTCGTTGGTCTGGGTGTTGAGTTTTCCGTCCGAAAAGGTACCCGCGCCGCCCTCGCCGAACTGAACGTTGCTCGCAGGATCGAGCGTGCCCGTCGCAAAAAATTTTTCCACGTCGGCGGTGCGCTCCTCTACCCGCTTGCCGCGTTCTAAAATGACAGGCGTGATGCCGTGATCCAAAAGCCGCAGCGCGCAGAACAGCCCTGCAGGCCCCGCACCCGCGATGACGACCTTGGGCTGCCGCCTCACCCGTTCAAAGACGCGGAGCGGGGGCGCATATGGCTCCGTTCCGCACTCCGCCGAATACACCCACTTGATATCCGACTTGTCGCGGGCATCCAGCGATTTTTTTATAATTTTAAAATATCTGCAGGGAGCGTGCAACTTTTTCTCACACATTCTTACCAGCGCACTCTCCTTCTGATGCGGGCGCAAAATAAGTCCCGTAAACGTCTTTCTCATTGCAGCTCCTCCGCCACCGTGTGTGCCGACGCAAACGCCCAGTGCAGATTGTATCCGCCGCATTCGCCGTCAACGTTCAAGACCTCGCCCGCAAAATAAAGACCGCCGCAATACAGGCTCTGCAAGCCCTCGTCCGTCTCCGCAAGCGGAATGCCGCCCCGCGTCGCCTGCGCATAATCAAACCCTAACGCCCCCGTCACCGTGAGCGGGAATGCTTTGAGCAGGGACAGTAGACGCGTCCTGTCTCCCGCCGCAAGCTTGAAAAGATGCCGGCCAAGCCCGTTGGGTACGATGCAGAGAAGCCCGTCCTCCCCCTCCCCAACGGCGGTTTGGAGCAAATTTTGAGGTACGTCCGGCAAAAAATCCAACCAAAGCGTGTCGCCCTGTTCTGCATGGGAGGACGCGCGAAACACCGCGTCGCCCGAGACGCCGCTCTCCGTGAACAGCACATCCCCGCGACAGGCGTACACTTCCCTGCCTCCGCGCACAACGCGCACGCCCGCGTCCATGCGGATGCCCTTTAGTCCGCGCACCGCCTGCGGGTCGCAGCGCAGCTGCACGAGAACGGGGCTGAGCGGCGTTACCGTATGTCCGAAAGCCTGTGCAAGAGCGTAAGCCGTTCCGTCCGTGCCAAAATTTTTTGCCGCCGCTCCTCCCGCCGCAAGGACGACCGCATCCGAGGAAAGGCTGCCGCCCTCCCAGACCGCGCGCAGACCATGGCGCGGTTCGAGGCGCGAAACACGAGCATTCGTTATGATCTGTACGCCGAGACGGAAAAGTTCACGGCGCATGAGGTCTGTGACGGCAGACGCCTGTCTTCCCGCGGGGTACACCCTGCCCCGTGCATCGGGCAAAAAGATACCGCCCATACTCTGCAAAAACGCGACGGTATCCTGCCAGGAAAAGCGTGACAGGATGCGTGCGACTTTATCCATGTCGTCCGAAAAGTAGCAGCTTGCGTCCATATGAGTATTGGTCACATTGCCCTGCCCGTTGCCCGTTGCGGAAAGCTTTTTGCCGAGGCGCTCCCCTCGTTCGAGAATGGTCACACTTTTCCCCGCACGCGCGAGCAAAATTGCGCACGTCATCCCCGCCGCACCGCCGCCGATCACTGTAATTTTCATCATAATCTTATCTTACCGCAAAGATTTTTATTTGTCAATGTATTGACTGGACGGACTTTTCGTGTTACAATAAATTCAGGAAAACAAATAAAATTCATTACAGGAGGGAAAGCCCATGTACGCACTACTGAATTCGGGCAACACGACGTTTTTGGAATATATGCAGGAACATCTCGTGTTGACCATTATTCTTGCGGTCATTCTCGTCCTGATCATCGCACTGATCATCACGATGATCGTGCTCTCTGTCGTCTACAAGAAGCAGCAGCGCGAGGAGGCACAGGCAGAGCAAGCCGACGCGCCTAAACCGACGCAGGCAGCATCTGCCGCCCCTGTCTCCCCCACCTCCGAGTCGGAGCCCGAACCGGAACCCGAGCCCGAACCCGAACCCACCTCCGAGTCGGAGCCCGAACCGGAACCCGAGCCCGAACCGGAACCCGAGCCCGAACCCGAACCCGAACCCGAACCGGAACCCGAACCCGAACCCGAGCCGGAACCCGAACCGGAGCCCGAACCCGAGCCTGATAACACGACTGAAACAGCCTTGCCCGAAGAATATACGGAGGATACGGAGATGAAAAAAGAAAGCAAGCCCGTCCCTCAGACGGCGGTGCCGGTCAAGAAGACAAAGAAACGCCCCGCACCCACGGGGAAATGGGTGATCCGCCCCTCTGCGGGAGGTTTTCATTTCGAGTTGCGCGCGAACAACGGAGAAGTCATGCTCGTGAGCAATGAGTACTCCAGCATCAACGGTGCAAAAAATGGCATTGCGACCTATAAAAAGAGTATTGAAGAAGGATATTTCAATATCATCAGGACCAAAGCGGGCGATTTCACGTTCCGTCTGATGAATTCGCAAAAACGCATGCTTTGCGTGAGCTCCAATTACGACTCTCAGGCGAGTTGCGAGAGCGCCGTGGAATCCACCAAACGCTGGGCTGCGACCGACATCATCGAAGTCGCTGAGGAATAACAAATACAACCGCAACGAAAACTGCGACGCCTCGCCGAATTCAAACGGCGAGGCGTCTTTTTCGTGTGCAGAGCGGCGGTGCGCTCTTTGTTACGATACGTTTGCTGAAAAATAGGTCAAGTATTCGGGGTCAAACACGAGTTGCTTTTTGAGATCTCTTAAACTGGTATAAACGGGCTTGGCGTATGCCTCCGAAAAGGGCTGCCAGCAGGCGGGCAGCGGACTGCGGCGATACTCCTCCGCATCGAAGAATATGAGCCGCTCAAACTGATAGGTCACAAACCCGTTGGACGAACGGAAGATGACGCAGCGCACCTCGCCGTCCTGCGAATAATCCGTCTCCAGCGTCTGAGGCGGCAGCCCTTCGTCGCGCATGAACTGCACAGTCTCCTCCCGCGTGGGGAGTTCGCGCTCGATATGGAGCACTTTTTTGGGGGACGTATTCCCTTTTTTACGTCCAAGCCTCGCAAACAGACCCATCGTTTTCCCCTTCTTTGGTATGTTACGCGTTATTCCGCTTTAAAACTTTTGATCTCGCGCGCTTTTTCCACTTCGAGGAAGATCTCCTGAAGCGCATCGGTGTTTGCCTCAGCAATTTTTCCGTCGTCCGCAAGCGTGGCAACATTCGGATCGATAGGCATGCGCGCATATGCAGGAATATTGTACTGCTTCGCAAGCGCCTCCGCCTTGCTCGCGCCGAAGATCTCGTAGCGCTTGCCGCAGTCGGGGCAAGTAAAATAACTCATGTTTTCGACCAAACCCAGCACGGGAACATTCATGAGATTTGCCATGTTGACCGCTTTCCTGACGATCATGCCAACAAGATCCTGCGGGGTAGTGACGATAATGATGCCGCTCAGCGGAATGCTTTGATAGACGGAGAGCGGAACGTCGCCCGTTCCGGGGGGCATATCGATGAACATGATGTCCACATCCTCCCACAGCACGTCCGTCCAGAACTGGACTGCCGCGCCCGCAATGAGCGTTCCGCGCCATACGACGGGATCATCGTCATGCTCTAATAAACTGTTCATGGACATCAGCTGCAGTCCGCTCGCGGTGCGGACGGGGTAGATCACCCCCTCGTCCCCCGTTGCATGCAATTTGGCACCGAATGCCTTAGGAATAGACGGACCTGTAATGTCGGCATCGAGAACAGCAGTGCGGTATCCACGCGCCATCGCGCGGACGGCAAGCAGGGACGTAACAAGCGACTTTCCGACGCCGCCCTTGCCGCTCGCGACGGCAATGACCTTTTTGACGCTCGCCCCCTCGTGGAGCGGCTTAATGAGCGACTGTTTGTCCCGCGAGCCGCAATTGCTGCTGCAGGAAGAACAATCGTGCGTACAATCTGCCATAACAATCTCCCTTTGAAAATCTTACCTCTATTGTAGTCCCTTTACGGAAAAAAGTCAACTGTTTCTCAATGCGACGAGTCGCCAGCGGGGTGCGTTTGCTGTCACAAACGTACCCCGCTGGCGATCAATCAAACCGAAGATCTTCAAAAAGTACGCAATTGCGCAGACTGCGGCAACGAGATACATCGCATATCCGCGCTCAACGGCGCTGGTTCAGCGCGTAATACTTCCCCCTTAACGCCATCAGCTGTTCGTGCGAGCCCTGCTCGGCGATTCCCCTGTCGGCAATGAACAGGATCCTGTCCGCCTTGCGGATGGTAGAGAGTCGGTGCGCGACGATGAAGCTGGTCTTGCCCTGCAAAATGCGGTCGAGCGCCGCCTGAATGAGCAGCTCGGTCTCCGAGTCGATGGCGCTGGTCGCCTCGTCCAGAATGACGATGCGCGGATTCTTCAGGACGACGCGCGCAAAGGAGAGAAGCTGTTTTTCGCCTGCGGACAGTCCCTCGCCGCGCTCGCCAAGCATGGTGTTGTAACCGTCCGGAAGGCGCGCGGCGACGCGGTCGCAGTAGATCGCCTTTGCCGCCGCGATGCACTCCTCGTCCGTCGCCTCTGGCGTGCCGTAGCGGATGTTCTCCAGCACCGTCCCTTTGAAGATGAACGGCTCCTGCATGAGCACGCCGATTTCTTTTCGGAGAGAATGCAGCGTCGCCCGGCGCACATCCACGCCGTCCACCTGAACACTGCCCTCATTCACATCGTAAAAGCGGGTCAGAAGACTGATGACCGTCGTCTTGCCCGCGCCCGTGGGGCCGACCAAGGCGATCTTCTCACCGGGATTGACATGCAGATCGAAGTGTTCGAGGACGTTGACGCCCGGCTCATAGCCGAACGTGACGTCGTTGAAGTCCACTTTGCCCTGCACGCCCTTTAAGGCGACGGCGTTCTCGGCATCGTGAATGGTAACGGGCGTATCGATGGTCTCGTAGACACGCTCCAGGTTCGCCGAAACTTGCGAAAGCTGTTGCAGCACCGCCGTAAATTGCAGAAGCGGCTCGGCGCACAGCGAAGTATACAGCGAAAAGGCAATGACTGTACCTGCTATTGCCGTCGCACCGCCCCCGATGAGCGCAAATGCAACAGCATAAAGCGCCAAGATCCCGGCATTCCAGAACAATTCGGAGATCGGTGCATTCAATTCATTGCGTCTGACAATTTTCATCCATGTGCGCGCACTGTCCTCCTGCAACCCGCGGTAAACTTCCCGGTTATAATCGGAACGGTTACTGTTTTTGATGACCTTCTCGCCCATGATGGATTCCACGATAAAGGCATTCCGATTGGAGTTTTTGGCACGGTGATACCGCCACAACCGCCGAACCGAGCGCTTGACGAGATAAACGCACACGGTAAGAGGGATCGCCGCAGCATATACGATCGCCGTAAACAGCGGACTAAGGCAGAGCATGAAAACCGTTGCGACAACGATCTTGAGCGCATCCACGATGAGGTTGAGCAAATAATCTGTAAAGAAGTCCGCAAGTTCATTGATATAGTCGGTGACGCGGATGGAAATCTTACCCGCAGGACGATTGTCATAATAATCGAATGGAAGCTGCTGGAGCTTTAAGAAGATCTCGCGGCGCACTTCTGCGATGATCTTATGTCCCAACGTTCCCATGATGCGCTTGTGAAAATAGGGCAAGACAGCCGTGAGGACGCCCAGCACGCCCAGCGCGACAATGTACACGATGAGTTGCGTCATGCGCTCGTCACCATAGGGCAGCACCTCGTTGACGATCGCGCGGATGATGAAGGGCGGGAACACCGCCGCCACCGACGAGAGCGCGAGCAGAATGAGGGAGATGAGAAAGAGCTTCTTATAGGGCACGAGGTGGGAGAGCAGACGACGGAAGTACTTGACGTCCACCTTTTCCGACGTAATGACCTCATCCATATAGTAGGTATTGCGTTTCATACCTTATTCCTCCCCCGCCCCGTAGGACGAATCGTCCAGCTGACCATCGCTCGTCTGCAGTTTCCAAACGGCGGCAAACGCACCGTTCCGGGCAATCAGTTCTTCCGGCGTACCGCGTTCCACGATTTCGCCGTCCCGCAGAAAAAGCACTTCGTCGCAGTCCATCACGGAAGAAACGCGGTGCGTCGCAAGAAACAGCGTGTGATCGGGGCAACTCGCCTTGATCGCCGCCAGCACGCGCTTCTCCGTCGCCATGTCGAGCGCCGAGGAGGCGTCGTCAAGAATGAGCACGGGCGCACCCTTGACGATCGCGCGCGCAATGGAGATGCGCTGTTTCTGACCGCCCGAAAGTCCTACGCCACGTTCCCCGACAATGGTCGCATACCCTTCCGGCAGCTTTTCGATAAACTTTGTCGCCTGTGCAACGTCGGTCGCATAATGCACTTCTTCATCCGTACAGTCCGGCTTGGTAAATGCGACGTTCGCATCCACCGTGTTAGAAAACAGAAACACGTCCTGAAAAACGTATGCATATTCTGCCCGTACCTGTTCGAGCGGATATGCTTCAACGTTGATTCCATCAATTGTCACTTCACCCGAGGTCACGTCAAAAACACGCGCCAGAAGCTTTAGGAGCGCAGATTTTCCGCTGCCCGTACCTCCCATCAGACCCACTTTTTTACCGTAAGGGACGTCCAAATCGATGTGCTTTAACACCTGCTTTTCGCCCAGCGTCAGGCTGACGTCATGAAAGACGATGTGCGGTCTGACAGAGCAAAGCTGTGCCGAGGGACAGTCCGGCACGGCGCTCTGTTCGGTGAGAAACTTTTTCAGCCTTGCGCCCGAGACGAGCTGATTCTGCATCATGAAGCAGGAGCGCGAGATCTGCGTAATGTGCGAGATGATCTTGGTGACATAAGTCGTCGCAGCCGTCAGCGCACCCAAAAGGATATTTCCGCTCAGGACGAGCAGGACGGCGATGATGACGGTGCCGACATAGCCGATCTGCTGGAACGTCAGAAAAATAGAATTGTACTTTGCGGTGAGTCGTACCTCGCGGCAGTTCAGCTCCCGCACATTATCGTTGCAGGCGTCAAACTTCCTGATCTCTTCCTCTTCTGCGGCGTAGGAACGAACGATACGCACCGCGTCCACATTTTCCTGCACATCCAGATTGATCGCCGAGTACCCCTCCCGAATAGCGCGGAACAATTTGCGCGCCTGCGTCAGATAACGTATGAGAAAGAAGAGGATCAAAGGCGTAATGACGACGGGAAGAATGAGAAAGAAGGGATCGAGCGTAGTGAGAATGACAATGGACAGCACGATCATCACCGTCGAATCAAACAGATTCATGAGAATACGCGAATACAGCTCCTTGAAGATGATCGTGTCGCGATTCATCGTCGTGAGCAGTTCGCCCATGTTGTAGCGGGAGATGGTCTCACCGTCCAGCTCCAAAAGCTTTGTGTAAGTCTCCTCTCGCAGTGTACATTCCATACGCAGGCCGCACCATTGAAAGGTGGCGTTCTTACAATATAAAAATATCAGCCGCGCGCCCAGGACGCAGGCAAAGACGATAGCAAGATTGGCAAAGAGCTGCCAACTCTGCGGCGCCCCCATCCAGCCTGTGAACAGGAAGCCAAGAAGCCCGCCGCCTTCGGGTGGATCAAGCGGATCGTAGCCAATAAGATAGTCAATAAATCCCGCTGAAATGAGCGGTATGGCGAGGTCGCAGACCATTGCAAACAAGCTGAACAGCTTGGACAGAAGGGAGAGCGGAATATACTTTTTCCAGTAGTGCAGTCCGAAGCGAAAGACGTCCATACTTCCTCCGAAAAATTCGATTTATTGTATCACGTTTTCCTCTGAATGACAAGCATATTTTTATAGGAAAAATTGACTTACCCTTTTCTTTTTGTGCCCGACTTTCCTGACATTCGGCAATTACTATTTTACGCGCCGTCCGAAGAAGAGAACGGCGCGCAAAATATGAGTTTTACAAAACTTTCCCCGATTTCGGTTGCATTTTTCACGGAAATGTGGTATGCTGATAGAGCTGTGATAGGTGGGGAGTTAGCGGTGCCCTGTATCTGCAATCCGCTACAGCAGAGCCGAACGCTTTTCTCGGTGTTGTCTATGGGAGGCTGCATCGGGTAAGGAATGTTGATCGCAAGGTCTTATGCAACGTGCGTCCGCGAACCGTGTCAGGGTAGGGATACAGCAGCACTAAACGGTGCCGCACGTGTGCCATAAGGTAGCTTTGCGGGAGTCACCTGCCCGGTTCCCGCTTCGGTAGGCCGCAACAAAAAAAGCCCTCACAGTTTTTTCGGATATGACAATGCCCGCGCGGAAGCGCGGGCATTTTTTGAATTAGGAAGTAAATTTTATCTTATAGTTTTACATTAAATACAATATTTGCACTTAGCAATGGATTATTGCCATCGCCAATATTGATCGCATTCCACTCCGCTTGGCTGCCCGTATAGTAGATTGTTTGCAATGAAGTACAATCACCAAATGCATTCCTTTCAATGGAAGTCACTCCGACGCCAAGCGTGATACTCGTAAGATTTGAACAACCTGAGAACGCGGAAGCATCAATCGTAGTGACACTATCCGGGATCACAACGCTTGTCAGATCGGCACAATCTATAAACGCTTGTTTGCCAATCGTTGTAACACTCCCATCGGAAGGGATCACGCTTATACCACAGCCCCAAATCAATGTTTTACTTTCCGTTTCAATAAGACAATTCCCAGCGCTACGATATGACGTATTCCCTGGATCCACCTGAATGTTTGTGAGCCTGCTACACCCATAGAATACCATCTCTTCGATTGTCTCAAGTCCGACACCAATCGTAACTTGCGTAAGACCCGAGCAACCATAAAATACCCACCCCGAAATTCTACTAACGCTGTCGGGGATCACAACACTAGTAAGCCCCGTGCAACCACGAAACGCACCAAACTCAAGCCAAGTAATATTATTGTGCAAATCAACTCTTTTAAGACTCCTACAGCCGTCAAAAGCATAAGATCTAATGGTCATAACGCTGGTAGGAATAACAATGCTTGTAAGTTCACTACAACCACTAAACGCAGATTCGCCTATTTCAGTGATGCCGTTCGGAAGATCAATTTCTGTAAGACCGGCACAACCATAAAATGCCCGCTCGCCGATCCATGTAATGCTGTCTGGCATGGTGATATTTACCATCCAAGATGCTCCTTCAAAGGCACTATCACCAATCGCTGTTACCGGATATCCATTGTACGTCGCCGGAATATCTACCTGCGAATTGATATATGTTCCGACTCCAGCGATGGTATAGCCGGTTCCGTTAAATGTATACTCCAATGCCCCGCTCAGATCAGGCTGACCGCTAGGATCGATCGCGCCACAGCGCTCACACACTCCGTTGACATAATAATGCCCAAACGCAGCAATCGTTTGATACGTCGTATAGTCGCAGCGGGAACAGGTTTCATAGGCTTCCCAACCGCTTTTCGTGCAAGTTGCCGCCTGTCCTGCGT
>ERZ1090879.1990-NODE-1992-length-10606-cov-6.561937_pt1 | contig 10606 bp, 12 predicted proteins | sample MGYA00478472_ERZ1090879 | MGnify/ENA primary metagenome ERZ1090879 (study PRJEB33644, sample SAMEA5815723) | chicken gut metagenome | biome: Chicken; feature: Gastrointestinal Tract; material: Caecum | place: Ireland | collected 2019-01-01 | study: A study of...
GCTGCCGCCCAGCCGCCCGGCGGTATCTACCCCCAGGGCCGTGAGCAGGCTGCCCACCAGGGTGTTGAGCCACTGCATGCCCAGCACCTGGTTCTGGAAAAACAACCAAAGATTCATCGGGAACTCCCCCTTTTATCATATCAAGATTTTTTGATGTTTAGTTTGCAAAAAAACACCGCGCAAAGCGGCGTTTTATTTCCCGCAGCAGCCGCAGGCCGGGGCTTCTGCTGCCGGGGTGGTCAGGGCCAGCAGCCGCTGTACCGCACGGGCCTGGCCGTCGGCGCTCAGGCGGTAGTGGGTCCATTTGCCCTCCTGCCGGGCCAGCACCAGGCCGGACTCGCACAGGATCTTCATGTGGTAGGAAAGGCCCGACTGGGTCAGGGCCAGGGGTTCCTGCAGTTTGCAGGCACATTTTTCCCCGCTGCGCAGCTGTTCCAGAATGGCCAGCCGCTTGGGGTCGCACAGGGCTTTGAAGATTCTGGCGTCCTGCTCGCAGGCATCCATGGGCCACACCTCACATCAAAATTTCTTGATGTATAGTATACCCAGCGTCCCGTCTTTTGTCAAGGCATCTGTAACATTTTTGTGCCGGGATTGTGCCGGCGCCCCGGAAGGGGTATACTGTAAGAAAAGCCATTGGGCAAGGAGGTACCGCTATGTGTACCAGCATTTCTTTTTGTAACCGCGGGCTGTATGGCCGCAACCTGGACCTGGAATATCATTTTGGGGAACAGGTGGTCATCACACCCCGGGATCACCCGTTCACCTTCCACCACCACGAGCCGCTGACCCACCACCACGCCATGATCGGCATGGCCAGCGTGGCCCAGAATACGCCCCTGTACGCCGAGGCCCTCAACGAAAAAGGGCTGTATATGGCGGGGTTGTACTACCCCGGCAACGCCCCCTATTTTGACGCCCCGGCCCCCGCCGCCCTGAACCCGGCCCCCTATGAGCTGATTTCCCTGGTGCTGGGCAGCTGTGCCACCGCCGCCGAGGCCAAGGCCCTGCTGCAAAAAGTGCGGCTGGCAGCCATTCCCTTTGCGCCGGGGTATCCCCTGGCGGCGCTGCACTGGCAGGTGGCGGGACCGGACGGCAGCTTTATCATGGAGCCTATGGCGGACGGCCTGCATTTTTACGAGGACGCCGCCGGGGTGCTGACCAACAACCCGCCCTACCCCTACCAGGTGATGAACCTGAACAACTACCGGGGAATTTCGCCCCGCACGCCGGAAAACACCTTTGCCCCCGCCCTGGACCTGACGGTCTACGGCCAGGGCTTCGGCGGGCTGGGGTTGCCGGGGGATGTTTCGCCCATGTCCCGGTTTGTGCGGGTGGCATTTTTGCACCAGCACGCCGTTTTCCCGGAGGAGCGGGCCGGTCAGGTAAGCCAGTTCTTCCACATTCTGGACGCTGTTTCCATGGTGCGGGGCAGCGTGATCACCCCCGAGGGCCGCTGCGATGAAACCACCTACTCCTGCTGCTGCGATGCCCGGGACGGGGTGTATTACTACAAGACCTACGACAGCGGCTGCCTGCACGGGGTGCGGATGACCGAAGAAACCACCGCCGGCAGCGAACTGCACTGTTACCCCCTGGGGGACAAGCCCCAATTTGTGTGGGACAACTGAACCAACAAAAGGCGCTCACAGCTTGGGCTGCGGGCGCCTTTTTGTTTTATGCCCCGTGATGGCCGCCCCCGTGGTGGCCGTTTTCATTTTGCGGGGTGGGATCTTCGCAGTCCGCCGGGTTCCCGGCTGCACTCTGGGTGGACGCATCACCCGTCAGCGCCGCGATGCGGTCGCGGATCTCCCGCATGGTCATGCCCTGCACCGCTTCCGGTGTGACGGTGGGGTCCAGCGCCGCCAGTTCCCGGTAGGCGCGGTACTTGCCGTAGGAAAGCCCACATTCGTGGGCCTGCTCCACCTCCCCCGCACCGGCCCGGTAGCAGTGGGCGTTCTGCTGCCCTGCGGTGCAGGCCTGTACGCCTTCCAACAGCCGGGCACAATGGACCTCATCGTCCCCGATGACCCCGATCTCCACCACGGCATCCTGGGCCAGCAGCGTTTCGATGGTATCGGTGGAAAGAATGGTTTCCACCGCATCGGTATAGGAAAGGTTCTTCACATCCACGCTTTCCGCCAAAGCGGTGCCGTCGTCGTTCCACCCTTCCACCGAGATGACCCGGTCAAACCGGTTGACCCCCAGTTCCAGGGAGGGGTTGATGTCGATGCTGATGTGGGCCGTGGGGGTGAAGTAGAGCCACCGGCCCCCCAGTACCACCACCGCCGCACAGGCCGCCGTGGCCAGGGCCAGCCCCAGCGGCCGGGCCGTTTTTTGCTGCTGCCGGGTCCGCCGGGCTACCGCCTTGCGGGCCGCCGCTTTCAGTTCCGGTTCGGCGTGGACACTGTCAAACGCAGCGCGCAGTTCCTCATGCATCGTCGTCACCTCCCAGCGCTTCCCGCAGCAGCCCGCGGGCGCGGGTCAGCCGTGTGTAGATGGTATTCACATTTTTGCCCAGAATCCGTGCAATTTCGGGGGGCGGTATAGCCCTCGTAATAGTGCAGGTACACCACATCCCGGTAGGCAGCGGGCAGGCTTTGCACCGCCTGCAGCACGGCCCGGTGTTCCTCGGGCGGGGCGGGCAGTTCCGCTGCCTCGTGCAGCGGAACCGTGCGCCGCCGGAACACGCTGCGCAGCAGATCCTTGCAGGCGTTGATGGTCACCCGGATGATCCAGGCCCGCTCATGCTCAGGCGAGGCAAAGGGCGCGGTGTGCAGCAGGTATTTCACGAACACCGTCTGGAAAATTTCCTCGGTGTCGGCGTAATTTTTCAGATGCACCAGGCAGATGCGCCGCACGGTGTCGGCATACTGTTCCACCGCCCGGTTGACCTCTTGTTCGCTGCGCATCGCAATCCCCCATTGTTGTTACGCACGGCAGCCCCTGCCGTTGCCGTGGCAGCCGGTGCCCCGGTTGTCGCAGATACCGTCGCTGTTTTCATCCACAAAATACCGTCCCCGGTCGGTCCGGTCACAAAACCCGTCCCCGTCGGCGTCATAGCGGCAGGTGCCGTCGGTACGGTTGTCACAAAGGCCGTCGCCGTTTTCATCGGTAAACAGGCACCGGGCCGTGGTACAGGGGCGCTGCATGCCCGTGGAGGCAGGCCCGGCGGCCCAGACCCCGTTAGCCCCCACCGCGCAGGCAAGGGTGGCGGCGGCGATCATCACAGCGGTTCGTTTCATCATCGGTTCCTCCTTGGTACAGTCAGGGTTTGTTTGCCTTTCACCCGGAATACGAACCAGCGGACCGAATCCATTCACCGCTTTGCAAATTTTTTCTGGTTTTATCTTATCCGCCCGCCACGGCCCTGTCAACCAAAGAAAAAGGGCGCCCTTGGCGGGCGCCCCTGTGCGTCGGTTCAGTCCTGTTCCTGGGAGTAGCTGAGGATTTCGCCGGTATCGGCGTCGATCTCGTAGTCGTACTCGGTGAAGCCCACCTTCCAGGAGAATTCATACACCGTACGGCCATTGTCCCGGTCGGTTTCCAGTTCCATGGCCCGGGTATCGCTTTCAGCCACACCGGCGTGGTTCAGGGCGATCTGCTTGGCTTCCTCCGCCGTGACGGGGCTGCCGGTGGTCGCCTGGGTGCCGTTATAGTTTTCAGCGTCGTAGTCGTAGGAAACAATTTCCCCGGTGGTGGCATCGATCTCGTAGTCGTACTCGGCGGCGTTCTGCACAAACTCCACATCGTAGATCGCACGGCCGTCATCGTAGTCCAGCTTGACCCGCACCGCCTGCAGGTCCGCTTCTGCCAGGCCGGCATGGTCCAGCGCCGCAGCCTTGGCGGCCTCCTCGGTGATATAGCCGCTGTTGGGGTCGGCGCTGCCCGCGATGCCCGCTGTGGTTTCGCTGGCCGGGGCGGCTACCGGCGCCTGGGCTGTGGCCTGGGGCGCCACATCCACGGCATCTTCGGGGGTGGTGGTTTCGCTGGCAGCGGGGGTGGCCTGCTGACGCAGCCCGTTGAAGCCGGCGGCTTCGGCGCAGCCGGTAAGCAGCAAGGCGGCCAGGGCAGCGGTGGCGACGAGCGTGACAGTGGATTTTTTCATTTGTATTTCCTCCTTATCAGGTGTGTTCTCTTGTTGTGCCTTTAGTATACCGCCGTCAGATTAAAGCCACATTAAACGTTCTCATTTTTTTCGCAGGGGAGGAAAAAGGTGAAGATGCTGCCCTTGCCGGGTTCGCTTTGCACCGTCACCCGGCCGCCGTGAGCCTGGGTGATCCAGCGCACCATGGAAAGTCCCAGCCCGGCCCCGCCGCCGCTGCGGGCGGGGTCCGCCTGCCAGAACCGCTGCCAGATCTTATCCAGATCTCCCGGCGCAATGCCGATGCCGTCATCCTCCACGGTGCCCACGGCTTCCCCGTCCTGCCGGCGCAGCGTCAATTTCACCTGCCCGCCGGGGCGGCCGTAGCGGATGGCATTCTCGGTGAGATTGATGAGCAGCCGCATGAGCAGCGTTTCGTCCCCCTGCACCGTCACGCCGGGTTCCAGCTCCGTTTGCACCGTAATGTTCCGCGCCTCCGCCTGCTCGGCTTCGGTTTCGGCCACCATCTCCACCAATTCGCTCAGGTCCACCGGCTCCCGCTGCACCACCTGGCGGCCTTTATCGGCCCGGGACAGCATGAGCAGCTGGGACAGCAGTGCCGCCATCCGCGCCGCCTGGGTGTGAATACTCTCCAGCGCCGCGCGGGTTTCCCCCTGGGGCTGGGTGTTTTGCAGCGCGTACTCGCTCTGGGAGAGAATCACCGCCGTGGGGGTGCGCAGTTCATGGGAGGCATCGTCGGTAAACTGTTTTTCCCGGTCGAAAGCCTGTTCCAGCCGGGCAAACATGGCATCGAACTCAGCGGCCAGGGTATGGATCTCGTCCTTGCGGCCGGTCAGCCCGATGCGGCGGGAAAGGTCGCCCCCTTCGCCGATCTCCCGGGCGGTCTGGGTGATCTGCCGCACCGGCGCAAAGGCCCGCCGGGTGAGCAGATACCCGCACACCGCCGCCAGCACCACAAACACCGGCAGCACCAGCAGCGCCGTTTTTCCCAGAGTACCCAGGGTGGAGTTGAAGGCATCGGCCGCGGCAATGCTGCGCACCCACACCGGGCCGTAGTCCTCCACCGTGATCTGTTCATCGTACAGATACCAGCTGTGGCCGCCGCTTTCCACCGTGCGCAGGCTTCCGTCGTCAAAAATCACCGAGTTGTCGAATTCCCGGGGCACAAAGCCGTAGAGCGGCACCCCTGCCGTATCGTACAGCGAAAGATAGACCCCATCGTCAAAGGCTTCCAGATCGCGGTCAATTTCCAGTTCGCCGTCCTTGGCTTCCAGTTCTTTGCGGCTGGCTTCGGCCATGGTCTGCATCCGGTCCAGGGTGGTCTGCCGCCTTGACTGCGCCCCCGCATGGAACAAAAATCCCAGGGAAAGCCCCGTCAGCAGCACCATGAACAGGGTATACAGCAGCGTGACCCGCAGGGTAATGGAAAGGCGTTTCATACATCCTCCCGCAAGACGTAGCCCACACCGCGCACGGTGTGGATGAGTTTGGGTTCGCGGCCTTCGTCGATTTTTTTGCGCAGGTAGCGGATGTAGACATCCACCACATTGGAGCCGCCCTCGTAGTCATAGTTCCAGACGCCCTGGCTGATGCGCTCCCGGGAGAGCACCACCCCCGCATTGCGGGCCAGATATTCCAGCACCGCAAACTCTTTGGCAGACAGCGCAAGGGCCTGCCCGCCCCGGGAAGCCGTATGGGCGCGGCAATCCACCTGCAGGTCCGCCACCGTGATGACATCGCTGACCTGGTCGGCCCGGCGGCGGATGAGCACCCGCAGCCGCGCCAGCAGTTCCTGCAGAGCAAAGGGTTTGACGAGGTAATCGTCGGCACCGCTGTCCAGGCCGCGGACCCGGTCCTCGATGCCGTCCCGGGCCGTGAGCAGCAGCACGGGGGTCTTGTCCCCGGCAGCCCGGCGGCGGCGCAGCACCTCCAGCCCGTCTACCCCCGGCAGCATGATGTCCAGCACCACAGCGTCGTACTCGCCCCCCGCCATGTAATCCAGCGCATCGGTGCCGGTGAGGCAGCTGTCCACACTGTACCCCGTCGCTTTGAGCTGTTTGACCAGCAGCGCGTTCATTTCGGGTTGGTCTTCCACCACAAGGATCCGCATGGTTCCTTTCCCCTTTCGTCTTTTTTACTATGATACCATAAAAAGATGAAAGCAAAATGAGAACCGCCGGATTTTTTTACTTGACTGCTGCAAGTAACGGATGCTATACTTGACTTAATCAAGAAGCAAGGAGGAATCGCCCGTGAAACCCAACGCTGCCCGTGTAACGCTGGGGCCGGCCAGCGGCCCTTCGATGGTCCAATCGGTTCACTATCTGTATGCCGACGGTACCGCCGGGTCGGAACTGCCCCTGCGCCATTACCGGGTCGACCTGACCGACGGCGTGCTCTGCGGTGGGGACGGGGCGCTGATTTTCAGCGCCGCCTGGGACGACTGCGCCGACGAGGAACACCGCCTGACCTGCTGCCGGGCCGATGTACCTTTACTGGAATATGTCAACCGCACCGGGCAGGCAGTGTGGGTCCGCAACGGCCTGGCGTCCTTCACCTTGCTGGCAAAGGGGGCCTCGGTACGGCTGCCTTTCCCGCCCGATGCGGGGGCAGGCCCCTGGCAGATTCCCTCCACTCCGGAGGAGGAGGTCTGGCACGAGCAGACGCTGGCCGCGTTCTGGGGCCTGCAAAGCGCCCCGGTGGAAAGCGGGGAAATTCCCTGGGACCGGGTGTACTGCTACACCGAGGAAGCGGGGCGGTTCTGGTATTTTCCCCGCCCGGAATCCCAGGAGGCCGACAGCTGGTGGGATGCGCGGGAAGCGATGGACGCACTGCTGCAGCCGGTCCGCTGTAATGGCAACGACCCGCTCTGGTTTGCCCCGGAACGGCTGGAAACGCTGCGTTCCCTGACCATCGCCTGGCAGGGGGCACAGCCCGCCTATTCATCGGCATGGCGGCGGCCCGCCTTCTGGATGCGGGGCAAGCCGGTGACGCCGGAACAGGCAAAGGAGATCATCCGCCGCACCGACCGCTATTTTTCCTGGGAAAGTGAAAAACTGGGTCTGGGGGAATATCCACCGGGATTTCTTCCTATGCATTTGTTCCAATGCAACTGGTTTTTCCACAACCATTTTCCCGCCATGTACGGGTGGTGCCGCCCCGACGGTCGCATCGGACTGGACGGCATCACCGGCACCTACCCCGAGCTGGAAGAGCTGCTGGGCGACGCCCTGCAGCTGGTGACCGTGTTCCCGGAACTGGACCTGGTACTGCTGCTCTGGAACTGCGAGGAAACCTACTCCTTTGAACCGGGACAACTGGCCCTGCACGGTATGCCCACACCGGAATTCGGTATGCGGCTGCATGACCGGCGCATCGAACTGCTGGCTCCCAAAACGGCGTGGGAGGTCTTTTGCCGGTACCAGGCGCGCTACGGGGAGGACCCCGTGAGCTATCTGAGCCACTACAACGAAACCCGCGGCCTGCGGTGGGTGGACCTTGCCTATCTGCAGGACTGCATCCGGGCGTATGGCGGCGATCCCGCAGCGGCAGCTGCCTGGGCGGAGGAAAAGCCCGTTCTTACCCCGCAGCCCAAGCCCGATTATGATTTTGCCGTCGAGCGGCTGCGCTACCAGGGTCTGGAGGAGGCCGTCCGGGCCTTGCGCGCCGACCCTGCATTTTCCCGAACAGGAGGAAGTTTATGATCCGTACCTTTTCCTACGCCTGCACCGTGCTCTACCGCCGGTTCAGCCACTACACCTCCCAGCGGCTGCACCAGTGGGGACTGAGTTTCGGCACCCTGTTCCTGGTGATCTATGTGGGCAAACATCCCGGCTGCACCCAGAGCGAGCTCACCGCCGCCCTGCACCTGGACTGGGGGCACAGCCAGCGCACCGTCCTGAAGCTGGTGGAAAGCGGCTTTCTGCTGCGGGAGAAGGACGGCCGGGTCTATCGCCTGGCCTTGAGCGAAAAGGGGCAGCAGGCTTTTGCGGCCAGCCACCAGGTCTTTTACGACTGGGACGAGCAGGCCCTGGCCAACCTGACCCCTGACGAGCGCACCCAGCTGGTGGCTTTGTTGTACAAGGCCCTGGGCCGCACCGCCCGCCCCGGTCCGCCGGAGATCCTGTAACAAGCGCTGACGCCCCGTACCGGTTGGGTACGGGGCGTCACAGTTTCTTTAAAAGTTGTTCGGGGTTTGTTCAAAGACCTTTGATGGGTTGCACACAACTGGCCGGTATACTAAGAAGCGTAAACCAACCAAACGAAACAAACGGCGGGCGACGCCCGCACAAATTCCACTGCGCCTTGGACCATGCGAGGGCAACCGCCCGGTCAAGGCCAGACAACCCACAAGGCTTTGTGCCATCACATAGACCGGACGGTCCCGCGCGCAGCACCGCCCGGACACAGAACTCCCCCGGCCGTAGTTTTACCGCCGGGGGATTCGTGTGTGGTTCAATACTGATACACGCGCTGTTTGACGCGCAGAAATACCACCGTAACGCACACCGCCATGGCTTCCGCCGCCACCAGGGACACCCAGATGCCGTCCACCTGCCAGAACAGCGGGAAAATCAGGACGCAGAGGACCTGAAACACCAGCGTGCGCAGGAAGGAAATGGCGGCCGAAACCAGACCATCGTTGAGGGCCGTGAAAAAGGAGGAACCGTAGATGGCAAATCCGGAAAAGAGAAATCCGAAGGAGAAAATGGAAAAGGCATGGCGGGTCATCGCCAGCAGGGCCGCATCGTAGCCCACAAACAGCCGGGAGAGCGGTCCCGACAGCAGGCGGGCACCGACGAACATGGCCACGGCAAATCCGGCAATGATCACCGCACTTTTGCGCAGCAGGTTGTGCAGTTCCCCGCGGGCGCCCGCGCCGTAATGATAGCTGACCACCGGCGCAGTGCCCACCGAATACCCGATGAACATCGCCTGGAAGATCATGCTCACATACATGAGCACCCCGTAAGCGGCAATGCCGTCCTCCCCGGCATAGTACAGCAGCTGGGCGTTGTACAGCATACTCACCAGGGACATGGAAATGTTGCTCATCAGTTCCGAAGAACCGTTGGTACAGGTTTTCAGCAATGCCCTGGCGTCCCAGTGAGTGCGCCCCAGATGGAGCCGTCCGTCTTTGTTGCGGATGAAGTAGAGCAGCGGCAGCAGTCCGCCCACACACTGGCTGATGGCTGTGGCCGCCGCGGCCCCCGGCAGCCCGAAGGGCAGCACCGCCACGAACAGGGCATCCAGCACCATATTGGTTACGCCTGATGCCACCGTCACCGCCAGACCCAGATTGGGTTTTTCGGCTGTAACGCAAAGGCACTGGAACTCGTACTGCAGCACATAGGCCGGAATGGCAAACAGCAGCACGGTACCGTAGGTAATGCAGTCCTGCAGCATGGTGCCCTCGGCCCCCAGCGCCACCGCCAGCGGGCGCAGCAGCAGGAAGCCTACGCCCGAAAGCACCACACCGCAAAGAATCGAGCTGTACACGATCAGCGAAAACAGTTCATTGGCCCGGCGGTCGTCCCCTTCCCCCATGGTTTTGGCGATCAGGGCTCCGCCGCCGGTGCCGAACATGAAGCCCATAGCCCCCAGGATCATAAGAAAGGGAATGATGAAATTCACCGCCGTAAAGGCGGTTTTGCCCACAAAGTTGGAAACAAAGAACCCATCCACCACGCCGTAGATGGAGGAGAAGACCAGCATGACGATGGACGGCAGCGTGAAGCGCAGCAGCTTGCGGTAGGTAAAGTGTTCCGAAAGTTGAATCTTCATAAAGGAAGCCCTCCGAAACGTGATCAAAGACAGCTGTCCAGCGCGGCGGCGCGCTGCTTTACGTCATTGAGGAACCGCTCTGTCAGTGCCAGATAGGTCTGCACATCCTCAGGCGGCCAGGCTCCAAAAACAGCGTTCTCGATCTCGATAATGCGCAGCACCGTACTTTCGGCCAGCTTTCGGCCGCTCTCGGTAAGGCGTACCTGCTTACCCCGGCCCCCGGCTGTTTCCAGATACAGCACCTGCTCCCGTTCCAGCTTGCGCAGTGCCGAATTCACCGTCTGTTTGCTCAGACCGCTGCGGCGGCAGACCTCCTGCAGCGGGCAGGGCTCCCCGGTATCACAAACCGTGTACAGAATCTTCATGGCACTGTCCGACAACCCCAGTTTGTGCGCCATCTCATGATACAACGCTTCGGTTTCGCCAAACAGATAATTGAACCGGTTCAGCGATTCGCGGGATTTTCCTTGCATAACGTCCTCCTGCAGTACGATTTCGTACCATAGAGTATAGTACGAAATCGTACCAGAGTCAAGAGGGCGCCCCGCTGTCCTGCCGGTTCCCAACGGCATAACAAAAAGCAGCCTCATCCGAAATCGTGAGGCTGCTTTTTTTCACATCGACAGTCAGGAGTCCGGGGACAGAATCAGACTGACGGCTTTTTCCAGGAGGGCATCCCGTCCCTGCCGCAGATCCTCCACCGTGGGGCGGCAGAAA
>ERZ1090879.2001-NODE-2003-length-10582-cov-6.770970_pt1 | contig 10582 bp, 11 predicted proteins | sample MGYA00478472_ERZ1090879 | MGnify/ENA primary metagenome ERZ1090879 (study PRJEB33644, sample SAMEA5815723) | chicken gut metagenome | biome: Chicken; feature: Gastrointestinal Tract; material: Caecum | place: Ireland | collected 2019-01-01 | study: A study of...
GACGGAACAGTTTGATTTATAAAATTCGATTTACGTTACTAACGCTCCGCCACGCAAGGGGAGACATTTGTCTCCCTTTTATTTTTTCTTAAAATACTGACATGCACCGAATAAAAAACAGGCGCGTGGGCAAAACTTTGTCAAGGAGGTATTCTATGGCTGAAAATCTTACGGCAAAAGAACTTACAATGCTTTCACAGGCGCTGACCACCGAGGGACTGCTCTGCAAGAAAGCGAGAATGTATTCGAACACCTTAACAGACCCTGCGCTCGCCGACTGCATGGCGTGCATAGCGGACGAACACGAAAAGCGCTACGCCGCGCTTTTGAAACAGCTCGGCTGAGCGGAACTATATTTTCGGAGGTAAATAATGAAGCTTACCAAATGCGACACCACTCTGTGCGAAAAAGACGCGCTGCAGGATATGCTCGACAGCGAAAAAACGCTTATGAGCCTGTACACCACCGCGCTGTATGAGGGCAGCGGCAAAAGTTTACGCAAAAACTTTTCGGATAACCTCATAGCTGTGGCGCAGAACCAGTACACTTTATACCAGCAGATGAGCACGCGCGGCTATTACGAGGCGGCACCCGCAAAAAAGGATATGATTGACCAGGCGAACGATATGTTCAAAAAACAGCAGAGCACATTGAAATCGACCAAGGCCTCGGGCGGGTCAAATTAATTGAGCGGCATACATGCCGCAATAATTGCAAAAATAAAGCGCGGAGGGCGAAAAATTTTTCGCCCTCCGCGCCTTTTTAACACTCGGCTATATATTTTTAGGCATGTAATAATACACCATAAAAAACGGTGCCAGAAGCAACGGGAGTATTACGACGAGTACCCACAAAGAATACGCAAAAAAACCGAAACGCGAATACAGCTCATCCGCGCGGGCGCGCATCCAGGCAACCGCCGCCACATATGCGGGAACTGCCGAAAAGCCCCATACGGTAAAAATTACCGTACCTGCAATTTTTGCGGGATAGAACGGCTCGGCGTCTAAAAAACACAGTCCGAGGCACAGCCCCGCAAGCACAAGCGACACGAAAAATATTATAACTTTGTTTTTTACGCCGTTGCCCATTTCACAACCCCGCTTAAAAATGCAGTATTTGCGGCATACTATGCGGTCAATTAGCCTTGCCCGAGCCCTCGGCGCCCTCTTCGAACGCCGAGAAAATGTCGGCCGACGAAACGCTGTGCGAGTGAATGAGGTCGTAATATTCGTCGCCCGAGAAGTCGCGCTGTTTGGTGTATTCGCCGCCGAGCGCCTCTATCGCGTATTTGAGTTCCTGATACTCTATATAGGAAATGCCCTCTTCGTCAATCTTTTCCAAAAGATAGGGAAGAGCCCTTTCGTCGCCGTACGACGCGAGATATCCCGCATGCATCGGCACGTCCTCGCCGCTTAAAAATTCGGCGAGGAGTATATCGTAAACCCGCCCGTCGCGCTCCTTTACCTTGGACAAAATTTCGAGCATGAGCGGCTTTTCTACCCCGTTTTTATAATTTTCGAGCGCCTGCTCCTTTACGAGGTCGGCGTTCTCCTTTATAAAATCGACGCACTGGTTTTTGAAATCTTCGTCCTCTTCCCTTTCAATCATGCGCATATATACGGGAATTGCCGCCGGCGAGGAGCCGAGAATGTTTACGACGTACTGCTTGAGTCCCTCCTCCCCTTTTTCGAGAAGGGGCAGGAGCATGCCCTCGCACCCGGGGCGCGCCTCTATCGCCTTGCACAAAAATTCCGACACGGGCACGCCGTTTTTTACGTGCGCGCGCAGGCATTTTACGAGTTCTTCGGGGCTCATCGCGGCATAGTAGCCGTTGGGACTTGTGCCGAGAGACTTTAAAACGGTGTTGCCGAACTTTGCGTACATTTCGGGAATCATGTCCTCCCACTCTTCCTCTTTGTACTTGCCGACGTTTTTGGAGATATACTCCGAGAGCCGTTTATCGAACATGCCGTCGAAATCGTAGAGTTTCATTGCATTGCCTCCATAATCCGGTCGTACGCCGCCTTATCGGCGTCGAAAAAACCGCATACGTTGTCTGCGGGCACGTCGGCCTCCCTCACGCCCGAAACGGTGAACATCGCCGCGGCGAGCGCGTGAAGGTCGGCACTATTTGCGAGCAGACCCTTTTTTGCCATATTTTTATACAGTCTTTCGGCGGCGCCGCAGAACCTGCCCGAATAGTCCTCGTCGAGAATTCCGAAGCGGGATACGAGCACGGAGTACGCCGAAAGGAAATATTTGCGCTTGGAGCGCCCTATGTTGAGCGCGTAGATATCCACGCACTTGTATATGTTGCATATAACGACGCCGAACTGGTTGTCCTCGTTGCGCTCGCAGATGTCGTGCAACACGGCGATTTTGAGCGAATCGGAGATGAACGCGTCGAGAAGAAGTCCGCGCAGATAGTCGTCGTAGCCAGCCTTTACGGCGCACATCGCCGCGACGTAGTGGAGCTGGTTGTCGTCGGAGTTCTCCGTTTCGTCGAAGCACCACTTTATGCATTCGAGCACGTTGACGTCCTTTGCCAGCCGCTTTGCGCTGCGTTTGGGCAGGCGGTAGTAGGACGAGAGAAATTCGAGCGAACTCTCGCGCAGCTCCTGGGGCAGGCGGTAGAAATAGCCGAACTCCTCCTCTTTGCCGGAATCGATGTTTTCGCGCGCGCGGCGCATATAGTAACGCGCCACCACGGCGTCGGGATTGATTGTGAGGAGCTTGTCGAACGAAGCAAAGCTTTCGTCGTAGTGCCTGCTGTTGTAGGCGGATATCGCCTTGAAATACAGCACGGTGGTATCGTACGAAAATTCGCCCTCCAGCTTTGAAAAGAGCGCGAACGCCTCGGCGTGCAGCTTGTTTTCGCAGCAGACAGTGGCAATCTTGTATATGTCGTCGGGGTTGGTCGGGTTGAGCTTTACCAGCCTGTATGCAAGTTCCCTGCCCTCTTCGGCCTTTTTCTGCTCGGTCTTTACCGCGGCGAGCGTGGTGAGCGCCTGAACGTCGTCGGGCTTTTTGGAGAGAATGGAGAGGCACTCCTTTTCCGCCTCCTCGGCCTTGTCGCAGATTATGTTGCACATGGCGATATAGTTGCGCGCCGAAAGATAGCGAGGGTTGCCCTCCGCCACCTTTTCAAACTCCGAAACGGCTTTATCGTACTGCTGCGCGCGCATATACTCCACCCCGCGCGACATCTCGGCCGAATAGTCGGCGATTTCGGGCGGGTAGGCGAATTTTAAGGGGTTTTCCTGCCTGCGCAAAAAGTTATCGATAATCTCGCGCCTGCTCTCGGGCGAGAGGTCGTCCGTTTCTATGAGCAGCTTGTTGTAGTAATACGCCGCGAAATGCTCGTTATCGATATTCATAAAGTCGACGGCGAGCCCCTCGTAGGCGTCGGCCAAATCGCCGTCCTGAGCCTCGTCGAGATAGCGGAACCAATAGTTTATCGAACGCTCGTAGAGCTCCATGTCGTCGAATGCTTCGGCATACAGCATAAATGAGCGGTCGTCGTCGTAATTGAGTTCGGCGTTTTTGTTCAGAATTTTAAGCGCGCCTATTAAGTTGTGGTCGTCCAGCATATCGGCGGCTATCGCTAAAAGCCGCTCGTCGCTGAAATCAATCTCTTCGGTTTTACTCATTTAAATAACTTATCTATGTCGTCCTGCCCGAATTTGTAGTCGGTGTTGCAGTAGTGGCAGTGCACCGAAATTTCGCCCTGCTCTTTTATTATGTCCTCAAGCTCGCTTTTTCCCATGGTGAGCAGAATGGCGCTTATCTTTTCGCGCGAGCAGTTGCACTTATACCCGGGTTCGGTGATATATACGTGCTCGCCGCCCGTCTCCTTTGCAAAGTATTTCTTTAAAACGCCCTCTGCGCCCAGAAGGCGGATATCTTCGGCGACGTCGCCTATCTCCTCAGTTTTTTTAAGTACCGTCTCCCTCGCCGCGTCGTCTGCGCCGGGGAGAAGCTGCATGACTATTCCGCCCGCCGCAAGGCACTTTTCGCCGTCGAAGAGCGCGCCCACGCGCACTTTTGTGGGAATCTGCTCGGAGAGCTCGAAGTAATGTTCGAAATTCTGCGAAACGTCGTCGGAAATGAGCTCGCACGCGCCCGTGAAGGGGCGGAAAAAGCCGTCGTCCTTTATAACGGTCATAAAGCCGCCCGCAAGCCTGCCTTCGGCGGAGCCGTCGATATAGCCGCGCATATGCAGGTTGATATCGCCCGAAACGCTGGCAGAACCCGCGCCCGAGGCGCCCTTTATAGTGATTGAAATGGCGCCCTTTTCGCTCTTTAAACAGCCCGACATATACACGCCGCAGGTAAGAAGCTCGCCGAGCGTCTTTGCCGCGGCGGGTGCGAGGCCGTGTATGTCGCGCGCACGCTGAACGAGGCCGGTAGTTTCGGTTACGGTAAGCGAAACCTGTTTATTGCAAATCAGAGTTTTGTATAATCTGTTCATCGAACACCTCCGGTTCACGAATTTTTCGCCTTAGCCGAATGCGAAAAATTCCGTGATTTGAGAAACTAAGTTTCTCTTGCCGCGATTTTTTTAAGAGCCCACCATTATATAATCGCGGCAATTCACTTCCGGTGAGCTCGCTCACGCGACAAATTGTGTCGCGCTGGCGCAAGGAACCCTTGCTTGCGCACGTTATTTATTTTATAGATACTTTATACAAGGGCGAACATAAGCGAAAAAACCCGAACGCACAATTATTTAAAATAATAATATGCTCCGCCGCTACTTTGAACGAGGTGCAATCATCTCTTATCACGTTGCCAAAGGCAACTTATCACCCGCCGCAAGGCGGCGCACTACACCGCTCGGCAGATAAAGTTTATCCTCAGGCTGTCCTCTCTGAGCGGCTCGCCGAGGTGCCCCTCCGTGCGCAGCACTTCAAACCCGCAGCCGTGCAATGCGGCGGCAATATCATCCGCTTTGTGCGCGTACTGAACATGCCGCTCGTCCTCGCGCCTGAACAGCCCGTCACCAGCGGGCGTGAACACCGTGATGTCCATTATCGCCTTTTCGCCGTCGAATATGTTGAACCAGAGGTAGGTTATATCGTCCAAATCTTCGGCAAACAGATTGTCGCCGAGCACGTTTTTCAGCTTGTATTCGCTGCTGATATCGAACACGAACGCGCCGCCCTTTTTGAGGCAGGAGCGCACGTGCGAGAACGCCGCACAAAGTTTTGCGGGCGGAACGTAGTTTATGCAGTCGTTTACGGCGACGGCGAAATCGACCCGCTTTAACAGTTTTAGTTTGGTTATATCGCCCAGTAAAAATTCGGCGCGCACACCCTCGCGCGAGGCGAGCTCGCGCGCCTTTTGCAGCATCTCGGGCGAGATATCCACGCCGCAGACCTCCTTGCCCGCCCTATACAGCGCGCGCGTAAAATAGCCGTTGCCGCAGCCGATATCAGCGCCGTACGCGCCCGCACCGAGCTCCTCCAGCGTTTTAATTAAATACTGCGACCATTTATCATAGCCGCAGTCTGAATTTAAATATTCAAATTTGCCGCCGAGGGCGGCGTAACTCTCTTTCATTTTGCGCTTTTCGCCTTTATCTTAAAAGATTGTCGGCGCTTATCTTCTTTTTCTTCTTCTTTTTGCCGTCGTCCTGGAGAGCCTTCTCCCTCTCGGCGAACAGCTTGTTGTATTCGACGTATCTCTCGTCGTTCTTATGCTCGTCCTCATAGGCCGCTATACTGTCTTCAAGCGCTTTTCTGCCCGCCGCGACGTCGGCTATGTCGGCGCGCGAGAAGCTCTTTTTAAGCGAGGGAACGGGGGCGGGGTCGATGGGCGGTATGGGGCGGCCTACGAGTTCGCTCTTGCCCGCTGCGAGAATTTCGCGCGCGATGCGGCGCTCTTCCTCCGCCTTTTCTTCGGCAAGCTCCTTTTCGGTCTTTTTGGCGCGCTCGGCCGCCTTCTGCGCCTCTAAATTGGGCGTGATGTACATATCGAACACCCACTGCGTGAAGCTCATCCACACGAGGAAGATATATGAAAAACCGAATACGATGAATATTATCAGCGCGATTACCTGCATGAAGCTGCCCATGAGCAGGAACCATACGGGGATAAACGCAAGGCCGAGAATGAATATGGTCTGTATAACCGAGCCTATGAGCAGGATAAAGCTGTTCTTTATCGTCTGCCAGGGGCCGACCCTGTAGCTTACGCCTACGGCGATGAACCACATGCAGATGATGCCCACAAGCACGCACAGAATTATCATGAGCACGGTTGCGGCTACAGGCCATGCGGACGAGCCGCCCGTCGCTATCGTGAGGTCTTTCCAGTCGCTGACCATAACGGTGCAGAAGAATACTATCATAAAGAGCGCCACGGGGAACGCCACGTTCAAATAGCACTTTTTAACGCCTCGGAAATAGCCCTTTATGGTGAAATCGCCGTGGGTATTTACGAGCTTTTTCATTGAATAGCATGCGCCTGCCACGCCCACCGCGGCAATGAGGCCTGCAACTATAGCAAGCGAATAGAACATCATGTCGGCCGACATGTACAAACTTTCGGCAAGGCCCGAAACGTTGGGGGTTGCGGGCAGGCCGACGGGCCCTATGTTTGCGCTGAAAGGATAGGCGTTGGAAATGGAGTTTACGTACAGCTCGCGGATATACACGATTGCTATAAGAGGAATGAAAAACAGGAGCGTGAACAGGTTGTTTATGATAATTTTGCCGAAGTTCGACTTGAACACGTTCCACGTATCGCCCCACCTGCCTTCGGGAAGTATTGTGCGGGCGTAATCGATAATTTCGTTGCCTTCCAAGGATTTTACTCTGGATTCTGCCATTTTGTTTTCCTTAAATTAGTTTTTGTGCAAAGCGCTTAATACGCGGCGCGGTACAAAACCGCATTTACAGCATTATACAGCAAAGTAATGATTTTTTCAATTATTTTAATTGAGGTTTAAAAAATTTCTTTACATTTAGACTGCGCTGTGATATATTTATCGTACTGAATAGAGGAGCGGGCGAGCATAAGTACACGCGGAGTTGAATTTTAAGGGAATTTTTATTCTCCGCGTCGAAAGGGTATCTCCGCCGAAGCGCAAGCCGCCTTGCCTTGCGCTGGGTGCAAAGGTCAATACCTTTGCAACTGTCGCTTTATGCGTTGCGCTTTTCGGTAGAGACTTACAGTTTAAGTTTTTTACCCGCAGGCGCCGCCCGCGGGATTTTTATTTCCGCAGCGGCAGAATTCACGGCACTCAACCGCTGCTCAGGGCTTTATACAAAATTTTGGAGTTTATATACATGAAAAAATTCAACGTGGGCGTTATCGGCGCCACGGGCATGGTGGGACAGCGTTTCCTGCTCTTGCTCGAAAATCATCCCTGGTTCAACGTAACCTGCCTTGCGGCCTCCTCTTCCTCCGCGGGAAAGAAGTATAAAGATGCGCTCCGCCGCTGGCACATGAGCACGCCCATGCCCGATAAATATGCGGATATGGTCGTTTATGACGCCTCTGCCGACAAGGAGAAAATTGCCTCCTCGGTAGACTTCTGCTTCTGCGCGGTAAACATGAAAAAGGACGAGATAAAGGAGCTCGAGTATGCGTATGCAAAGCTCGAATGCCCGATAGTTTCCAACAACAGCGCGCACCGCTTTACGCCCGACGTGCCCATGGTTATCCCCGAGATAAACGCAGACCATATTTCGGTTATAGACGCGCAGAAGAAGCGCCTGGGCACCAAACGCGGCTTTATAGCGGTGAAGAGCAACTGCTCGCTGCAATCTTACGTTCCGCTTTTGCACCCGCTTAAAAAATACGGAATAGAGAGCGCGGCCGTTACCACATACCAGGCGATATCGGGCGCAGGCAAGACCTTTGAGACAATGCCCGAGATTATCGACAATATAATACCCTACATCGGCGGCGAAGAGGAAAAAAGCGAAAAAGAGCCGCTTAAAATCTGGGGCAAAGTTGAGGGCGGCGAGATAGTGCCCGCCTCCTCCCCCGCAATAACAGCGCAGTGCCTGCGCGTTCCCGTATCGGACGGACACACCGCGGCGGTATTCGTAAACTTTGAGAACAAGCCGACCAAGGAAGAAATTCTCTCCGCGTGGGAAAATTTTGAGGGCGAACCCCAGAGGCTCAACCTCCCCTCCGCGCCCAGACAGTTCATACATTATTTTGAAGAGGACAACCGCCCCCAGACAAAGCTCGACAGAATGACCGAAAACGGCATGGCCGTTTGCGCGGGCAGGCTTAGGGAAGACAATGTGTTCGACTATAAATTCGTCGGACTTTCGCACAACACCCTCCGCGGCGCAGCGGGCGGCGCGGTACTTTTAGCCGAACTTCTTGCGGCGAAGGGATATATAAACTAAGTTCACGCAAATCTTTTTGCTACGCAAAAATCTTTGCCGTGAGGTATATCGTCGTGAAAAAGAGGTATCGGCGAATTAAATTCGCCTCTCTTGCCATGGCTCCCTTGTGTAAAGGGAGCTGGATTGCGAAGGCTCAAGCCGCAGCAAGACTGAGGGATTGTGCCTCATTTTAAGGTGATAATTATTTGAAACACAATCCCTTTTCTCCCCCCCTTTACACAAAGGGGGCTTACCCACATTTAAACCGTCCCTTAAGGGGAGGTGGCACGGACGAGCTTTGCGAGACCGTAACGGAGGGATTGCCGCACATACCTATCCCCCTTTAATTTCCCCTTAAGCAAAGGGGGACGAGGGGCCACATGTATGCTCACACGCCGCAAGGTTGCACAAAGTGCAATCCATAACGCCGACGAAGGCGGTTCATCACCCATCCGCGGCGAAGCCGCTCATCACTTGCCGCAGGCACCATTGCCCTGCATATATGCGGCAATTAACTTGCAAAAGTCAATTATTTTAAAATTACAAAATATTATAATAAAGAGAAAATATAGCGGAGGCATTGATATGGTAGGTTTCTTTAAGGGAACGGCGACGGCGATGATTACTCCCTTCAAAAAAGACGGGAGCATTAACTTCGACGCGTTCGCGAAAATGATTGAATACCAGATTGAAAACGGCACGGATATGCTGCTCGTGCTCGGCACCACGGGCGAGCCGCCCACGATGACCGAGGAGGAAAAAGAGGCGCTTATGCGCTTTACCGTCGAAAAGGTGAACGGGCGCGTCAAAGTTATGTTCGGCTGCGGCTCCAACAGCACGGCTCACGCCGTTGAGATGGCAAAGCTGGGCGAAAAGCTGGGCGCCGACGGACTTTTAGCCGTGACCCCCTACTACAACAAATGCACGCAGAAGGGCATAGTGGCCTACTATAAGGCCATATGCGAGGCGGTAAGCGTGCCGGTGATAGCCTACAACGTGCCTCCCCGCACGGGCGTGAACATTCTCCCCGCCACCGCGGAAGAACTTGCAAATATACCCAACATGGCGGGCATTAAAGAGGCGTGCGGCAACATGGAGCAGATTTGCGAAACCATGAGAAGAGTGCGCGGCAAGATGGACGTATATTCGGGCGACGACAACCTGAACGTGCCCATTCTCGCCATAGGCGGCGCGGGACTTATTTCGGTAGTTTCGAACATTGCGCCGAGAGAGTGCAAGCAGGTTTACGAATATATGGCTGCGCACGACTTAGACAGGGCAAACAAGCTAGAAGATAAGCTCCTCCCCCTGATTGACGCATGCTTTGTTGAAGTAAACCCCATCCCCGTGAAATACGGCTGCGACGTGATAGGCCTTGAGGCAGGGCTTCCCCGCCCTCCCCTCACCGAGCTTGAGGACGCGCACAAGAAAATAATGGACGAATGTATTAAAAATTTTGGACTTAAAAAGGTATGATAAAGGTACTCGTTTGCGGCATTGCAGGACATATGGGCCGCAATATATGCGATTTATTGAAGGATGACGGCGAAGCGGAAGCAGTTTGCGGCGTCGACCTGCACACGCCCGAAAATTTTGCGGGAAAGGTTTACAAGACCTTTGCCGAGGTGAACGAAAAAGTCGACGTTGTGATTGACTTCTCCTCCCCCGCCTGCCTCGAAAGCGAAATGGAATACTGCATAAAGCACGGTGTGCCCGCCGTAATCGCGGCGACGGGATACACCGCCGAACAGCTTGCGTACATAGACGAATGCGCGAAAAAGATTGCCGTATTCCGCACGGCGAACTTCTCGGTCGGGGTAAACCTCCTCGTAAAGCTCGTGAAGGAGGCTGCCGGATTTTTGGGCGAAAAGTTCGACATAGAGATTGTCGAAAAGCACCATAACTTAAAAAAGGACGCGCCCAGCGGCACGGCGCTCATGCTTGCCGACAGCGCAAATTCCGCCTTCGCGGATAAAAAGCCCTACGTATGCGGCAGAGAGGGAATGGTCGGCGCGCGCGGCAGGGAGATAGGCCTGCACGCCGTACGCGGCGGCACGATAGTGGGCGAACACGAGGTTATGTTCTGCGGCGAGGACGAAATTATAACGCTTTCGCACTCGGCGCGCTCCAAAAAGGTGTTCGCGGCGGGCGCAATCCGCGCGGCAAAGTGGATAGTCGACAAACTGTCTCTTATACACATCTGACGCTGCCGACGAAGCTAGAAGTGTAGA
>ERZ1090879.2004-NODE-2006-length-10573-cov-7.957692_pt1 | contig 10573 bp, 1 predicted proteins | sample MGYA00478472_ERZ1090879 | MGnify/ENA primary metagenome ERZ1090879 (study PRJEB33644, sample SAMEA5815723) | chicken gut metagenome | biome: Chicken; feature: Gastrointestinal Tract; material: Caecum | place: Ireland | collected 2019-01-01 | study: A study of the...
CGAGATGACGTCGAGTCTCGTGGGCTCGGAGATGTGTATAAGAGACAGGTCCTTGACCATCTCGTTCTCGATGACGAACATCGCGAGCGGATAGCTGCGGCGGACGGTCAGTCTCACTACCTTCTTGCTGCCGTACTTGATGCAGATGCAATTGGAGAGCTTGACTTCCGTCGTGCCGTTCTTGGAGAGCGCATACGCCTTGACCTTATCGAAGAGGTCGCGGAGCTCGGGATCGAGCGCCTCATACGCTTCCTCGAAGGTGCGGGTCGAAGCGGTGATGACCACGCGCTCGGTGTCCTCGTCCGTCGCGGTCGCCGCGTTTTCGTCCTCGGGCTGAGCCGCGGGAGCTTCTTCGGTCGCCGCGGGAGCGGGAGCCGTTTCGGCTGCGGGCGCGGGAGCGGGAGCCGCCTCGGGTGCGGGCTGAGCCGTTGCGGGAGCGGGTTCGCCGCCCTTACGCTTGAGCACTACCGCGAGCACCACCGCGACTATCGCCACCACGAGGATGATAGCCAGGAGCACGTACACGCCCGCAAGGCTCGTCGTGTTGCCTGCCGCCGCCTCGACGGAGGCTACCTGCGCCTTGAAGGTGGATACGGCGTTCGTCGCTTCGGAAGCGGAGGTCGCGTTCTCTATCGCCGCCATCGCGTCGTCGTAATACTTCTCGATAAGAGCCGCATTGTCCTCGCCGAAGGCGTCGACAAGCTTGCTGCGGAGGTCATCCGCCATCGCCGCTTTCGCCGTGAGTATGTCGCGCACCGACGTAGCCGAGGACTCGACTATGCTGTCGATGTAATCTTCCAGCCATGCGTCGATCTCAGCCGCCGCCTCGGTCTTGACTTCCTCGACCGCCGTCGCTTCGTCCACCGCCACGGAGATACCGTCTACCGTAGACTTGATGGCTGCGAGCTGCTCGATGATGTCGGAGATATCTTCCGCGATACCGTTCACGTCGTCGCTGTCCGCGAGACCCGCGAGCGTCGTTTCGAGCTTATCGATATCCGCCGTTACGGTCGCGATATCCGTCTTGACCGCGTCTATCTTCTCGCCGAGAGTGTTGCTCACGCTCGTAAGGTTACCCGTGAGGGTATCCAGCTTAGCGGACAGGTCGTCAAGCGTATCGCTGTAATTGGGTATCTTGATGTTGCTTATCGCCTCACGATATGCGACGATATCGTCGATCTCGCCGATCGCGTATTCCTTGTACATATCCACTTCGGCTTCGGTCTTGGCGCTGTTGATAGCCATGATCGTCGCCGTCGGGACGGCTACATCTTTTTCCGCGCCGTAGCTGTTGATCTCATCGATGGCAGCCGCCTTGTAATCGGCAAGAGCCGTATCGAGAGCCTTATCGAGAGCGTCTATCGCGTCCATGACGGAGAGTCTGGCGATCGCAAGTTTGCTCTCGCTCGTTGCGCCGTCCATAGCCGCATAAGCGTCGATCACCGCCTGTGCCGCAGCCCCGAGCGTTTCATCCGCTGCGAGAGCCTTGACATCGGCGATCGTCATGCCGCAAGCATTGAGGAGATAGGAGCGGACATCCGCCTGAGCCTCGGTCTTCGCGGTAAGGAGCGCCGCGGGATCGTCCGTCGTCGCTTCGACTACCTGGTAGTAACCGTTGTACAGCACACCCTCGTAGCCTTCCGCGAACGCGTCTTCCTTGGGCTCCTCTTTATACAGACCGTCGTTGATGAAGTTCTTGATGTTCTTCGCCTCGACTGCCGCCTCGTAGGTGCCGCCGTTGAGGTCTACGGTCACATCGGCAGAAGGATCCACGCCGGTTACGGTATCCGTTTCGTAGAACGCCTTGCCGTTCTCGCCCGTAGCGTTGAACGTACCGCCGTTCAGCTGAACGTTTATCTTCATTTCCGTCGTGTGCTGCGATACTGCCACAGCTACGCCGGAAGCGGTATTGCCGTTGCCGTTAGGCTCGACCTCGAAGGCGCCCGTCGCGGTTATCGTGCCGCTCGTAACGGTGAGGTTACCGCTGCGCATTTCGATACCCGAAGCACCGGTTATCACGGAATCCGTTATCGTCATGTTACCGTACTGCGGATGATAGATCGCCGTTGCAACGTCGCTCGTTATCGTGCTGCCCGTTATCTCGATGATCGTACCGTTGCGGTTGCTGCCGTTGCCGCTTACCGCATACGCGCCCACGATCTCGTCCGTATCGGTCACGGTAACCGTGCTGTTCTCGATCACGAGTTTGTCGAACGCTGCGGTGTTATCCGCCTGCGCGTCCGTCGCGCTCATGTCGCCGTAGAAGATCACGCCGTAATCCGTAGTGGTTATGACGGAATCCTTTATCGTGAGGTCGGAGGTCTCCGCGCGAACCACCTGTCCCTGAGTGCGATTTTCTTCGGTCGCACGGAACTCGAGATCGATCGTCGAATCGCTGATCGTCGCGGTCGAATCGTTCTTCACCCACACGCTCACAACGTTAAGTCCGCTGTTATTTGCGGTCACGTTAACGGTGACGTTATCTATCGTCGCATTCTCGGAACCGTCTATCACGACCGCGCCCATTATCTTAAGGCTGTCGGCTTCCTCTTCGCCGGTCACGGTGTAGTTCACCGTCACATTCGAGAGAGTGAAGTCATCCGCATTCGTCACGGTCACGATGCCGTTGATCGCGCTATCCGAAGTTTCGGGAGCGGTGATCGTCACATCGGCTGCGGTCACGTTGATGTTGCCCGTGATATCATACCCGTTAAGATCGAGCGTTACGCTTCTCTCTATCACAAGCGCGCTCGTCAGCTCCACATCCGCGCCGAGAGTTACCTTTGCGAATTTGCTGTCGGCGATCGCGGAAGCAAGATTCGTCGCGTCCGTTACGACCGCAACATACTGCGCCGTATCTTCGGGGATCGTGCAACCGTTGAAGGTCACTGCGTCGGACTTACCGTCTTTTACCTCGGCTGCCGCGGAGATGTTTTCGAACGTGATGTTATTCACCGTCGCGCTGCTATTACCGTCGACAGAGATACCCGCTTCGAAGCCGCTTACAGCCACGGTAACGTTAGACAGATTATCGGAGTAAGTGAGTTTTGCACCGTCCGTAACGGTCAATGCCGCGCCCGTGCCGTCGCCCGCGAAGGAGACATCTTCGATAGTCACTTCGATCTCGCCTTTGACGATGAAGCTGCCGACGATCTCGTGATCGCCCTTGTTGCCGCCGTATATCTTGACGTCCTTCGTTATCTCGACGGGAGCGGAGAGTTCCATGCTCTGTACTTCGATCTCGCTTACGCCGAGTTCGAGAGCTTTAAGAAGCTGTTCCTCGTTCGCCACATGAACGACCGTCGTAACGCCATATCCCTTGAACGCTTCGAGTGCGGCGGGATCTTTTGCCGTCACCTTAACGCCGGAAGCAAAGCTCGTCTTGTACTCAACGGTGTCGCTTATCACGACTTTACCGAGCATCTCGACGGAGATTTCTTTTTCTATAATGCTGTCAGTGATAGTCAGCGTGCCGGCAGTATAGTTTTCCGGAGCACTGCCGCTGCCGACGGTTATCCTGCCTCTCGTTGTCGAGCGGACGAGCGTTACCGCACCGTCGTTGCTTATGCTTATCGGGTTGCCTATGACCGTATCGGTCAGCGTAACTGACGCGCCTTCGCCGTTAGCCATGACCGCGCCGTCTATCCAAGAACCGGAGACCGTGCCGTTTTTCACATTCACGGTCGCGCCCGTGCTCTTGATAAAGCCGTTAAGCGTATTGCCCGCAAGGTCGATCGTGACTGTGCCGGAAGCTACGGTGATGTTTTCCTTTACGTCGACGTAGAGCGTTACCGCACCGTCGTCGGTTGCGGCAGCCACTGCGTCTGCGAGTTTGTCGTAAGCCTTATCGCCTACCATGGCGATGACTTTGGTCGCGCCGTCAACTGTGCTGTCGCTTGCCTTGAACTTGCCGTCAGCCGTCTGATACATATCGGAATCTCCGATAAGTCCGGCATCCGGCAATTCTTCGAAGGTAGCACCGGAAACGTTGGATTTGAAACCGATCGCATTGCTGCCGTCGGTTATTATCGTCTGCAAGGTACCCGCCGAAACGTTAAGTACAGGCACGCCGTTATTCGTAGCATTGCCGTAAAGCTCAAGTCTTACGGTGCCCACGGTAACTTCAGGATCTGCGATATTGAGCGACGCGTCCACATCTTCGTAATAGTAGTTGTACGGATCGTTGGTGATCGCGATATCGTATACGCCGCCGTTTTCTACGGTGGTATCTCCCTTAAGGGTAAGTTCGCCGCGGTTGTTGACCGGATACTGCGTTACTTCTGCGGCGTCGAGCGTCACGTTTTCGAGCGTGGTCTTACCGTAGTTTGCAATACCCACCCGAATGTGATCGGCTGTATCATCGCTGCACTTGAGCGTACCGTTCTTGACCGTCAACGTGCTGTATGCAAGCACGCGCAGGCCCGCAGTCTCCGTGCCTGCGGATCCTACGCCCGGTCCGAGCGTAAGCGTATGACCGTTGAGGTCGATAGTCACGTTCTTCGGAGCCTGACCGTTCGAAGTGCCTATATCCGAACTGTCTTTCGTATCGGTCATAAGCGTTATTACGGTAGTCTCCTCGGAGAACTGACTTGCCGCGCCCGCCTTGACGTCCGCGATCGCGGCGTTGAGGCTCGTATAACCCTTCGTGCCGATAACGGCTACAACAAGTTTCGCATTTTCGGGAGCGTTCTCAGCCGTGGCCGCGGTGTACTTGCCTTCGCTGACATACATATTGACGTTTTCGCCAAGGTACGCGCTGTCAAGCACCTCGGAGAAGTTACCGCCGGAGACGAACTCTGTCTTGTTCTTGGATTCTACGGGTGCGGTGAAGTTACCGCCGGAGATAGCGATAGTCACGTCTTCGGAAGGAGTCGTTTCGCCCTCTTCGTCCTCTACCGTATCGATCTCGAGGAACGCTTTACCGTCCTTGCCCGTAGCGTTGAACGTACCGCCGTTAACGGTGACTTCGATCGGGCGCTCCGTCGTGTGCTGGGAGACCGCTATCGCTACGCCTTCTACCGTAGTGCCGCTGCCGTTAGGTACGGGTTCTTCGTATGCGCCCGTAGCCGTTACGGTCGCGCCGTCTATCGTCAATTTGCCTGCGCGGATCTCGATACCCGTTGCGCCCTTGACGGAGCCTCCGGTTATCGTCGTTTCGCCGCTGCCGGGCAGGTACATACCCGTACTGGTGCCCTTAACGGTCGTGCCGCTAAGCGTTATATCGTTGTTGTAGAATATGCCGTTGGTCGCGATACCGTAATAGACGGAGCCCGTTATCGTGCTGTCCGTAGCGGTAAGGGTCGTCTTATTCGCCGCGCCTTCCGCCGTACCGAACATCGCAACGCCTGCTACGCCGCCCTTGATCTCGGAATCGGTGATCACCGCGTTGCCGCCGTTATTTTCGGGCGTGCCGCCCTTGCCGAGCCTGACCGCCTGACCGCTGCCTTCGTAATCCACGGTCACGCCCTCGAGCGTGAGCGTTGCATTATTCGTAACGACAAGACCGTTCACCGACGTTTCGCCGACGTAGTCGATCGTGCCGTTCTTTATCGTTGCGTTTGCGGTGATGTTCGCCGCGGTCGTGCTCGCGCTTACCGTCTTACCGTTAAGGTTGATAGTCACCGCCTTATCGATAGTGAGCGCTTCGCTAAGCGTTACATCGTCGTAAAGCGTTACGGGCGCGCCGTCAGCCGCGTCGATAGCTGCCTGGATGCTGCCGTAAGCCTTGTCGCGGACGAATGCAACGACTTTGGTAGAATTTTCGGGAGCGTTCTGTTCGGTAGCCGCCGCAAAGCCCGTCTCCGTCTGATACAGGTTTACGTTATCCGCGAGGTAATCGGAATCGAATGCTTTGGTGAACGTACCTCCGGAGATAGCTACGCCGCCGTCTTCGTCGTCGATCGGGCATGTCGCGCTTTCGGCTATCGCTCCGTTGAACGTTCCGCCTTTGATCTCAATATTCATATCGCCGCCGGGATACGTAGCACCGACATCGTAACCGTCGCTCATATATACCGCCGTAGGCGCGTTGAACGTACCATTGTTTATAGTGGTCGTATTAGTCTGACCGTTATAAACTTCGATAGAGATCGCCTGTGCCGTTGCGGTAAAGGTACCGCCGTTTATGGTCGCCGTCGCCCAAGTCTGCACGGCTGCGTGAGTATTTATCTTTGTCTCGAATACACCGCCGTCTATCGTCAATATTCCGTATTCGTCATTCTTAACGGCGTTGCTTGCCGCACTCGTAAACGAACCGCTCTTTATAGTCAGTTGAGCCGCCCCGTCGGACTTGCAATCGGTGTTGTTCGCAACAAGGCTGGACGGGTCACTCGTCAGATTTTCGACGTTGACATCGGAGATCGTCATGACTCCTTCATTTCTGATAACGTAATACGTCGTCGCTCCGCGAGTTATCGTACCCTTCTCATCGCTCGTGTCAACGATAGAAAGCGTACCGTTATTCAATATAGTTGCAACGTTATCCGTATCACTCGTAAGCGTCTTGCCGTTAAGGTCGAGCGTGATAACATCGTCTGCCGCAACGGTCACGGACTCGGTGACGTCGGCGTAAAGTACGATAGTAGCGTTTTCACCTGCCGCCGTAACAGCTTCGGCAAGGCTCGTATAAGCCGTATCGCCTATCGTGGCGACTACCTTTTTGTATCCTTCGGGAGCGCTTTCGGTCGCTACCGCGAAGCCGCTCTTATCCGCGTTCATATAGAGGTCGGCGCCTGCCGCGATGTAATCGCTTTCGGGCATGCCGTCGAACTCACCGCCGGAGATGAAGTTGTTTACCTGCTCATACTTCGTGGAAGTGTTGTAAGTATGTGTGAGGCTGGAGACCGCGCTGCCGTTTTCGCTCTCGAACTTGCCGCCCGTGATAGAGCTGTCCTTCATCATCTCCTCAGCAGGATAACCCGCGTTGTAGATGAGTACCGCGTCGCCCGTATTGAGCGCGCCGTCGGTGCCTCCGTCGGGACGAGTTGCGAAGAGCTCTTCGGGGGTCTTCTTTTCGCCGGTGGCTTTTACAACGGCATCGCCGCTTATGTTAAGTTCGCCGCCGCGGAGAACGATACCCGTTGCGCCCGTGATCGTGCCGCCCGTGATATTCAATTCACCCTTCTGCGGGTGGAAGATAGCAACGCCGGTGCTCGAGGTGATCTCGCTGCCTTCGGTTATATTTATGACCGTATCGTTATTATTCGAAGCAGAAGCGTTGCTCTCGATAACGCAGCTGCCCGCTCCGTCGGTCGAAAGTTTAGCGCCGTTCACATCAAGCTGCGCGGTACCGGTGATGAACGCTACGGAGTTGTGCGAAGTAACGGTAACGCCATTCTCCAAAACCAATTTGGTACCGTAACCGGGATCGCCCTGGATCTCGAAAACAGTACGCACAGAATCGGATTCTTCATGCGCCCGTCCGTTTTCGATCGTTCCGTTCTTTATCGTGATCGACGAATTTACGATACGGAAAACATGCGGGGAAGTGAATCCTTCTGCCGTCGAGATCTTTTTGCCGTTAAGGTCAAACGTGATGTTTGCAGTCGCATCCGGCTCAATAGTGCCCGTCAACACAACGTTATCGAGCAAAGTCACAGTCGTTGTAACGCCGCCCTGTATAGCGTTTACCGCATTTTCAAGGCGAGCAAAACCATAAACTTCTTCGCCCATCTGCACGTTCGCTACGGGCGCCTTTCCCGAGACAGTATAATATATTGTGATAGAGTCGTCCTCGTTGGTATACGGATCGGAGCCCCATTCGACATCCTCACTGTATTCTATACTGTAATTTTCGGGGAGCCATTCGGAAGGGATAAGCACTGCGCTGTGATCCGCTTCAAGATATGCGGATCTCGCACTGCGCGAAACGCCGGCATTCAACGTCAATTTGCCGTTGGCGTCAACCGTGATACCGCCGTCCAGCTCACCTTCGTTTACGGTAAGCGTGCCGTTTACCGCAAGCTCACCCGTAAGCTTAAAGCCGTTAAGGTCAAGCGTGATATCCTGCCCCGCGGGAATAGTGACGTTTTCGCTCATATCCGAAATAAGCTCTATCGTCGTCCCCGTTACTTCCGCACCCTTTATAGCTTCGAGCGCATCGGCTACAGAGGTAAATCCGCGGTCGTCTACCGTCACCTTGTCATCCTTGGTGCGGTAAGGGTCTACGTCGGGCTTAGAAGCGGTAGCCGCTATCTCGAAAGTATAGCTGCCCGCCTCGCCGTTACGGTAAATAGCGTACTCGTTGCTTGCAAGATATGTCGGGCTGGGCATTTCCGCAAACGTACCGCCGGTAATGGAAACCGTAGCGGAACCGTAGTTCATGGTAGCGTTAGTGAAATCGCCGCCCTTAATGGAAGCAGTTATAGCCTTGTTCGTTATAGAAACCTTCCCCTCTATCTTTCCGCAATCCAAGGTAACGTCTATTTTTTCAGCAGCACCTTTGCTTACCTCTATAGCGGTCTTGCCCTTGATTTCCGTGGCACCGTCGACGATAAACTGTGTTACACCGTGGGGACGTAATGCAGTACCGGTTGCCGTTATTTTAGCGTCTGTTACACTAAATTTACTTATGGCAGCGCTGCTCGAATAGCAATATATAGCATAAGCATCGCCGTTGAATGTTCCGCCGTTTATATCTATCGTATTAGCGCCGCGAATATCCAAAGGTCTCTTTGCGCTGTAAGTACCGCCGTTGATAGTCAATGAAGACATCGAACCGCTGTTATAAACAGCCGTAGCCGTTGAAGCGGTATTCGTGGTTTCCACTTTACCGTTGCCGTTTATCGTAAGCGTTCCGCCGTTATTATATACGGTTTTCGTCGTGCTCGACGTGATCGTGAACCCGTTCAGATCGATCGTTACGTTCTGCCCCTTGGATACGGTGATACTCTCCGTATAATCCTTATCAAGCGTTATCGACGTTTCGCCCGCGTTTATCGCGTCCTGAAGAGTGCCGTAGATAAATTCACCGAGGTACGTATTAACGGGGTCACCGGTGATGTTGGAATCATACGTCACATTATCAACGGAAAGCGAGCCGTTCGTACTTATGACATAAGGACGATTTCCGCTCGTGGTTTCCGTGGAACTCGTCTCGAACTTGATATCGACATCCTCGAGCACGATCTTCGAACCGGTTTCGCCCCACGCGAAGCTGCCCGCCGACGAACCTTTCAGCGTTCCGTTTTTAACGGTGACCGTTATGCCATCAGCGACATGCAAACAGCATTTATCGCTGCCCGTAATGATCTCGAGAGTACACCCGCCGAGATCTATCGTGACATTCTTATGCGGATAAGCCGCCGGGAATCGCAATAAGCCATCGGGTAATTGCGACCCGAGGATATCGCTCTGTTGCGTCAGATCGAACACTACGTTTTCCGTCAACGTTGCCTGACCGTCAGTAATCAGATCTTGCATCAACGCGACAGCCGCAGTGTCGTCATAAGTCCCGTCCGCCGCTTTAGCCTCGGCAGGCGAAAAAAGCCGACCGAAACATACAGCAAGCAGACTTAAGGCGATCACGGCGAATAACGCCACGATGACCTTGACCTTTGTCTTTGCCATAAAATACCTCCGTTTTTTTTCATGCAGCCTCGGGCAAGTATAGCTTAAACCTTATGCGCAAACGCCCCGATCGCATCATGCTTTCTTAACCTCACCTGCTCGCTTCGCGAGCTTCCTCTCCTAACCCTCAGCCAAGCCGCTTACGGCGGCGAACGCCACCGAAGGTATTAGGAGAGGCACATAAGGTCGGCGTTGCGCAAGGGCAATTTCCCCCTTGCTCTCGGACTAATTTGTCTGTTTGCTTACCTTTTTATGTATTCCCGCGCTTTATGCGCGTAGATACCGAAGTTTGATCGACCTTCCTCTTTATAGCCCTCTCTGATTGTTAGAGAGGGTGGCTCGCACGAAGCGTAAGCGGCTGCGAGCCGGGTGAGTCAAAAGTTCGTGCCTGACGGGCAGGCTTTATATGTTTTGTTTCTTCCTTGACTCATCCGGTGCACCGTTCGCGCCTTCGGCACTTCTGCGGCGCACCACCTCCCCTGACCAATCAGGGAAGGCTTTCAAGATGTCCGCGCTCCCTCGCGGCAATTTAATGATTCACGAGCGAATGCGAATCCCCGAGCCTCCGTTGATACCTTCGGTGGCGTTCGCACCCTGCGGGTGCTCGACTGAGCAGGAGAGGCACATAAGGTCGGCGTTGCGCAAGGGCAATTTCCCCCTTGCTCTCGGACTAATTTGTCTTTTTGCTTACCTTTTATGTATTCCCGCGTATTCGCGGTACACAAGTGACAAGGACGGGTGCGCAAAATACGCGCACTTACACTGTCACTACATATATAATACCCTCACCCCAGCACTTTTGTCAAGGGGTTTGGCACTATTCTAATGTAAATTTAATGTAAAATGGTCGCGCGGCGCACAAATGCAAAAACGTGTGTCAAAATCTGACACACGTCATTCGTTTGCCACCGCTATCGCTCGCCTGACGCAACAACGCGCGAAAATATTTTAAGTTCACGAGCGAATGCGAGTCCGAAACGCTGCCCCCTGCGGCAGGGGGAAGTGC
>ERZ1090879.2011-NODE-2013-length-10559-cov-6.228294_pt1 | contig 10559 bp, 9 predicted proteins | sample MGYA00478472_ERZ1090879 | MGnify/ENA primary metagenome ERZ1090879 (study PRJEB33644, sample SAMEA5815723) | chicken gut metagenome | biome: Chicken; feature: Gastrointestinal Tract; material: Caecum | place: Ireland | collected 2019-01-01 | study: A study of the...
TACACTTCTAGCTTCGTCGGCAGCGTCAGATGTGTATAAGAGACAGAAAATACCCTGTCTTGACCATTCCCATAAAAATGCCTATACTTATAGTAACAAAGTACAGCCGTTCAACTAAGTGACCGGCGGCTGAAAAAAACGGTTATGATAAGGAGGAACATCATGAAATTTTTTATCGACACAGCAAAGGTAGAGGATATCCGCAAGGCAAATGATATGGGAGTGATCTGTGGGGTTACCACCAATCCGTCCCTGATCGCGAAGGAAGGACGCAACTTTGAGGAAGTTATCAAAGAAATCACAACCATCGTCGACGGACCGATCAGCGGCGAGGTCAAGGCTACCACGACGGATGCTGAGGGAATGATCAAAGAAGGCCGTGAGATCGCAAAGATCCATCCGAATATGGTAGTAAAGATCCCTATGACCGTCGAAGGGCTGAAGGCAGTCAAGGTTCTGTCCGCTGAGGGCATCAAGACCAATGTGACTCTGATCTTCACCGCAAACCAGGCACTGCTGGCGGCACGCGCAGGCGCTACTTATGTGTCTCCGTTCCTGGGACGTCTGGATGATATCAGCGTGCGCGGCGTTGACCTGATCCGTGAGATTGCGGAGATTTTTGAGGTTGCCGGAGATATTGATACAGAAATCATCGCAGCAAGCGTTCGTAATCCGATCCATGTAACAGATTGCGCTCTGGCGGGCGCTCATATTGCAACCGTTCCGTACGCAGTGATCGAGCAGATGACCAAACATCCGCTGACCGATGCCGGAATCGCAAAATTCCAGGCAGATTACAAGGCAGTATTTGGAGAATAAAGGAGAAAGTTTGGAAGTAAACTTCCAAATCTACCTGGATGACGCAGCAAGTGCGTCAAGAAGGAGGAAACTATGAATATTTTAGAACTTCAGAAAACCGCAAACGAGGTCCGCAAGGGTATCGTAAGCGGTGTTCACGCGGCAAAGGCCGGCCATCCGGGCGGATCTCTGTCTGCGGCTGAAATTTTTACCTATCTGTATTTTGAAGAGATGAATGTGGATCCGAAAAATCCGAAGGATCCCAACCGTGACCGTTTCGTGCTGTCCAAAGGACACACAGCGCCGGGTCTGTATGCGACACTGGCGGAGAAAGGCTACTTCCCGAAGGAAGACCTGCTGACTCTGCGTCATCTGGGCTCTTATCTGCAGGGACATCCGGATATGAAGCATATTCCGGGCGTTGATATGTCCAGCGGTTCTCTGGGACAGGGAATCTCTGCGGCAGCAGGAATGGCGCTTGGCGCGAAACTGCAGAACAAAGATTTCCATGTATACACACTCCTGGGAGACGGTGAGATCCAGGAAGGCCAGGTATGGGAGGCTGCAATGTTCGCAGGCGCGAAAAAACTGGATAACCTGGTTGTGATCGTGGATAACAATGATCTTCAGATCGATGGACGTGTGGGGGATGTCAACACACCGTATCCGATCGACAAAAAATTTGAAGCTTTCAATTTCCATGTGATCAATGTTGCCGACGGAAATGACTTCGAGCAGCTGAAAGCAGCGTTTGATGAGGCTCATACGGTAAAAGGTATGCCGGTGGCGATCATCGCGAAAACCCTGAAAGGAAAAGGAGTCTCCTTTATGGAGGATCAGGCGGGCTGGCACGGAAAAGCTCCGAACGATGAAGAATATAAAGTCGCAATGGCAGAATTGGAAAAGGCAGGTGAAGCATTATGTCAGAAGTAAAGAAGATTGCAACCAGAGAGAGCTACGGCAACGCATTGGCAGAGCTTGGCAGGGAGCATGAGGATGTAGTTGTTCTGGACGCTGACCTTGCAGAAGCTACCAAAACAGGAATCTTCCGGAAAGCATTTCCGGAAAGACATATCGACTGCGGAATCGCAGAGGGAAATATGATGGGAATCGCGGCAGGCCTTTCCACGACGGGAATGGTGCCGTTTGCAAGCACCTTTGCCATGTTTGCGGCAGGACGTGCTTTTGAGCAGGTCCGCAACTCCATCGGCTATCCGCACCTGAACGTAAAGATCGGAGCGACTCATGCGGGAATTTCCGTAGGAGAGGACGGCGCCAGCCATCAGTGCAATGAGGACATCGCCCTGATGCGCTCCATTCCGGGCATGGTAGTTCTGAGCCCGTCTGACGATGTGGAAGCGCGTGCCTGCGTAAAGGCAGCGTATGAATACGAAGGACCAGTCTACATGCGTTTCGGAAGACTTGCCGTACCGGTGATCAACGATCGCCCGGATTACAAGTTCGAGCTTGGAAAAGGTGTTGTACTCCGCGAAGGCAAGGACGTAACCATCGTTACCACAGGCCTTTGTGTAGGTTACACACTGGAAGCGGCAGAAAAACTGGCAGCGGAAGGAATTGACGCAAAAGTCATCAATATCCACACCATCAAACCGCTGGATGAGGACCTTATTGTAGCTGCAGCCAAAGAGACAGGTAAGGTTGTGACAGTAGAAGAACATTCCGTGATCGGAGGCCTGGGAAGCGCGGTATGCGATGTACTGTGTGAGAAAGCTCCGACACCGGTGAAAAAAATCGGTATGCAGGATGTTTTCGGCGAGTCAGGTCCGGCAGTGGCGCTGCTCCAGAAATACGGTCTTGACGGTGAAGGCATTTACCGCCAGGTGAAAGAATTTATGAAATAAAGATACAGCTGTGAGCGTACCGCCGACGGCTGTAAAAATACAGAAAAATAAAAAGAACCATCGAAACATTCAGAAGTCCCGCAGGATGGGGAACGGAGCGCTGTCCCCGTCCTGCGGGACTTTATTTGCCGAGGATGATTTCCGGGAAATGGAAGAGCAAATACAGACCGGCGTAACCGGATACGATACGGAGAGGAAAAGCGGCGGCTGGCATCTGTCAGCCGCTTTTTTCCGTTCCGCAGACTGCATGATTTGACACGGAATCAAGCCAGTAACTGAGAGATTTCGGCTCTTTCACTTGAATCATGCCGGCAAGTTCAGGAAATTCCGGACAGATTTCGGCAAAGAGATCCGGTGTGCCGTCCAGATAACCGGGATTGTAGGAAACTGTCTTTTCGCTGTTCCAGATGGCACCGTACAGAATCTTCGTCTCCACCAGATCCTGAAACATATGGCTTCCGTAGCTGAGTTCCGGCGTATATCCGGATTGGCGGTCGGAGATTTCGCAGATGATCCGGAAGCCGGAGATGTCGCCGAAGGTGACCGGAACGCCAAGCTCCGGCGACGAGGTTCCAAGCCGCCCGGGAGCCATGAACAGGATGTTTTTCTTCCGGTTTTTGTAAAAACGATTGAGAGCCCCGACAGCGCGGGCCGCATCGTACTTTTTGGCATAGGGATATTCGTAATATTTTGCGGGATCAATCTGAATCACGACGTCTACCGGCGTGCGGCCGGAAGGTCCCATGGAGGAATCTCTGATTTCAAAAAAGACGGATTCCAGGTTCAGATGTTCCAGATGAAGCTGCTTCTGGTTGGCATCGATATACAGAGGGCGGCATTGGAGCAGGTTGATTACGAAATCACCATTCGCGTCCATGTTGACGGTATACTCAATATCCACTGGATTCTGGTAGACATGTTCCAGAGTTTTCAGAATTCTCTGCATCAGTGAGGTGAATGTATTCTGTTCCAGCAGCTTCTGGCAGCTGACATAGAAGACATCTCTGCAGTGCCCTGTCTGCCGCAGACGGTTTTCTGCATCGCAGTCATGTTCCAGAACCATGGATCTGTACCAGTCGGGCAGCAGGGGAAGGAGCCTGCTGAGCGGAACTTCGCAAAGAAAGTTGGCTTTACAGTCGAGCACGTCGATGTATCGCTGAGAGAATTTATGACGCTGTTCGTCGGTGGTCAGAACCGTCACAGCCGGCCGGTCAAGGTTGGCGAGCCTCGGATAATCTTCGCCGGTCCGATCAACCGCTTTGGTACCAAGCCCCATGACGATACGAAGCATTCCCGCGTCAGGATCCATGTCGGCGTACCATTTGTAGGTGCTGTGGCTGTAACCGACGCCGGCGGCTCCCGGCATAAAATACTGACCGTAGTAAGAGCCGGATACCCGCTGTACCAGAACCGCCATCTGCTCGTCACGTTTTTCCAGGTGCCGCATCAGCCTGTATTCCAGAGCAGAGTAATCCATTGTGCTGGCGTAAACCTTCCGGACTGCGTGTTCAAACTGTTCCAGACGTTCTTCCAGGCTTCCCTGATTGACGCAGAAGACAGATTCATATTTTCCCGCGAAAGCGTTGCCGAAGCCGTCTTCCAGAAAGCTGGAGGAGCGTACGATAAACGGACTCTGCCCGAAATATTCTACAATATTGATGAAGCGGTTCCGGATTGCTGCGGGAAAAGTTCCTTCCAGCAGATGTTTCTGTAGCTCCGGAGCGGCGGAAAAATAGCCGTCTTTTGTCCGCTGACGGATCCGCAGCTGCCAGCAGCCGTTGGAAACAATATAAGTGTAGAAAACATCGGATCCAATATAAAAGGAATCATGAGGCTCATTAAAACCGGCATATTCCGGGACATCCGTCTCTATAATTTTTCTTGCCAGCAGCATTCCGCAGGCTTTTCCGCCGATTGCGCCGCTTCCGATCATCCGGTCTCGGAGCAGAAAATAGTCCTCCGGACGGAAATAACGTTTTACCAGTTTTTTCAGAACTTCATCCCTCGTCATCATGCTGGCGATGATCTGATCCTCGGTCTCGCTGCTGAAAGTTCCGCCGGCGTATTCGTGCCGTGCGGCCTGAAAGAACCGGTCGTAGCTGTCAAAGGTCTGATCCTGTGCCTGGGTAGACGACTTCTGAAGGGTCTGATAAAAACGGCTCATACCGACACCGTCCTCCACGGTGGTGAAAGTGTTTTCTGTCTTCCGGTAACAGTGCGGAAGGAACATTTTCGGCGAGTAACGGTTCCATACCTTCAACGGATGCAGATAGAAGTATTTTTCTCCGGAATAGACATCCAGAAGAAGCTGCGTGGTATCCCGGATACGGGCAACCGCGTCATAGGAATGGCGTCCCCGCAGCAGCGGAAAATAAGCGACGGTATCAAGATCGAACAGATAAGGACAGGTGACACGAAAAAAGTTTCCCATCATCAGGTCGGTGTACCAGACAGACTGAAGTTCAGAGAGACAGTCGAAAATGTAGAAAGCCTCCCTGCCTTCCTGTGTAATTTTTTCGTGAATCGCTACGGTGAAGGCTTCAAACCCTGCGTCGGGATTAAACGTACATACCTGGATTCCGGAGGTATCTTTGAGGACCGGTTCATGTTGGGCAAACCGGATATAAATTACGCTTCTTCCGTCACGGACCGCCTGACGGGCGAAAGGTTCGGCAAACACACGAAATTCATCAATGGAAGAAACTTGCCAGACAACGTTATCTCCAAGGCGAATATGATCAAGGATTTCATCCAGCTGCGGATGACCGCTGAGAATTTTGTCAAAGGCTGCCATAATGTTCCTCCTTTCTGGTTTCACATATTGGAATTATTTTTAGAACAAACAAGCGCAGAACAGAAAGGATAGAACCTCTCTGTTCTGCGCTTGTCTTCATTATATCATACGACGGACAGTGTCTGCAATCTTATTATTTGACCGCGATTCCCGCTGGGGGAACCGTGGTTAAAGCTGCGTATTCCAGTGACTGAAAACCGATCAGAATACCCTGCGTGATTGCATCGGCCATATGAAAAACTGTGGAAAGCCGTGTGGTTTGAAGAAGAAGCTGTTCAAAACTTCCTGAAACATTCACAATTCCGGTGATAAAAACATCACCGACTTCCGGCAGGCTCTTGCCTGCGCCCGCCCCGGGACGAATAGAGCCGCATCCTACCGTGATGTAGCCCTGGTGACGCCGTGAACCAAGGGAAGCATCGATGGCAACGATCAGACCCTCCGGATGGCGCCGCTGGATCAGCCGGAGCCTGTCCGTCAGATTCAGCGCATGCACCGGGTCGTCCAGTGTTCCGTAGACGAAAAAGCCGGGTTTGCGGTAAGGGGCAAGCTGATGGCCGATCAAAGGGCCCAGACTGTCTCCTGTGATCCGGTCGCTGCCGATGCAGAGGAAGATTACCTCCCGGAATTCCCGTTCTGCCTGCAGGATACAATAGCTCAATACCTGAGCCAGCTCTTCGCTGGCCGTTCTGCTTCGTTCGTTGATATAAAAAATTTCCGGAACCCTTTTTCCAAACATCTGTGTGATCCGTCCTTTCCTTCCGTCTGTGCCGCCTTTCCATGGCGGCGATATTACTATCGTTTCCAAAACGGAATCAGAGTATTCGCCGCAGTGCCTGTTTTACTGCCGGCAATCAGACGCCTGATATACGATATTCCCGAACCGATGAAAACATGCCTGGTACATTGATTGGCTGAGAGGAAAACCAGTCCGAGATATACGAAAAAATGTCGGAAAGATTTTGGGATCAGAACCATAAAATGCTAAATTCCGCATTTCATACGTGCTATTGTATTGGACAAAAGGGGTGAATCATATGATAGAAATCGTATATAAGGAGGAAAAGCAGGAGGCGCGTGGAAACGAGAGCTACTTCCAGCTGCCGAAAAATATCCGGCAGATTGGTGACTGCAAAGGGAAACAAAAGATTTATCTGGAAGATTATGTATATACGTATCTGAAAAAACTTTCCGCGGATCCATCATCAGGAAAGGCTGCGATCCTGCTGGGGCAGTATAACTGGGCAGACGGAACCGCCTATTTCTTTCTCAGGGGAGCGCTGGAGATTACCAGCATGGAGGTGAGCGCCGACAGCCTGAAATTCGATGAGCAGGTCTGGAAAGAAGTCGGTGACACGATAGAAAAATATTTCAGGGATCAGAACATCCTGGGATGGTTCCTGAGCCTGCCGGGTGATATGGAGGAAAATGACGAAAGAATTCTGAAAATCCATCTGAATCATTTCGGAGGAAACGACAAGGTACTGTTCCGGATGGAACCCAGTGAGAAGGAAGAAGCTTTTTACACTTACGACAATGGCGCATTGAAAAAACTTGATGGTTTTTACATTTATTATGAAAAGAATGAAGCCATGCAGAACTATATGGTCGACCATAATCAGAATGCCAGCGTGGAAGATACCGGAAAACTGGCGGATCAGGCGGTTTCTGATTTCCGGAAGATTGTGGGGCAGAAACAGGAGCAGAAGAAAAAGAAAACCGTAAACAAAGGGCTTGCCTATGGCGTTACCGTATGTGCGGCAGCGGCTGTGCTTGCCTTTGGACTGAACTTTGCCGCAAGGGATCAGGGGTCACAGAGGGATCAGGGCGCACAATCCGGGTCACAGACGGTTGCCGCCAATGGAAATGCAGTCAGCGGGAGCAGGGTTCCGCAGACTGTGACTCCCCAGGCGGAAGAAAAACAGGATGACGTTTCGGCTGCCGGACAGCAGGACACCATCGAGGGACAGGAGGATACTCAGAGAAACAGCAGCGAAACCGGTGATACACAGACAGGAAGCGGTGGAGACAGAAATACACAGACAGGCGGCAGTGAAACCGGAGATGGACAGACAGGAAACAGCGAGACCGGGAATGCACAGACAGAAAACAGTGAAACCGGAGATGGGCAGACAGGAAACAGCGAGACCGGGAATGCACAGACAGAAAACAGTGAAACCGGAGATGGGCAGACAGGAAACAGCGAGACCGGGAATGCACAGACAGAAAACAGTAAGACCGGGGAAGGGCAGACAGAAAGCGGTGAAACCGAAAATGGTCAGACGACCGGCAACGAAACCAGCCAGGTATCAGATGAATCTGATCGTGGGGCATCCGAAGAAACCAGCAGTGTGGCTGCGGCGGACATCCTGACAGAGTATACCGTCCGGAAAGGGGATTCTCTTTCTAAAATCAGCGAAAGATATTATGGCACCATGAACCGGGTGAAGGATATTTGCGCAGTGAACGGAATCACTTCCGAGGACGTCATTTATGCCGGGCAGAAAATTTTGCTCCCGAAATAAAGGAAAGTATGCTATAATCGGTTTACAGTTTGAAAATGTGCCGTGTTTTTATCAGGCACAGCCACAGATGAAGTACAGGGACAGGCTATGGAAGAAAAAAACAGCAAAATACAAAGTATTATAGAATACAAAGAAAAACTGAAAGATTTCAGAAATCGGAGAGCCATGGTCGTGGCGGCAGTCGTTATTCTGATTCTGGCGGCCGCTTTGGGGATTGCCGGATTTATCCGGTACCGGACGTTCAGCAGCTACGAAACGATTTCGTTCGATATGGAAGAAGATACCTTGTCCTCCGGGTATGTAAAACTTGGAGAAAATGTTTTGAGATATGGGATCAGCGGAGCGCGGCTGATGGACCGGGATGAAAATGAACTGTGGAGCATTGCTTACTCAATGGACAATCCCGCGGCAGAGGTATCCGGGGAGGCAGCCGCAGTCTATGAACAGGGAGGTACATCGATCAGGACCTTTGGAGCTGACGGCCAGCTGGGACAGGTGACGACGCCTTATCCAATCCGAAAAGCGAAAGCTGCCGCGCAGGGAGTGACCGCCGCGATTCTGGAAGACGGCGGCAATACCTGGCTGAAATATTACAGCACAGACGGGACCGAGATCGCATCCTTCCGGACACAGATCGACAGTCCTGGTTATCCGATGGATCTGAGTCTTTCTCCGGACGGGATGACACTGGCTGTCGCCTACGTTTATCCGGAAGAAGGACAGATGAAATCACAGGTGGCGTTTTATAATTTCGGCAGTGCGGGAAAGAGCCAGAAAGACCATCTGGTAAAGGCGGTCAGCTATGACGATTTGCTCATTCCGCAGCTGGATTATGTGGATGAGAATACCTGTGTCGCCTATACGGAGAAAGGTTTTCTGGTTTTTGAGGGAACTACAGATCCGGAGGAGACCGCAAAGGTGGAGGAAAGTCAGGAGATCCTGAGCATCTGCAAGAACGATTCCCATGTTGCGATGACGGTGGAGAGCAGCGATGTTCTCCAGCCCTATACGCTGAAATTGTACAGCCTCAGCGGTAATGAAATTTTCCAGGAAAATTTTGATTTTTCTTATGAGAATATGGAGATGGATGAGGATCAGATTCTGTTGTGGAACCGTGGGGAATTTGCAATCTATAATTTCAGCGGAGTCGAGAAATTTAACGGAAGTGTGGAAGAGGGGCAGATTCAGGGAATCATCGGTCTTGGGAATCGGAACTATTTGGGAGTTCTGGACCAGGGGCTGCTGTACATGAAACTGAGATGAAAAGACGTTAGGAGGAAATGATGAACTGGCTGCTATTGGTAATACTGATTGTTATAATACTTTCGGCGGCTGCGGGCTATCGCAGAGGATTTGTGCGGACGGTGCTGTCCATGGTCTTTTTGATACTGGTCATGGTGGTGTCCGGATGGATCAGTCCATATATCAGTGACGCACTAAAAGAGCATACGCAGATTACGGAGACGATCCGGACTTCCTGTACGGAAATGCTGGAAGAGACATGGGACAATTCGGAAACAATGTCGGGCAGTGCGGAGGGAGCAGTAACTGCAGAAAGTACAGAGGCAACGGAAGAACAAAGAAATCTTCTGGCGTCCCTGGGACTTCCCGAAAATGTATTGGATGTCATGTTCCGCCAGAATGATATCTGGAGCGGGCAGCAGGAACAGATGGTGGCATATGCGGCAGACTATCTGACGGATCTGACGGTCGGTGCGATCGTATTTCTGGTATCCTTTCTGCTGGCGTGGATCCTTGTAAGGATTCTGATGCGGATCGCCGACGCTTTTGCCGAGCTTCCTGTGATCGGATTTGTCAACCGGATCGGCGGAGGTTTCGTGGGAATTCTGCGGGCACTTCTGTGGGTGTGGATTTTCTTTCTCGTACTGATGCTCTTCTCCGGTACCGGCTGGGGAAGAGTCTGTATGGAAGCGGTAAGAGAAGATGCTTTCCTGCAGTTCCTGTATGATAACAACCTGATACTGCAAATCCTTTTATATGCTTTTCGATAGAGCATGTTTGAAAAAGTATAGAGAAAACAGAATACAAAAGATGTGCCGAAAGACAGAGGTTTGTACAGTGCAGTACACGATAAAACCTCATCTTCCGGCATTTTTTTTGCTTCCGGGAAAATCACTCCGCGATGGGGTGGATGCCCACAGGCACTACGTTTTCATACAGTCTGCGCAGTAAATACGCAGACCTGGTTGAATAGTTACTAACAAAAATGTCAAAAATATAGTTGACAAATGCTGGAAGCAATGATATCATAACAAAGCTGTCGCTGAGGCGGTCGCCAAACGGACAGCAAATACAGTATCGCAGCGGGAATTCGGTGACCTTTAAAAGTCCATCCGAAATTCAAAAAGTTCTGAAAGAAAGTTAAAAAAGTTCTTGACAGAGATGAGGTGCTGTGATAAGATATAAAAGTTCGCTGAAGACGAGAAGTCAGAAAGCGACAGGCTTCGGTTCCTGGAGTTCCAGGGAAGATCAGAAATGATCGGTCTGAGGAAAAACAAACCGAAAAAAACTTTTGAAAAAAGTTCTTGACAAGCACAAAACGTTATGATAGAATGAACG
>ERZ1090879.2012-NODE-2014-length-10559-cov-4.191165_pt1 | contig 10559 bp, 8 predicted proteins | sample MGYA00478472_ERZ1090879 | MGnify/ENA primary metagenome ERZ1090879 (study PRJEB33644, sample SAMEA5815723) | chicken gut metagenome | biome: Chicken; feature: Gastrointestinal Tract; material: Caecum | place: Ireland | collected 2019-01-01 | study: A study of the...
TCGGGCAGAGCTATCTTGCCGCGGCGATCAATGCGCCCGTCACCGTCATGAAGACGGCGGGCGAGGGCGGCGCATGGGGCATGGCGATCCTTGCAAATTACCTCGTCACCAGACAGGAGGGCGAATCGCTCGAAGAATATCTCGACGAGCGTGTGTTCGCAGGGCAGGAGGGCGTGACGATCGCCCCCGATCCCGCCGATGTCGCAGGGTTCGAGGAATTCAAAAAGCGCTACGTTGCGGGACTTCCCATCGTGCGTGAGGCGACGCGCTCGCTCAAATATTGAAATCGGGAGGAATGGAAGATATGTTGGAAGCATTGAAAGAGAAGGTTCTGAAGGCAAACCTCGATCTTGTCAAAAACAAGTTGGTTCTGTTCACTTGGGGCAACGTCTCCGAGATCGACAGGGCGTCGGGACTCGTCGTCATCAAGCCCTCCGGCGTCGAGTATGACGAGATGAAGGCGGAGGATATGGTGGTCGTGGATCTGAACGGCAAGGTCGTCGAGGGCGACCTGCGTCCGTCGTCCGATACGCCCACGCATATCGAATTTTACAAGGCATTTCCCGACGTGGGCGGCGTGACGCACACGCACTCCACGTTTGCAACGGCATGGGCGCAGGCGGGGCGCAGCATTCCCTTCTACGGGACGACGCACGCCGATTATTTCTACGGGGATATTCCCTGCGCGCGGTCGCTCACCAAAGAGGAGATCGAAGGGGAATACGAAAAGAACACGGGGCTTGCCATTATCGAAAAGTTCAAGGGCGAAAATATCAAGCCGCTTGAAGTTCCCGGCGTGCTTATCAAGAGCCACGGCGTGTTTGCGTTCGGCAAGGACGGCGGAAATTCCGTATATAATGCAACGGTCATCGAGGAAGTCGCCAAGATGGCGTTCCTCACCGAGCATATCAATCCTCAGGTGCAGCGCGCCGATCAGTTCATGATGGACAAACACTACATGCGCAAGCACGGCAAGAACGCCTACTACGGGCAGACGAAAAAGAAGTAAATGTTGTTCCGCACTCCGACGGTTTCGGGGAAAAAAATAAAATTGTATGAAAGGAATGAGGTAACAGTATGAAACAGCTCAAAAACATGAAAGACTATGTCGTGTATTGGCTCACGGGTTCCCAGACGCTGTACGGCGACGACGTCCTGGCGCACGTCGCGCAGCACTCCGAGGAGATGGCAAACTACATCAATGCAAAAATGCCCGTCACCGTCAAATATCTGACGACGTGCAAGAGCTCGGACGAGGTTGTCGAAGCCGTCAAGAAGGTCAACGCGGATGACAACTGCATCGGCATCATCACATGGTGCCATACCTTTTCTCCTGCGAAAATGTGGATCAAGGGACTGAAGCTCCTGCAAAAGCCCATGTGCCACTTTGCAACGCAGTACAACGAAAAGCTGCCCTACGATACCATCGACATGGACTTCATGAACGAGAATCAGGCGGCGCACGGCGACAGGGAGTTCGGATATATCGTCACGCGCCTGCGCATGGACAACAAAGTCGTTGTCGGATATTATAAGGACGAAGAAGCGCTGGCGCAGCTTGCGTCCTGGTGCAAAGTCGCCGCAGGTTATGCGTTCTCCAAGACGGTCAAAGTCTGCCGCTTCTCCGACAATATGCGCGACGTCGCCGTGACGGAGGGCGATAAGATCGAGGCGCACATCGATCTCGGCTGGCAGGTGGACTACTATCCCGTCGGCGATCTTGTGGACTATATCGAAAAGGTCACCGAAAAGGAAGTGGACGCGCTCATGGCGGAGTACGATAAAAAGTATACCATGGGCACCAAGCGCATCGACGTGGTGCGCGAGCAGGCGAAGTATGAGATCGCCATCGATAAATTCTGCGAGGAGAAGGGCGATTATATCGGGATCGTCGATCACTTCGGTTCGCTGCACGGGCTCAATCAGCTTCCCGGCCTCGCCATTCAGGACCTGCAGAGCAAGGGCTACGGATTCGGTGCGGAAGGCGATTGGAAGATCGCCGCGCTCGGCGCCGTTATGCAGTATATGGCGGGTGAAACGGGCACGGGACTGATGGAGGACTATACCTACGACCTTGTGGACGGACTCTGCCTCGGTGCGCACATGCTGGAGGTCTCCCCGCAGTTCGCGGCGACCAAGCCCGAGATCCAGGTGCATCCTCTGGGAATCGGCGGAAAGTCCGATCCTGCGCGCCTTGTGTTCGAGGGGATCGCGGCGCCTGAAGCGGTTGCTGTTTCCATGATCGACATGGGCGACAGGCTGCGCCTGATCGTGCAGAAGATCGAGCTCGTCAAGTATCCTCACAAGATGCCCAATCTCCCCGTGGGCGGACTGATGTGGAAGTATCAGCCCAACTTCAAGGAAGGCGTTGCGGCATGGATCTATGCGGGCGGCGCGCATCATACGGTGGTCTCCTCCAAGCTCACCGTGCAGGAGATGGTGGATCTGGGCAACATGTGGGGCATTGAAGTCGTCGTCATCGATGAAAACACCAAGATCGACGAATTCAAGAAGCAGCTCATGTGGTCGGACGTCATCTGGAAGCGCAAATAAGCTGTTGAAAGGGGCGGGGCGGTGCAATCGGGTGCCGCCCCGTATTTTTTGTCAATATGTTTTTTAAAAAATATCTGTTCGGCGATACAGCCGTATATTACGTCGAATCTCCCGTCGAAGGGCATGAAGGCAAGACGGCGATCGGGCTCGCCATGTATCCCGCCGACGTAAAAATCGATCCCGCAAGGCTTTTTTGCGACAGTCTCGTACAGGTTGCCTTTACGGGAGATGACGGACTGATCGATTATACGTTCGGCGTTACCATGCGCAACCGCGAAGCGACGCTTCTGAAGGTGGAAGAGCAGACGGCGGATGAAAACGGCGTTGTCACGCGGCTTTCGGACGGAAGGGGAAATTTCTATACGCATACGCTTGTTTACAGTGCCGCCACGGGCGTGTTTGAACTTTCCGTGCGCTATGAAAACCGTACGGGGCATATGCGGACGTTGGAGATGCTCGAAAGTTTTTCATTGAGCGGGATCGCTGCGGCAAGAGGAGATACGGTCGGCATGACGCTCCACCGCATGACGAGCGCATGGTCGCGGGAATGCCGCCCCAAAAGCGATACGTTTGCCGCACTCGGACTGGATATGAGTTGGGCGCGTTACGGCGTCAAATGCGAACGCTGGGGGCAGGTCGGCAGCATGCCCAACCGCGGCTGGTATCCGTTTGCCGCGATCGAGGACGCCGCGGACGGCATTGTGTGGGGCGTGCAGGCGGAGGCGCCTTATTCCTGGCAGCTTGAAGTGTATCAGGAGAAGGAGACCTGTGCCGTATCGGGCGGGATCGGCGACTATGAATTTGCACATTGGCGCAAGAATATCCATGCGGGTGCGGCTTTTGAGACGCCGAAAGCATTTGTCCGCGTCCTGCGGGGCAGTTTGCTCGATGTCCAGAACGCCCTTGTTGCCGAAGCCGGCCGCCGTCTTCGCGTTCCGGCAAGCGAAGAGTCTCTGCCCGTCCTGTTCAACGAGTACTGCACGACCTGGGGCTGTCCTTCGGAGGAAAATATCCGCGCCATTCTGAAGGCGGTCAGACCGTTTGACCTCGGCTATTTCGTTATCGACTGCGGCTGGTATAAGCCCGATGATAAGGGGTGGTGTAATGCGACGGGAGACTGGAAGGAGAGCCGCTCTCTCTTTCCCGACGGCATCAAAGCCGTTGCGGACGCCATCCGCGCCGAGGGAATGGTCCCCGGGATCTGGTTTGAGTTTGAAGTTGCGGGACGGGATTCTCAGGCGTTTGCCGACGAAGAAATGCTTCTGACGCGCGACCGGAACGTCATTACCGGCAAGAACCGCCGCTTTTTCGATCTGCGGAAGGACGCGGTGCGCGACTATCTTTTCGAGCGCATGATCGATTTTCTGCGCGCGAACGGGTTCGGCTATCTCAAGATCGATTACAACGATACTTACGGCATGGGCTGCGACGGGGCGGAGAGCCCGGGCGAAGGCGGGCGGCAGGTCGCCGAAGAGAGCCTTGTCTGGCTGGAGCGCATCAAGGCTGCGGTCCCCGGGATCGTCATTGAAAACTGCTCTTCGGGCGGCAGCCGCATCGAACCCAAACGCATGGGTATGGTCTCCATGTGCTCATTTTCGGATGCGCACGAGTGCAACGAGATCCCGCTTGTGGCGGCGAATGTTTCGCGCGTCGTGCCCGCGCGGCAGATGCAGATCTGGGCGGTCCTGCGCGAAAGCGATACGCCCTCGCGCACCGTGTATTCCCTGTGCGCGGCAATGCTCGGCCGCATCTGTCTTTCGGGCGACGTGCTCGGACTTTCCGCGCAAAAGACGGCGCTCATCCGCGAAGGGCTTGCCTTTTACGGGAAGGTCCGTCATATCGTTGCAGGGGGACATATCGAGCGCATCGACTGTAACGTGGAATACTATCGCGCGCCCGAGGGCAGGCAGATCTATGTCAGGGAACTCGGCGGCGAACGGTTGGTGATCCTGCATTTTCTTGCCGGCGCGGCGCCGCTTTCCCTCGATTTCGCGGGCTGGCGTATGGAAGCGGCGTATACCGATCTCGCGTATACGTTTGACGGGGGCGTTCTCTCCGTTCCTGCGCCGCGTGACTTTACCGCGGGCGCGTTCCTGCTGAAAAAACAGGCGTGAATTTGCGGACGGGGATTGACATTCCCGTCCGTTTTCTTTATAATAGGAAAAAGATATTTTCGGAGGAATTGTATGACGCCCATCGGGTATGAGCGCGTTGCGCTCAAAGACGGATTCTGGCAGCAGGTACGCGCGCGCAATGCGGCTGTTTCGCTGAAAAACGTCTATCGCAGGTTCAAGGAGACAGGACGCTTCGACGCGCTTCGCTGTGAAAAGCAGAAAAATCCGCCGCATATTTTCTTTGATTCGGACGTCGCCAAGTGGCTGGAAGCGGCTGCATATCTTCAGAAGGAGTTTCCGGACGCGCAGGTGCGCGCGATCATCGACGAGACGGTGCGCACGATCGTAAAGAATCAGCTTCCGTGCGGCTATTTCAACAGTTACTATCAGGTTTATAAGCCGGAAAAGATCTTTATGGAGCGTACGGAGCACGAGTTGTACTGTGCCGGGCATCTCATCGAGGCCGCCGTGGCGCTCGACCGGTGCGGCGTCAATGCGGACCTGCTGCCCGCCATGAAGAAGTATGCGGACTATATCTATGAGCGCTTTTACGTGCGCAGGGACGCGGGCTTTACGACGTGCGGACATCCCGAGATCGAGCTTGCCCTCGTGCGGCTTTACGAACACACGGGCGAGGAGCGCTACCTTACGCTCGCCAAATTCTTTCTCGATGAGCGCGGAACGCGGGAAGAGGAAGTGTACGCCGTCATGGACAGGGCATACGATCAGTCTCACAAGCCCGTGCGGGAGCAGACGGAGGCGGTGGGGCACTCGGTGCGCGCGCTCTATCTCTATATCGCCATGACGGACGTCGGACGGCTGACGGACGATCGCGCGCTGCTGGATACCTGCCGCGCGCTCTTTGCGGACATCGTGCGCAGCAAGCTGTATATTACGGGCGGCGCGGGCTCCGGCTGGTACGGCGAGCGCTTCACCATTCCCTACGATCTGCCCAACGCCGAAGCGTACGCGGAGACGTGTGCGGCGATCGCGCTCGCGTTTTTCTGCGAACGGCTCTCCAAGGCGGGCAATTCCGCGCAGTATCACGCGACGCTCGAACGCGCGCTCTACAACAACATTCTGGCGGGCGAATCTGCGGACGGGAAGGGGTTTTACTACGTCAATCCGCTGGAAGCGGACAGGGATTACGCCGCCTATGCGCGTACCGTTCCCGGAATGCCTTTCAAGCCGCTTCTGGAGCGCGTCGAAGTATTCGACTGCTCCTGCTGCCCGCCCAATCTCGTTCGCTTTTTTGCGCAGGTCGGCGGATTTGCATACGGCGAAGAGGACGGCGTTCTGTACGTCAATCAGTATCTGCCTTCCTCGGTATCCGCCTGCGGGATCGACTTATCCGTGGAAACGGGACTTCCCTATGCCGGGAATGTTTCGATCAGGGCAAACGGAAAGGGGCGGCTTGCGCTGCGCATTCCCGTCTGGCAGACGTCGCTCTCGTGCAAGGTGAACGGGGCGTATGTCGAACCGGTGACCAAAGACGACTATCTCTGTTTCGACGTCGAAGGGGAAACGTCGGTCGAGGTCTGCTTCGAGATGCGTCCGCGCTTTGTCTACGCCAATGAACATGTCCGCGCCGACAGCGGCAGAAAGGCGGTGGAATATGGTCCCTTCGTCCTTTGCGCGGAAGCTGTGGATAACGGCGGCGAACTGTTCGGCGTCGAGATCCCTTCGCTCGAACATGCGCAGGTCGAGCGGACGGAACAGGGGATACGCGTCCGCGTACCCGCCAGAAGACTGAAGACGGGCGGCGCGCTCTATTCCTATCTCCCGCCCGAGCGGGAAGCGTTCACGCTCACCCTCATTCCATACTACGGTTGGGCAAACAGAGGCGAAAACGACATGCAGGTATGGTTTTTGTAAGAAATTTTTGATAACGGGGAATCATTATGCAGTATGGGGAATTGAAGAAACTGCTGGAAGAACACGGACAGCTTCACGTTTTGAAGTGGTGGAACGAACTTGACGAAGCGGGGCGCGCGCAGCTTGCCGGGCAGATTGCGCGCGTGGATTGGAACCTGATCGGGCTTGCCGGGACGCAGCCCGAAAGGGCGCGCGGCAGCATCCGTCCGATCGACGCGCTCTCGCTTGCGGAGATCGATGCGCGGCGTGCGGAATTTTCCGCGGTCGGGCGGGAGGCGATCAGGGCGGGCAAGGTCGCGGCGGTACTGCTTGCGGGCGGACAGGGTACGCGCCTCGGCAGCGACGCGCCCAAAGGTGCGTACAACATCGGCGTGACCAAGCCGCTGTATATTTTCGAACAGCTCATCCGCAATTTGCAGGAGGCGGTCGATCGGTGCGGGAGGTTGGTGCCGCTTTATGTTATGACGAGCGAAGGAAACGACGGGGCGACGCGCGCATTTTTCCGCGAACATGCCTTCTTCGGCTATCCCGAGCGGGAAGTGCGGTTTTTCCGTCAGGAAATGGCGCCCGCCGTGGGGCTTGACGGGAAATTGCTGCTGTCTGCCAAGGACAGCCTTGCCCTCTCGCCCAACGGAAACGGCGGTTGGTATGTCTCTTTGGAGCGCGCCGGGCTCGCCGCAGAGGCGGAAGCGCGCGGCGTGGAGTGGTACAACGTGTTTGCCGTGGATAACGTGCTGCAGCGCATGGCGGATCCCGTATTCGTCGGCGCGACGATCGCAAGCGGAAAAGCGACGGGGGCAAAATTCGTCCGCAAAGTCTGTCCGGAGGAGCGCGTCGGCGTGCTGTGTCTCGAAAACGGCCTTCCGGGCGTGATCGAATACTACGAACTTGACCGTGAAACGGCGAATCTGCGCGACGATGCGGGGCAGCTCGTCTATTCCTGCGGCGTCACGCTCAACTATCTGTTCCGCGCGGACGTGCTGCGCAGGATCGGCGCTGCGCGTCTGCCCGTGCATATCGCAAAGAAAAAAGTGCCTTATCTGAACGATGGCGGCGCTCTCGTGGAGCCGGAGACGGAAAACGGCTGCAAATTCGAGACGCTGATCCTGGATATGGTCCGCTGTGCGGGAAGCTGTCTTCCCTTTGAGATCGAGCGCGAAAAAGAATTTGCGCCCATCAAGAACAAAACGGGAGTGGACAGTGTAGAGACTGCGCGCGCCCTGCTTGAAAAAAACGGAGTGAAATTGTAATGGATCATGAAGCGAGCAAGGAGACGACGGAATTCCTCACGCAGCTTGTCCGGCTGAACGGGACGATGAAGGAATTGTTTTCGTCCGGAAACGTGGCGCTGTTCACCGAGATGAACGACGCGATCAAGAAGATGCACGCCGTACAGCACGGCAGCAAGGACGCCGTTCTCGCGGCGATCGATCCGGAGTGCGTCGTCATATACGGTAATTTTGACATGATCATAAAATTGCTGCGCACGACGGAGGACGGCGTGATCGATAGCGCGGCGCAGAAGGCGCTCAACAAATTTTTGCATAACATTGACGAAGCGGTCGTCAATATCGCCGCGGCGGTCGGACTTGTCTGACGCGCGGCGACGTCGGGAGAAAACATATGGCAAAGAGACGTTCAAGAGCCGAACGCGCTGCGCGCGAAGCGGCAAAGAAAAATCCGAAGGCGTTTTTTACGGTCGTCGTCATTGTGCTCGTGCTGGCGATCGTTGCGGCGGCGTGCTGGTACTTCCTCGTCTATCGAAAGCAGGATCATACCGCGCCGGGCGGCGACGGCACGCAGGTCGTCGGGGGCGAGGTGACCGAGATCTCCTCCGCCGATCTCTCCATTCATTTTTTGGAATTGGGGGTTGCCAACGCGGGGGACTGTACGCTCATCAAAGTGGGGAACACCGAAGTGCTCATCGACGCAGGCGCCAAGAAAAATACCGCTCCCACGCAAGTTATGCAGGATTATGTCGCACAGTATTGTCAGGACGGGATTCTGGAATACGTGATTGCGACGCATGCGCATGAAGATCATATTGCGGGACTGGTCGGGCAGGAAAGCGGCGATACCAGAACGGGTTTTCTCTATCAATACAAGATCGGAACGATCATTCAGTTCTCACAGCATAATACGAACAGCGGAATTTACAACGATTATGTTGCCGCAGTGGAATATTGCCGTTCAAGGGGCACCAACGTTTATGATGCGCTGGAATGTACTTCGGAAACGAACGGCGCGCAGAGTACATATTATCTCGACGAAGCGCAGACTGTTTCCATGAATATTCTTTATCAGGAATACTATGCGAAAAAGGCGGGGAGCGGCGAAAATAATCATTCCGTCTGTATGCTGCTGACGCAAACAGTCAACGAAACCACTTCGTATCATTATCTCTTTACGGGCGATCTGGAAAAATCGGGGGAAGAGTCCTTGGCAGAAAACAACGATCTGCCGCATTGTGTTCTGTTCAAGGGCGGACATCACGGCTCCTCTACGTCTTCCAACGAAGTACTGCTCGACGAGATCACGCCTGAAAATATTGCGATCTGCACTTGTGCGGGAACGTACGAATATGCGGATAAACCTACTGCGGAGGAACCGGATAACTACCTCAACACATTTCCGACACAGGAGGCGATCGACAGAATGTCGCAGTACACGCAGAATATTTATATCACGACGCTCGGGGTTTTGGCGGACGATTATTCTACGGAAGGATTTGTTTCGATGAACGGCGACATTGTGTTCTATTACGGCAAGGGCGAAGACGAGACGGAAAAGACATTGAAACTCTGGTGCAGCAATCACGCGACGATCTTGAAAGATACCGAATGGTTCCGCGAAAACCGCACCTGGAACGGGGTATAGCATGGAAATCACTGCGATCACGCCCCAAAAACACGACGCCGCCCGCTGCAATATCGAGGTGGACGGAAGGTTCTTTTGCGGGATGCAGCTTCTCACCGTCATGGAACACCGGCTGAAGGTGGGCAGCATTGTTACGGAAGAGGAGCTTTCGCAGCTGCAGTTGGCCGGGGAAAGGCAGACAGCGCTCGATAAGGCGCTCACGCATATCTCTGCGTCCATGAAGACAGAGCGGGATATCCGCGATTTTTTGCGCCGCAAGGGCTATTTGCAGGACGTTGCCGACTATGTGGTCGGGAAGATGAAGGGTTACGGTTATCTTGACGACGAGGCTTATGCGCGTGCCTATGCGGAGAGCGCGGGTAAACGCAAGGGAGGCAGGCTCATCCGCATGGAATTGAAGCGCAAAGGCGTGTCCGATCAGGCGATCGCCGCGGCGCTTTCCGAAGGAGTGGACGAAGGCGCCGCTGCAAAGGCGGCGCTGGAAAAATATCTGCGCGGGAAGAAGCCCGATGAAAAGACGCTGCGCAAGGCATATGCGCACCTGATGTCCAAAGGATTTGATTACGACACGGCGCGTTCTGCGCTTGCCGGTCTGCGGTCGGACGCCGACGACGAATGGGAGGAATCATGAAATACGCATTTTCCAATGAACAGATGCGCCGCGCGGATGCGGCGACGATCGCGGCGGGAACGCCGTCTTTGGAACTGATGGAGCGTGCGGGACAGGCGCTGGCGCGCGCCGTTGCGGAGGCAATGTCGAAGAAGGGCGCTTCCGACGCGCTCTTTGTGTGCGGCGGCGGGAACAACGGCGGCGACGGATTTGCGGCGGCGCATATTCTGGCGGACGCGGGAGAGGATGTGAGCGTTCTGTGTCTTGCGGAAAAATTTTCTCCCGACTGTGCCGCCATGCGGGAACGCTACAAGGGCGAAACGCTCGGGCGTATCCCGCGCAGACGGTACGGCGTGATCGTGGACTGTCTGTTCGGAACGGGGCTGGCGCGCCCCATCGAGGGCATAAACAAGACGCTCGTTGACTTTATCAACGGCAGCGGCGCGTATGTCATTGCCTGCGATCTTCCGAGCGGGCTCGGAGAGTGCGGGATCGCGCCGGAAGTCTGCGTCCGTGCCGACGAAACGGTC
>ERZ1090879.2013-NODE-2015-length-10556-cov-24.126464_pt1 | contig 10556 bp, 18 predicted proteins | sample MGYA00478472_ERZ1090879 | MGnify/ENA primary metagenome ERZ1090879 (study PRJEB33644, sample SAMEA5815723) | chicken gut metagenome | biome: Chicken; feature: Gastrointestinal Tract; material: Caecum | place: Ireland | collected 2019-01-01 | study: A study of...
GTTATAACTTCTTTAGCATATTCTTGATCAAGCAATTCTAATTCCACTTTTAAATTCCTATAATTTTTAATATCTGACCTTACTAGTTCAAGCATTCTTACTCTTCCTGAATCACATAATTTTTTTAACAATTCTTTCTCTAATTGATCCATAATACCCTCCTATTTTTCAGCACGTCTAATAGCTAATCCTATAACAATCCCACCAACAACCAGCAGTGCTGTTTCCAGCATTCCTAATCCTGCAAAGAAATTAATAAGCCAGTTAGGCATCGTCTTCACCTACAATCGACATCAGCACTTTCAATTTGAAAATGACAGGCAGAAAAGCTGCTGCGTAATTTTGGTTCTGCTGGATAAGCACCTGAAGAACGTGTATTGTTGCTCCCATCTGTGTATAATTCAGCTGATTGTCAGCGAGTTCCTTCAAATAATTAAAGTTTTCTGTAACGTTTTTGCATTGCTGTATTTCATATACAGCCTTTTGTGGTTTATTCATTGCTCTCAACCCTTTCATAACTCTTTTCAAATATATCTGGTTTGCATGGATATTGTTCACCATTAACGCCTGTAATAATCCAATCCCCTTTTTCTGCTTTCATTCGACCTTCAAGCGTATCAATATACATGATTTTATCAGTTTGATAAGCTTCAACAATTATTGGTTTCTTTCTATACTTCATGATTTTTCACTTCCTTCCTACCACTCATTTACCTTGTCACTACCCCTCATCTACCTCTCAATACCCCTCACTTTTGATGCTCCATAGATTTTGTAACCGGGAAGAAACGTCCTTCTTCAAATTCTACTATGAATTTATCTATGCTTTCTGTAATATAATAGAAATCTATATTTTTTCCTTCAATTTCAATTATTTTATTACACTTCTTTTCCTTTTCATCCCACACCCACATGTTAATCTTCAATTCATCAAATCTATATGGTGGCGTATCAAAGTGTTCTTTGATTAATTGCTCAAAACAGTCTTGAACTTCTCTAATCATTTCTATTGAAAATGGGTAATTAGCACGTAAATTGAAAGACAAATATTCATGCTGATCTTTTAAAATACTTACAGCTTCTTTACACTCTTCTTTAGTCAACATCTTCATCACTCCAATCATAAATTCTTAACCTTTCTTAACTTCAAACAGTTCGCCAGCCTCACTCAAGCATATGATCAGTCGCTCATGCTCATCATAATGCCTTATCACATGTATCTCATTGACCTGTGTGTCGTCTGCATAGGCCACTTTGTTCAATGCATCCAAAACAACCTTAATGACATTATCTACATCAGGTTTCTTTTTTGGCTTAAAAGCATTGCTCAGCTTCAAAGCCTTATTTTTCTTTGTATCACTCTTGTTTGGAGAAAAGCACACATACATGCTCATTCGTATGCTTTTATTAGAGATGTAATTTGTGTGCTTTAGGTAGCTGTTTTTAATAAGATTTTCATATTCAACAGTTTTCTTATCTGTATAGGCAATGCCCATCCTTGTAAATCTCGGTCTTCCCTTTCCACGGACACCTGGAACTTCAAAGATGAGTCCACTATCAGGCCATTGGGTCGCCATATTCCTCATCCTCGAATTCTTCAGGCGGTTCTTGTTGATTTTCTACATATGCCTCTATTTTCATTTGTGAACTGTCGTCTGCATCTGGTACAACAGCAGCGGCAGTGAATATCAAGGAAATCTTAGACAGATCATCTTCTGTTTCAAATCTCAAATAATCATATCCGTTATAAACATTGAATTGATCAAACATCTTAAGGTATCCAACGTCATCATCACTGATCCATTTTCCTGTTACGGATGCTATTTTTGCTATCTTCTTGGTGTAATGCTTATCCATTTCATCAACCCAGCTAATCCCCATTCTGGCATCTACATAGCTGATAATATTGCCTCTTGTTCTGGCATTACTGAGTGCATCACCATCCACTTTATCAAGCACAAACGATTTGTTGGGCAGCTGTTTCAATTGATAAAGGCATTCATCAAAGTCATATGCATCAATAAGTCTATCTATGTTTTCCATTGATTCATATACACCGCAATAACCAGGTGCGTAAAAATATAATTTATCAAGCAGTCCAGCAACATATGTTTTCTCATCTGTCTTTCCAAAAATCTTGTTAACACAATCAAGAAACTTATATAGCTGTCTTTCTTCTCTTGTTATTTTCATCATCACTTCTATCCTTTCAGTACATCTTTTAATTTTTTATTCAATGATTTCATGAGCTTGTATGGAAATTCATTGGTCTCAAGATATTCAAAATAGACTTTTGTCTTTGAGAATCCATTCATCCCACTGAATGTTGGATGAGAATATGGTGTAAATATGATTCTTTCCAGTGCTCCAACAATGTCGTTGTCAATAATCTTGCGTTCAGCGTTCCCAATGCACATCTTATTGCCAAAAAGTTCATTTGGCATCGGATATTCATAGAGTTCTGTTTCTTCAGCTTTATACTCCTTGTAAGCATAGCATTCTATGCTTCCAATTCTTTCAAAAGAAAAAGAAACAATGTATATGGCATTTGGAAAATTGATATTATATACAAGCGTCTTGCCACTGCTACTTTCAGCATAATTGACAATTCTTTTCTTTCCAGCTTGTCTGATGACGGCATAATGTTCATCAATGGCAATGAGCTGTGGATCAAGCAGCCTAATATTTTTCACAATATCAGAACCATTATTTTCATCACCAAGTGTGTCGTTGACAATATTTACAAATTCAAGACTGGTAATCTTCTTGAAAAGAGCTTCACTTCCGGTGCTTGACTTAAATGCAATTTCAACAGATCTGCTTTCCGAATTGATTCGTGCAATGAATTCCTTCATAGAATCACCTCGCCATCCGGTGCTGCATGACATTTCATAATCTTTATAAAAAAGTGATTATTATAGTCAGGCGAATTACACTGATCATAAAAATAATCATTCATGTTAGCCAGTGCACGTTTGAATGACAGACTTTCATGGTTGGTATCAGTGATTCCAAATATTTCAATAAGTGCCTCTACACCATCATAGACTATACCCATATCAAAATAGCCATCATACCCTACGCATTCAATATTGTAGTTTTGTACCAATATAAACTCTCCGTTGACCATGTTGAACTTAAGCTCATTGAACATATCTCTTACACATGGATTTTGAACATATGCTCTTCTTAGTTTTCTGGCGTATGATTTATTTTCCAACTTAATATATGAAACAAGTATTCTTTCCATTTCAGCATCATATCCATCAATGTGTCCAGGATGGTCTGGATCCTCGAAATCTCTCAAGCATCCATAGACAAAATTGTTGAGATATTTATCTATCTTTCTGTTGTAATTATATGGCTTGTAATTATCTATGCGATAGCGTTCTGTATCAATATGACTGCCATCATCGAGTGCTATAGCAAAATCATAATCTTCACATATCACATCAAAATGCATTGTATGCATAACGCATGATAGAATCATCGTAACAAGAACATTGTCATACCTCATATTAAGAGCATCAGCCAGATGCATATCATTCAGATAGTTTTCTTCACAGAATCCATATTGATATACATCTAAGAATTGCTCTATATCGCTATGAATTGCTACTTCTATCTGATTCTTTATTTCATCATCAACAGTGAATTTATGGACAAATCGAAGAAAATAAGTAAGATCCATATCTTCCATTGCATCATAATTAGCATCAATCTGAGTAAAATACTGAACCAAATCGCTCAACACGCTGAACACCACCCTTCAGCTGTCTCATCAGCAATGCATTGCAGTGCTCCAGAAGATAGTTGGCCATCTTGTTGTTCGTAACCAAAAACTGCACATTCCCCTTTGATGCCTGTACTTCGCATGATTCATCAAGTGGATGAACATCATCTTCCAGTTTGTATGTCTTGCTTCTAAGCGCCCCATAAATCTTTCCATCATGGGAATATCTATAGGCAATGAATATGTTTCCTTCATATTCGCCATTTGCCGAATCCAGATAATAGCATCTTTCAAGATTTTCAAACGTATATTCGAGTATCTTTCGAGTAGCATCATTGTCAACGCAGCCAAGAATGACTGGTGTATAGAGGTAGTTATTGTTGCAGTATTCAAGAATCTCATTTTTTGTCAGGTAAAGGCCCATTGCTTCACAATGTGTATCATAGAAAGTATTGATCTTAGCAGACAATGCAATCGACTTATACTCTCCTATATCCTGCTCCTGATAGGACTGACGCTTCATGTTCTTTCTTTCGACACGGTCACCATCTACAAGCAGCATCTTGTGGTCAGTATTGATAAGGAGCTTTGGAAGGTCCCTTGCAAGAAGTGACCCTGTTCCACCAACTCCAACGATAATGAATACATATCTTTCCCCCATACTGATTCATCACCCCTTTTTGTATTGCTTTGCAGTCGCAACAAGCGTATTATCATCTTCAAACACCTTGTATGTCATTTCACCAGCAAATTCATAATGGCGGTGGTCCAGCATGATTTCACTGATCTGCTTGTCTGTATATGTTTTTCCATCCTCAAATCCATAGTTGGAAACATCTACAATATGGCCTTCAGTGTAAAGACTAAACGGATAGACATATCCATTTTCTGTAGTAGGTGTTTTAGCTTTGCTTGAATTGCTCGTCTTAGAATAAATCTTTTTGTCCTGTTTTTGAGCTACAGGCTTCGCCTCAGCAACGTTTTCCTCTTTTTTGACCTGTTTATCATCTTTTGTGTTTTTCTGCTCCTGCTGCATCATTTTAATAAAATCAATTGCCATTTTCATTTCCCCTTTCTTTTTCCTTTAGCTTCATAGCAAAGTATTCTGTTCTTTTTCTTTTCTCAAATTCATCTCGGTCAGACTGGTTTATATAAATCGCTTCTGCAAATGGTGCATACAATCTTGTGTTTTGTTCATGGCATAGCATAATGTCTTCCCTGCTTGGATTTCCTCTCAGTATCTCAATCAGCTTCATTGCTTCATCTTTTGTCTTGAACTTGAATGGTATCAGCTGATCATGAAAACGAACATGAATGATTATGCAATCCTTTCTGACCATCCTTTCGACCGTAAATGACTTTTCAGCTTCTTCGAGTATTTCATGAATGGATGGAACATACTTGCTCTTTTTGACCAACCTCTTGATGGATGACAAGACTTCGTTCTTTGAATACTCATCAAACATCATCTGCCATGTAGCAATCGTTTCATCACTGTCATCAATTTTTCTGCCTTGATAGACAATCTTCATGAAATTTAGAATTTCCAAAATTTCAGTTTTTTCCAAAATCCTAACATCCCCCCTGATAAAAGAAATCAGTCTGGTCTGCTGTTAGCTTTTTTGGCTTCTCACTATCTAACATAGTAAGCAAACACACAGCAGCACTGCTTTCTTTATTTTCTTTTTTTCTTTTATTTCTTTAATATAGATGGAGTGTCCGTATTACGTACAGTAAGTGTACGCCACACGTACGATAAGTGTCCGTATTACGTACAGTAAGTGTCTGTGTCACGTACACTTATTCATCAAAATTTCTATTCATGATAGCCTGATATAGATCGTATTTCAGTACCCTTACAGTTGTAATTCTTCCATTCAAACAATAATCAATCGCTCCATCATCTTTTAGGATTTTCAGACATTTGTATAATTTATCTCTGCTGATACCGAGTATATCGCACATCTCTTTTTTTGTCGTTTCAAAGGTCCCTGAACGAAATTTTGCGATTGTATTGTCCTCCTTGACATACTCACAATGCAGGAGGCAGAAGATGAAAACCTGAAGCACATATGGATCCCTGAAATACTTCCAATCTTCAATTTTTCGATAGAGCTTTACGTATCCTTTCTTATCCTCCTGCATAACGAATTAACCTTCTATAAGAGCACAGCGTTCAATTAAATCATTGATTATGTACATCTCACCATGCTCTAAAAATTTAAAAATAGAATACATAGAACTAGGCTGAAGATATTGATCTTCTAATCCACATAACACAATATCTTCATTGGATTTATTTTTGTATATTTTTTCAACACCTATTTCTTTCCAGTAATTTAACAACTCCCATTCCAGAGGGCTGACATATATTCTCTCTGGCACTTCCTCCAAGAGCTCCTCTTTTGTAAAAGGAAGATTTACATTTTTATCTATATTTTTAATGGTAATGACTATTTCTTGCGATGGTTCTTCACCGATTCTTCTCACTTCAAAAGTAGATATATCTGTTTCGTTTTCTATCAATAACTTCGTTACAACATTCATATTGCTTCCTCCTATGCCATTGGATCATCATCTAGTGATTCCATAACAGGTTCTTTTGCAAACTGACTAACATCGATTGTTGGAGCAACATTTTCTTCAATCTGATTTGTTTCTTCAGGAGTTACTGTTTCGTTATCAATGACATCTGGATTATCAACATATGATGGCTGTAATTCTTCATTGATGATAGCCTGATCAGCTTCAATAGCCTTTTGCATTTCCGTTGACAATAAAGCGTGTTTAGATAATAGTTGTCTTAACATTGTCTTTTTGGCCATCTCATCAAAGTTCTTGTACTGTTAATTCTTACATTAAATTAAAAAAATCAGCCATAATTTCGTCAAATTAATTTAAATGGTTGATTTTTATTTTTAATTTAATGTGATTATTTTATAATAAGGTTGTATTAAAATCTTAGAGGAAAGGAAAAGAGAAAATAGATGCAACCACCACAGCCTCTCTACTTTCTCTCCAACCATTTATATGATATCATTTATTACATTTAAAAACAACACTCTCAATGATAAATATGACAATAATAGATATCTTGAAGATATCAGACGCATTAATTATCTTCTTCTTGTCTGTCCTAAATGCAAAACGGTCGGACTTTTTCATAATCACGCAGTCTATGATAGATATCTGTTGAACAGCACTGAAGAATATATTACTGTGCAGCGCATAAGATGTGAATCATGTGGAAGTACGCATGCGCTCCTTCCTGATATCATCATTCCTTATCGCTATTTTTCTTCTCCCTTTATTCTACGTCTTTTCGACCTTTATTTAAAAGGTCATCTTTCTGTTTCAAAGATTTCATCTGCCCTCAATATCTCCATACAGACTGTAGAGGCACTCATATGCAGTTACAGGCAATTTCATGAAGAACGCATGAAGATCATCAATCATGACTTTTCAAAAAAATTTGATCATGATTTTATGATTGATTATTTTCATATGTTCTTTTTGTTTTTTATGCAGCGTATTCCCAAACGTTTTTTCCATGGTATTTATCTGCCCGTCAATCACATGACAGTTGGCTATAATTCTGCATAAGAGTGATTTATACTATTATCAGGAGGAAAAAACAATATGAAAACAGATTTAGAACACGAAATGGCATTGTTTAAGTACAATCTCATCGCTCCACTGATCAATGGAACCTATACTGAAACTTCCATCAAGGCTTACTGCGTCAATGTCTCCATGAAAACTTACATCCTTCCGGACGGAAGCATCAAACGCTTCAGCCACGAAACCATCAGATGGTGGTTTAGAAGATATAAGGATATGGGCTTCAACGGGCTTTATTCAAAGCCACGTGCTGATAACGGTAAACTGAGAGCCTTGTCATCTGAAATTCAGCAGATCATCATTGAAAAGAAAAAAGAAAATTTCAGGAAGACGGCTACATCGATCTACAATGAACTTATTGATGAAGGACTTATTTCGTCATCTGAAGTTTCTCTTTCTACCGTCATCCGATTTGTTGGAAAGATAAAAAACAAGCTTAATGTTGTCTCTGGTGAAGATATGAGAGCTTTTGAAATGAGATATGCAAATGATCTATGGCAGATTGATACAAGTCATGGCCCCATTATTTCGATAGATGGAAAAAAATATAAAACCTATCTGATAGCCATTATCGATGATGCTTCAAGACTGATAGTTGGATATGGTTTTTATCTGGCTGATAATGCCGTCAATGTACAGCTGACCCTGAAAGAAGCCATCTTAAAATATGGTATTCCAAAAAGATTATATGCCGATAATGGCGCTCCCTATAAAAATGTTCAGCTCTCACTTATCTGTGCCAATCTTGGTATTTCGCTTCTTCACGCAAAAGCCTATCATGGCAACCAGAAAGGAAAAATAGAAAGAACATTTAAGACAATCAAGGAAGGATGGATGTTCAATATCAATTATGATGATTTCCATTCTCTTGAAATGCTTGAAAAGAGTCTTGCCTTCTTCATCAATCAAAAAAACAATACCATCCATTCCATCCTCAAAAAAACACCTGTTGATCGTTTTCTTGAAGATGCAGATAAACTCGTCAGAAAGGATGATCGTATTATCAGCCAGGCATTTATGCATACCGTTGAAAGAAAGGTAGGCAATGATGCACTTGTAAGAATTAATGGTGAATCGTATGAAACTTCCCAGAATCATATAGGCAAAAGAGTCATCATTCGTTATATTCCAGACATGAAGCATATTTATCTTCAAAGCAGCGATGGAACACTAAAAGAAATATATAGGGTCAATAGAGTAGAAAATAGTCAGATCAAAAGACAGGCCCCTCTGTTTTCTCAGGGAAAGGATGAATAAATATGGATATGAAATTATTTTATGGATTAAGTTATAACCCATTTCAAAAGGATGTGTCAGATACAACCGTAGAAACAATTGATTTTAAGGAAATGCAGGGGCGTCTTGCCTACCTGTGTCAGACAAAAGGTATTGGCGTTTTTACAGGGCGACCAGGTGTAGGTAAAACTTATGCCTTGAGACAGTTTGTCTCCTCATTGAATCCCTCACTTTATCAGGTTGTGTATATGCCTATGTCAACTCTGACAACGATCCAGTTTTATAGATATCTTGCAGGATCTCTTGGGTTGGAGGTAGGATCAAGCAAGATAGATAATTTTATGAATATTCAGGAATATCTTAAAAGGATGAACAGTGAAAAAAGAATTATTCCAATCATCATCCTGGATGAAGCACAATATCTAAGAAGCGAAATACTTAATGATATCAAGCTTCTCATGAATTTTGATATGGATTCAAAAAATCACTGTGTCCTTATACTTGCGGGATTGCCAACGCTTGTCAATACGCTTAAATACAATTCCTATGAGGCCATAAGACAAAGGATCACGATTCAGTATCAGATCATTGGACTAGAGCCACAGGAAATCAAATCATATGTCGAATCAAAATTAAAAGCTGCCGGATTAAATGTTCCATTATTTACAGAAGATGCAATGACCGCTCTGGGAAACAGCTGTCAGGGATCGATAAGAAAATTAAACAATCTTCTTACTCAATGCCTCATTATAGGAGCCAATAGACAAATAAGAGATATCAATAACGAAATTGTCATGATGGCTGTTAATGAAGTGGATATGAATTAGACATGAAAAAGAAAATAGAGTCATTTGAATGTACGTGCACATATAAAACAAAAACATGGAATACAAAAGTCAGCGATATATGGTGTTGTGAGAATTATGTAGAATTTACAGTTTACTGCCAGGGAACAAAATTAAAATCATACCTGGGCATGGGAAGCAATGGGAATTGGATATGCTTTCCTGAAATTGACAAGGGTTGTGGACTGGCAGAGTTGCATGATTATTACTGGAATCTAGAAAAGCTATGTAAGGTATTAGAGAATATCATAGATGCAACAAGTATTGCATCAGTGTTAAAAGAGATGCATGTCAATTTAAATTTATGGTGGGATTATTGAATATAATCCCTTTTAAAATAAAATGAATAATCCAGGAAAATAAAGTGAATATAAAAATAAAAAAAGCAGAAAAAAAAGACAAATTATTCTGCATTACTGATTTAAATTATTTTGAATTTTTCTTTTAAATTATTGTGCAAATCAACAATAAATATGGATAATTAAATCCATATTGAATAGGAGGAAAAAAGTATGGCAAAATTTGTATGTACAGTTTGTGGTTATGTTTATGAAGGAGATGCAGCTCCAGAAAAATGCCCTGTTTGTGGTGTTGGTGCTGATAAATTCGTTGAACAAAGTGGTGAAATGACATGGGCTGCTGAACATGTTGTTGGTGTAGCACAAGGTGTTAGCGAAGATATTATTAAAGATTTACGTGCTAACTTTGAAGGTGAATGTTCAGAAGTTGGTATGTATTTAGCGATGGCTCGTGTAGCTCATCGTGAAGGATATCCTGAAGTTGGTTTATATTATGAAAAAGCAGCTTGGGAAGAAGCAGAACATGCAGCTAAATTTGCTGAATTATTAGGAGAAGTTGTGACTGATTCTACTAAGAAAAATCTTCAAATGCGTGTAGAAGCTGAAAATGGAGCAACTGCTGGTAAAGTTGATTTAGCTAAACGTGCTAAAGAAGCTAACTTAGATGCAATCCATGATACAGTTCATGAAATGGCTAGAGATGAAGCTAGACATGGAAAAGCATTTGCTGGATTATTAAAAAGATACTTTGGAGAATAGAAAAAAACGGGGCTGTAACGAAATAACTTTTTAAAGAGTTGATTTTGTTTCAGCTCTTTTCTT
>ERZ1090879.2016-NODE-2018-length-10544-cov-15.808180_pt1 | contig 10544 bp, 3 predicted proteins | sample MGYA00478472_ERZ1090879 | MGnify/ENA primary metagenome ERZ1090879 (study PRJEB33644, sample SAMEA5815723) | chicken gut metagenome | biome: Chicken; feature: Gastrointestinal Tract; material: Caecum | place: Ireland | collected 2019-01-01 | study: A study of...
CTCGAAGCCGTAAAGATGATAGTGCTGACGGGCGGCAGGGCCATCCGCACTAAACGGCAGAAAACTAACCACCAACCCCGATACAGCCCCCGGGGCCGCGCTTTTTTACGGGCGCCGCCGCAAATATATTTTTGCGTAAATATTCACGATTTCTTTACCGCTATATATGTGCGGCCGCGGCATTCGTTGCGCCTTACAGCGCGGCGAAGCAATTTGCTGTGCATAAATTTTTTTCTACAAATTGACAAGTGTATGAAAACGGTGTTAAAATAGTATAAGAATAATTCTATTTTGTGCCTCAGATAACGTTTTAAAAAGGCGGCCGCCGCAAATGATGCCGCGGATAATATTCAAGGGGTATATCCCTTGTGTGCTGTGTACGGGTAATTATACAGCACATAAAAAATAACTTATATATATGTCGCGTACGCGTGCGACGCGCGCGTACGTTGTCGGGAGTAAAAAAATGACGGCTGTATGGGTAATAATTCTCGTCGTTGCAATAGCCTTTTTTGTGGCTATGCACGCCGCAGTCATACCAAGACTGTTCCTTAAAGTTGAATACGATATAAAGTCGCCCACAGGCAGGGGTATAAAAACCATACGCGAAGAGGGCGGCCGCAGTATAATTTACGACGCCGATTTTTCGATGCGCAAATATATTCCGCGCTACATAGTGTCGGAGCGCGGCGGCAAAAAGGTGCTTGTGTGCAAGCTCGGCAAGAATGTGCGCTATGTTGATTATGATGTTGTAATCTTCAACCATCTCAATGAAATAAAGGATGTTTTGCACATCAAAGAGGCGGTAAAAGAGGGGGGATGTACCCGTGCGGTTGACCTGCCTGCCGACACCGCATACATAAATTTGTATCTCAACGCGGCAGACGGCGTCGAAGTCGCAAGAAAGGTGAGCGGCAAAATTTCTTCAAAGCGCTGGGCGGCATTCCTTCTTGCCTGCGCCGCGGTCGAGGTTATAACGGTGTTTGCCGTAAGGGCGTGCCTTGCAAATCTTTTCGGCGGCATTTTCGGCGAAATGTTTTTGTATTCTTCCGAAAGCAACGCCATAGCTGTTGCCATATGCGCGGGCATAATAGCGCTCAACGCCGTGCTTATGCTCATTGCCGTAAAGGGCAAAAACCGCCGCACAAAAAGAGGGGTAAAAGAGAATGCGGAGCAATAACGTAATAGTCAAGGGCAAATACCGTTACCCCCAGAAGGCGGGGCTGGTTACTGTAAACAATTACATAATTGTAAAAGAAAACGGCAAAAAGTACCTTCTTTTACGTTTTTTCAACGAGCGCAACGAAGTGATTGACAGACTCGCAATAAAACTTGTGCAGTACGATTCGGCTGGCAAAGTCATATCTTCCGCGCACAAAACTATCGACGACATAGGCGGCGTAGGCGGTTCGCAGTTCGTTCCCGAATGCAAAATAGAGCTTGAAGACGACTGCGCCGATTTCAGGGCCAATATAATTTCCGCTGAATACGGCAGGTATTCATATTCGCCTGTAAACAGCGGACTGCTCGTTGATTATGTCAACGAAGAGGAGGTTCAGCCCTTCGACGCGGCCGCTGTGCAAAAAAAGATGGGCGGCAAAAACTTCTGCCTTTCAAAGCGCAATTTCAGGTTCTCGCTTATTATCTGCCTGCTCGCCGTGGTGCTTGCGGCGTGCCTGTTTGTGTTCGTATTCCTGCACCTCAACAACTTCAAAAACACGTCAAACACATTTTCTGTGGACGACTTGGAATACACTTTTCTGAACGGCAGGGAAGAGGGGGCAGAGGTCTCTGTTTCGGGTTATCACGGCCTTGCGGGTGATATCGTCATTCCCGATACTATTGCAGGCTACAAGGTTGTAGAAATATCCTCTTATGCTTTCGCGAACAACAAAAATCTGCATTCCGTCGATATTGAAAGTTCTGTAACGGTAGGCGCAAACGCCTTTGCCGAATGTTCTAACCTTCAAACTTTCGATTTCGGCGGCGTTAATTCAATAGGCGACTATGCCTTTTACCGCTGCACTTCTCTTGCAACATTTGCCACTTCATCGGTTGAGCTTGTGGGAGCGGAGGCTTTTTCGGGCTGTACCTCGCTTGAAGAGGTAAATATAGGCGGTTCCTCCGCGCAGAGCGTGTATATCAATGAATGGGCGTTTAAAGACTGCAACTCGCTCTATCGCGTCACAATCGATAAATTCACTTACTATCCCGATAACGTCGATATTTTTAGCGGCTGTTACAGCCTTACCACGCTTTTGCTTAACAATATTCCGAGCTATGATTATTTGTGGCGCTTTGCCGATATGATAAATTCGTACGAACCTATGTACGACGGCCTTTCGCCCGCCGTGCAGACGCTCGATTTGGGGTATGCGGAATCTGTTTCGGAGTACTTTTTCCAGGATTTGGGCGAACTGCGCTATCTGAACATAGACACGCTCTATGAGCCGAGCCTGCCCGACTACACTTTTGCAGGCTGCCATCAGCTTGAAAGCGCCTCGTTCGGCACGCCGATAACCTACGTGGGCAATAATACGTTTGCAGACACGGCGATAAAGTCGTTCAATTCGTCGGCGCTTACCTACCTCGGCGTGTCCGCGTTTTCCAATTGCGCCGAACTTGAAGAGGTGGTTATAGACGGCGCAGACCTCCTGTATAACATACCAAACAGCGCCTTCTATGGCTGTACCTCGCTCGAAAGCGTAACACTGCCCGAAGGACTGAATTGGATAGAGATGAACGCCTTCTACGGTTGCTCTTCGCTTGAAGAGATTGTTCTTCCGCAGACCGTTGTCACCATAGACCAGAGCGCGTTCGAAGGCTGCCGCAGTCTAAAATCGGCAGAGCTGCCCGCTTCGCTCTCGCAGTTGGGCGACTATGCCTTCCGCAACTGCAATTCGCTTACAGATATAACGGTGCCTTCCTCGATTTCAAGGATAGGGCTCGGTGCCTTTGAAGATTGCACAAACCTTGCAAGCATCACACTTCCGTTCATAGGCGATAGTGCAAACGGCGGTAACGGCTATCTGAGCCATATATTCGGCGCTTACGATTCTTGGTCGTCGGCAAGTTACGTTCCCTCGTCGTTAAAGACTGTAACCGTCACCAGCCTTTTCGATTTACCTTCGTACGCCTTTGCATACTGCGATGGTATAGATACGGTAATTCTTCCCGACGTGCTGGTAACTATCGGCGATTATGCCTTTTTCAACTGCGCCTCGCTTACGTCGGTCACCATACCCGACGGTGTGCAATCGATAGGACAGAATGCCTTCCAATCGTGCACCTCGCTGTCGTCCGTCGCTATGTCCGAAGGAGTGCAGACGATAGGTCAGTATGCTTTTGCAGATTGCACGGCCCTCACTTCATTCACCGTGCCGGACAGCGTTCAGTCGATAGGCTATAACTCGTTCGGCGGGTGCTCCGCTCTCGAAGAGCTCACGCTTCCCTTCGTCGGCGAAACGGAAAGCAGCAATACATTCTTTTCGTACTTGTTTGGCGGCAGTCAACAATCTAGCGGATACGTGCCCGAATCGTTAAAGACGGTCACAGTGACTAAGGATACAACGTTGAGCGAATATGCCTTCTATCGCCTGAACTTGCAGACGGTCAACCTGCCCGAAGGGCTTACGGGAATAGGAAGCAATTGTTTTTACGGCTGCAACGAGCTCGAAGAAATTCAGCTTCCCGAAAGCGTTCAGTCGATAGGCGACAGTGCTTTCCAGGACTGTGACTCGCTCAAAAGCATAACCATTCCCGAAGGCTGCGCAAGCATAGGTCTGTATGCATTTGAATCTTGCAACAACCTCGGCAACGTCACGCTTCCCTCAACGCTTACTTCAATCGGCTATTATGCGTTCGGCAATTGTTACCGCCTGTATAAGGTGTTCAACAACAGTTCGTTCAACCTTACCCCCGGCGGATATGACGACAGCGGCAGTAATGTGGCGCAGTACGCCCTCGCCGTATACGAAGGCGGCGCACAGCCCGAGGCCGAAGTTCAGACGGCGGAAGGTTGCAGCTTTTTAAGGGTAGGGGGAGTGTGGTACCTCACCTCGTATCCTTTCGGCGAAGAGGAAGTCGTTCTTCCCTCGTCGTTCACCTACGGCGGCACCTCTGTTTCAAATTATGCCGTGCCACACTACTTATTTTACCAGAACTATGAAATAACTTCCCTCACGGTGCCCGCAGCCGTCACATCCGTCGGCGAATATGCCTTTTATGACAGCGATGTAGAAGAAGTAACGTTTGCACAGAACGGCTCGCTCACCAGAATAGAAAATTCCGCTTTCGGAAATTGCAACAACATCAAAACGCTCGATTTGCCGTCTTCGCTCGAATATATAGGCGGATGGGCTTTCAGTAGTTGCACTGAGCTTGCCTCGGTAACCGTGCGCGAAGGCCTCACGATGATTTATTATGACGCCTTTAACGGTTGCCGCAAACTGCGCGAGGTCTATAATTACAGTTCGCTCGATATACGGCGCGGCAGCATAGATTACGGCTGCATAGCGCAGTATGCGATGGCCGTGTATACCGCTGACGACACCGAGTTTATTCAGCACGTGACAATAGGCGGCGTAAACTATGCAATTTATGGCGGCAAGTGGTACATAACAGGCATAGACGGAGATGCGTTTGAAGGCAACGAACTCAACGTTCAACCGTTGGAATACGAAGGGCAGACTGTGACTGAATTTACCGTGATTTCATACGCTTTCATCGATGTATATAACATAGAATACGTTACGTTCGGCGCGGTCACGCTGACTATCGAAGATTACGCCTTCTATAACACCAGTAACCTGCGCAAAGTGACATTCGACGGAACTTCGGTCGAATCTGTCGGGAATTATGCCTTTGCCGACAGTTACAGTCTCGAAGAAGTTATTCTGCCCGAAGGGCTTACTTCGATAGGCGAATACGCCTTCAACAGTTGCCAGTCGCTGCACACCGTGTGGCTGCCCTCAACCTTGAACAGCATAGGCACAAGCGCATTCTATGGTTGCAATAACCTGTTCGAAGTGTACAATTTAAGTAGTCTGCGCCTCACGGCGGGCAACAGCAACCACGGCTATGTGGCATACAACGCCGTAATAATTCACGCTTCGGCAGATGAAGAGAGTATCGTAGTCGTCAGCGAAGAAGACTTCGTGTTCGTAAAAGACGGCGACAAGTGGGTGCTTAAATCTACGAACTATTACGTTTCTTCTTACGGCAATCCCGTGCGCCTGCCCGAATCGTTTATGTACGGCGAAGAGGAGATAACTTCGTACGAAGTCGGCGATATGGCGCTCGACAGGATATATTCGGACAGTTTGCTCGTGCCCCTTTCTGTCACCGCCCTCGGCGACTATATATTCGGCGATAATTACACTGTCTATATGGTTTACTATGGAGGCACGGCGGCGCAGTGGCTCAGGCTTGTAAACGGTGTAAGCGGCTACGAGAGCGCCACGGTTTATTACTACGCCGATTGCGTTCACGAAGACGGCCTGTGGACTTACGACGATTACGGCAATATTATATCGTACACTAATCTTTACTGGAATGTGGTAACGTCTGCAACCTGCACGGAGGACGGGCTCGAACAGTATGTTTGCGGCCATTGCGGCGAAGTGCTCGATGAGCGCGTAATTCCTGCAACCGGGCACAACCCCGATGAAAACGGATACTGTATTTATTGCGGGCAGTACGTGGGCACGGCAAATTACAGCGCGTCGCGCAGAAAATATTCTTTTGAAGCCTGAACGGCGACGGAAAAAATATGCTTAAACACACAGATATATTAAATAAACTTACCGTCGAGCAAAAAATTGCTCTGGCGGCGTCGCTGAAAAGCCTTACCGAGCCGCAGTATGCCGCCGCAGGCATACCGCTCCTGCATTACAGCGGCACGCATCGCGCCAATGCAGCGGCGGGCTATCCCTTGCCGCCCTTTTCGGCAATGGCAAATTCGTGGAATGAGCGCCTTATTTCAGAGGCGGCGTCGCTGATTGCCGAAAGTGCAGCGGCGGACGGCGTAAACTTTATGTTCACTCCCGACCTGCGGCTTAAAAGCGACCCTTATCAGCGCGGCCTTTCAGAGGACCCTTATCTTGCCTCTTTGTATGCAGAGGCGATAGCGGCGGCGTTTAAGGCGGGCGGGGTACTGCCCTGCCTGAGCGGCTGTGCGCTCAACGATACCGACGCGGAATTTCTGGATAAAGAAGTAAATGACCGCTCGTTGCACGAATATTTCCTGCGCCCCTTCTCGTCGTACCAAAATAGCAAAAACGGGGTGGTATCCACTTCATATACCTCGCCCGAAGGCAATTACAGCGATGTAAATACCGTAAAAATCAACAGCTGGCTGCATAAGAACGGCGAAGGTTTTGTGGTGTGCACGGGTGCAGATAAGCGCGCCTACGCTGCTGCCCTCCGCGGAGGCAATCTGCTGTGGTCGGGCGACGCCGCCGTGATAAGGGAGGCATACAACAACTATGCCCGTATGCAGGAGGCGGTGTGCAGGGGCGAGTGCGGCGAAGGTGAGCTTGAAGACGCTGTAAACAGCGGCAGGGCCATTTCGGAAGCGGCGCTCGACGACGCGGCGGACAGGGCGATAGATTTTGCCTTCTTCTGTCAGGCAGCACAGCAATCGGCGGGCGGTGGCGAGGCCGTTGAAAGCACTCCCTTACGCGCCGCGGAAGAGAGCATAGTGCTCCTTAAAAACGAGGGCGGCTTCCTTCCCCTTCAAAAGGGAGAAAAAGTTGCCGTAATAGGCAGAATACCCATCCCCGGCGGCGGCAGTTCAGAGGCGGCCTTCGCGCAGGAACTCACCTCCGACGCAAGGTTCTCCATAGTAGGCACCGCCGCAGGCTACGATATGGCGGGCGACAGAAGCGATGATTTGTTGCAACAGGCCTGCCTGTGCGCAGACGGCGCAGATACCGTAATACTCTTCCTCGGCTCAGACGGGCACAGGGAGGAAGAGATGGTTGTAAATCGCAAGGTAAAACTTCCCGCAAATCAGCTTGCGCTCGTGTCTGCCATTGCGGGGCGCGGCAAAAAGATTATGGCCGTGCTCTCGGGCGAGCTAAACACCGATATGTCGTTCGATAAATACGTCTCTGCCGTGCTCGTCGCACCGCTTGGAGGGAAGTGCTGTATGCGGGCTCTTCTCTCGGTAATTTCGGGCAATGTCTGCCCCTCGGGCAGGCTTGCTTCCACCTGTTACGACGACCCCGACGGTCTGTTTGAAAGGGCGCGGGCTGAAAAAGATGCGGGCAGAACCAAGGTAGGTCCGTTCATAGGCTATCTGGGCTACACTACGGCGGACATACGCGTACGCTACCCGTTCGGCTTTGGTTTAAGTTATACAAAATTTGAATATTCTGCGCTCGCGATAAGCGGTATGTCCGTCTCTTTCACGGTGAAGAATGTCGGCGGGTGCGATGGCTGCGAAGTAGCGCAGGTATACGCAGGCAAAAAAGACAGCGCCGTTCCCAATGCGGCGCGCCGCCTTGTGGCATTTAAAAAGATAAAACTCAGGGCGGGAGAATCAAAAAACATCACGCTCAACGCCGACGTTTCTGTGCTTTCTGTATTTTACGATGGCAAAAATGTGACCGAGGGCGGCGTATACGATATTATGGTGGGCACCTCCTCGCAGGATATCCGCCTTGCGGGCAATATGCGCTTGCAGGGCAAGACTTTAAAGCCATCTGGCGAAAGGCTTTCAGACTACCTCCAAACGTATTCCAACGTGCTTTCGCGCGGATATGTGTTCGGTTCGGTAAAATCCGTCGGTTCAGAGGGCAAAAAACTAATCTACGGCGGCATAACGCTCACTTTCGTGTTTATGGCGGTCGCTCTCGCCCTGCTCGTGTTCAGTGCCGTGGGCTTTATGTCGGTATGGCAGCCTGGCGGGGCGATGGTCGCGTTCATAATAATGCTCTGCCTGGCCGCCGCGGGCGCGTGCTTGTGGATACTCGGCAAAAAAAAGCGCAGGGCCGCCGAGCTCAATGCAAAGGTAATTTCGGAGGAGAATATGCAAGATAAAAAGATACATTCGGCAAAACCTTACGAAAGATTGTTCGAAGAACTCTTCGACGAGGAAGAGGACGAGGTGCAGGAAGCCGAAACTTCTTCTGAAAGCTCGGGCGATATGGAGGAGTTCAGAAACTTTAACCCCTCGCTCACCCTGCCGCTTGCGTGCAGTCAGCTTGTAAGTTTTGCGGCGGAGCGCGGTATAGCGCTCGGAGAAAGAAGCGCGGTCAAGATTTTTTCTGCCTTCTGCGCTTCAAGGCTGATTATTTTAAACAGTAAAACCATTCCGCTTGCGCAAAAACTTGTGGGCATTTTAGGCGAATTTTTCGGCAGTGCGGCATATGTCGATGAATACAGCGGCTACCGTTCGGCCGAAGATATGATGTTCAAAAGCTCGGCAGACGGTTTTAAAGAAAAGTCTGCCATAGCCTGCGCCGTGTTCGACAGTCCGGCTTCAACCAGAACAATACACATAGCGGCGCTCACGGGCGTGGTTCCCGGGGATATATCCGCATTCTTTATGCCCTTCACAAGGTATATAAATTTCCCCGCAGACGGAAGCACGATAACGCTTTCGGGAAGCGGAAATGCCGAAAATACTTTCCGTATCTCCCCCAATCTCTGGTTTGTGTTCGTATGTGCCGAGGGCGCCGATATATCAAAGACCGACCCCTACATAGCATCCGTTGCAGCCTATCTCGACATAGACCTCTCCGTCACGGCGGAAAGGGAGTATAAGACCGAAAAAGACCCGTTCGGCTATTATCAGCTTAGGGGTTCAGAGCGCACCGCGCGCGAAAATTATGCCCTTGATGAAGAAAGGGGCTGGAAGAGGGTGGATAAGCTCGAAAGCTACGTAAAAAAGCACGTTGCTTACAGTTCAGACAACAAGAGTTGGACAAGGATGGAAAAGTATGCCTCGGTATACCTCGCCTGCGGCGGCGAACAGCAGGACGCGCTCGATTGTACAGTTGCCTCGAAGATGATGCTTCCCGTGCTCACTTCGCCCGTTAAAAACGGTGAGGGGTACGACCTTCTCTCCGCCATAGACAATGCGTTCGGCGACGACGGCGCGCCCGAGTGCAAAAGGGTGGCAAACGATGCGGGATATGCCGCAAACAACTGAGGAAATTCTGCAAAATGGATAAGTTTTTTGAAGAGCTTTTAAAGTTTGCTTCGTCGGGCACGGCGATAATAATTTACGTCATAATATTGCTTGCAATACTTGCCGCAATCGTCGTCACGATGCTTGTGCGCGACGGCAAATCTTCGCCGGATACCATTCACGTAGACGTAGCCGATATTCACGCTTCGGGCAGCGGTGAGGCCGACGGCCAGACCGACGGCGAACAGCCCTCCCGGCCCGTAAAATCGGCAGGTGCGCAGCCAGCTACGGCAGAAAAGCCCGCAGCGACAGCCGTGCGCGCGAGCGGAGGGGTGAGCAGGTTCGACGGGCTGAGCAGGATAGACCGCGAGCGTGCAAAATACGTGCGCGAGGGCTACGACGAACATATAACGCTAAGAACGCTGTGCGAACGGTTCAGAAATTTCTCTGCGGGCAAATTGAGGCTGTATTACAGCATAAGTGATATCCGCAGGTTCATATCCGGCCTTTTAGTGTCGCACATAATGATATTGCAGGGTATGTCGGGCACGGGCAAAACATCGCTCGCGTACGCCTTCGGCGAGTTCCTGGATAACCCCTCAACGGTCGTTCCCGTCCAGCCGATGTGGAAGGAAAGAACCGACCTCATAGGATATTACAACGAATTCACCAAACGTTTTAACGAGACGGACTTGTTGAAGAAGATGTACGAGGCGGGTTACAGCAAGGACATATATATAACCGTGCTCGACGAAATGAACATAGCGAGGGTAGAGTATTACTTTGCAGAGTTCCTCTCGCTCCTCGAACTGCCCGACCCCGACGAACGCGAGCTTACGGTGGTATCTGACAAGTGGGACACCGACCCCGTGCAACTGAGGGGCGGACACATACTGTTGCCCGAGAATATGTGGTTCATAGGCACGGCGAACAACGACGATTCGACTTTCGCGATATCTGATAAGGTATACGACCGCGCGATGATAATGGACCTTGACAGCAAGGCAGAGATATTCGCTGCGGAAGAGAGCGAAAAACTGCACATAACCGCAAAGCGGTTCTGCGAATTGGGTGAAGAGGCACAGAGGGAGTATGAGATAACGCGGAGGAACTTGAAGCGGCTTGAAAAGATGGACGAATTTATGAAGGCGAACTTCCGCATAACGTTCGGCAACCGAATAATGAAGCAGATAAAGGCATACGTGCCTGTATATATAGCTTGCGGCGGAGACGAGCTCGAAGCGCTAGACGACATACTGTCGAAGAAGGTAATGCGCAAACTGGGAATGCAGAACCCGGTGTACATCCGCAACCAGGCAGACAGGTTCTGCCAATATATGGACGAACTGTTCGGCGAGGACAGAATGAAGCAATGCAAGGCGGTAGTCCAGCGCCTTAAACTCAACGC
>ERZ1090879.2019-NODE-2021-length-10529-cov-5.715009_pt1 | contig 10529 bp, 10 predicted proteins | sample MGYA00478472_ERZ1090879 | MGnify/ENA primary metagenome ERZ1090879 (study PRJEB33644, sample SAMEA5815723) | chicken gut metagenome | biome: Chicken; feature: Gastrointestinal Tract; material: Caecum | place: Ireland | collected 2019-01-01 | study: A study of...
AAAGTTGACGCGAAAACTCGCGGCAAAGTCGGCATTAACGAACTGCTGCGTACCATCGACTAAAAGTATGCACACGGGCAGCACGACGCTGCCCGATTTTTTTGCAGGGATGAGCGATGATTTCACGCCGCCGATTTTTGCAGGCTACTGCCGCGACGATAGCCACGAGCTCAGGTTTCGGTTATATGCATTACTGTGAGCCAGGCTGGTTTGAATTAATCCGTCACCGCCTCGCCTTTTTTAAAGACAACGCAGCACCATTCAAAATTCTTTTTCTGGCCGATCTCCATTACTCTCGTTTTGTTCCTTTAAGCCTGATTTCTGACGCGATTGCTCTTGGCATAGAACAAAAGCCCGATTTGATATTACTGGGCGGCGATTACGTATTATTTGATATGTCGCTGAATTTTTCGGCGTTTAGTGACGTACTCTCCCCCCTTGCCGAATGTGCGCCGACGTTTGCCTGCTTCGGCAACCACGATCGCCCTGTTGGTACAGAAAAAAATCACTTAATTGGCGAGACGTTGAAATCAGCGGGCATCACGGTGTTGTTTAACCAGGCTACGGTGATCGCCACGCCGAACAGGCAATTCGAACTGGTAGGCACTGGTGACTTATGGGCCGGACAATGCAAACCGCCTCCCGCCAGCGAAGCCAATCTGCCAAGACTGGTGCTGGCGCATAATCCCGACAGCAAAGAAGTCATGCGTGATGAACCCTGGGATCTGATGCTGTGCGGCCATACTCACGGCGGGCAACTGCGCGTACCGTTGGTTGGTGAACCTTTTGCCCCTGTCGAAGATAAACGTTACGTCGCCGGATTAAATGCCTTTGGCGAAAGACACATCTACACAACCCGTGGCGTGGGCAGTTTGTATGGTTTGCGTCTGAACTGCCGCCCGGAAGTAACGATGCTGGAACTGGTGTAGATCGTGAATTTTATCACCAGAATAAAGCAGGTAATTTTTTGATTTTTACGCCATGATAGAAGTCTGGAAGAAAAAGGCTTTCTGCGATCACAGTCGAGCCGGGCGGGCCAGGCCAAATGCTAAAATAAGCACAATTTACTGACTCATTTTGAGGTAACGCTATGTACGACAATCTGAAAAGTCTGGGTATTACCAATCCTGAAGAAATTGATCGTTACAGCCTCCGGCAGGAAGCCAACAACGATATTCTGAAAATCTATTTCCAGAAAGACAAAGGCGAGTTTTTCGCCAAGAGCGTTAAGTTTAAATATCCGCGTCAGCGTAAAACGGTCGTCGCTGATGGTGTGGGTCAGGGTTATAAAGAAGTCCAGGAAATCAGCCCGAATCTACGGTATATCATTGATGAGCTTGATCAAATCTGCCAGCGTGACCGCAGCGAAGTTGATCTTAAGCGTAAGATCCTCGACGACTTACGTCACCTGGAGTCAGTCGTAACCAATAAGATCAGCGAGATTGAAGCCGATCTGGAAAAACTAACGCGTAAATAATCCCGAACTGACGGTTAATTCGGGCATTCCCCTCTACCCTTCGGGCTGAGGGGAATGAGCCAGCGCCGCCTCAACCTTAACGCATAACCTACCGCTCTTCATCCAGTTGTAACGCCACATACAGCAGCAACCTGTCATCAAAATTGCCCAAATCAAGCCCGGTCAGTTCCGATATACGATTAAGCCGATACTCCAGGGTATTACGATGAATAAACAACGCCTTTGACGTTGCCAGCGGTTGCACATTGTGGCGAAACCACGCCGCCAGCGTTCGTCGCAGCAAGCCGTTATTGTCCATCGTTTTCAGCCGCGCCAGCGGTCGCGCCAGTTCGTTGGCCTGCCAGTCGCCACGCAAACTGTCGAGTAACACAGGTAACATCAGATCCTGATAAAAATAGCAGCGACTTTCTGGCATCCGCTGTTTACCCACCACCATCGTCGTTTTCGCCGTACGATAGGATCGGGCAATACTGCCAGGACCGGTAAAATAGTTGCCCAGTGAAACGCGAAAACGCAGCTGGCCGTACTCTTTCATGCGGGTAATCAGTTGTTCAACTCGCTTACGATGATCTTCTGCATCCCAGCGCCCAAAAGAGTTCAACGCCGGTTTCAACACCACCATTTCGGTTAGCGAGACAATCGCCACCAGATTATTACGCTCGGGCGTAGTCAGCGCGTTTTGCAGTTGTTGTAACTCCGCCATTGCGCTGTCCACGCCAAGCTGACCGCTGTCGACCTCAACAATAGCCACCACTCGCGGTTGATTGAGATCGATCCCCAGCCGTTGCGCCCATTCAGTAAGTGCGGGAGTATTCTCCTCTGCCTGAATCAGGTTCATCACCAGTTCTTCCCGCAAACGGCTATCCTGCGCCAACAAGTGCATCAACCGCGACTGTTCCAGCATCATTTCAGCCGTCATGCAGACCAGTTCGCCATATTTACGCAGATTCTCTGGTTCACCTGTCAGGCCAATTACGCCGACAATTTCACCTTCCAGCCGTAACGGTAGATTAATCCCCTGCCGCACACCGTGCAGATGACGTGCTACCGCGTCATCGATATCGACGACTCGTCCCTGTGAAAGTACCAGCAATGCACCTTCGTGCAATTCACCAATACGCTCACGATCGCCGCTGCCGATAATTCGCCCACGGGCATCCATTACGTTGATATTGGTATCGATGATGCGCATGGTACGTGCCACGATATCCTGCGCCATTTTGGTATCAAGATGCCAGCCAGCCATAAGTCCTCCGTTATGCACGGCTTAGCATAAGGAAGTACGTAACGTACGGCATTGTGCAAATGCCTAAAGGATGATGAAGATGTATGGAGTTGTGGTGAAGTTCACAGATTGTAAGGAGAACCCCTTCCCGTTTTCAGGAAGGGGTTGAGGGAGATTACTGCATTAACAGGTAGATGGTGCTGTCGCCGCGCTGAATGTTGAGTGCCAGCACAGACGGTTTGCTGTCGAGAACTTTACGCAGTTCAGCGATGTTTTTCACTGCCTGCTGGTTCGCGCCAATAATCACATCACCTTTCTTCAGGCCGATCTGCGCAGCCGGAGTGCCCGTTTTCACGTTGTTCACTACCACGCCCTGATCTTTGCCTTTGTTGCTCATCTCAGCGCCTTCAATGCCGTTGAAGATGGAGCTGGAATCAACCTGATTCTGGCTGCTCTGCTGCAGTTCCAGGTTCACGTTAACCTGCTTACCGTCGCGCAGTAAGCCCAGGGTCAGTTTGCTGCCTACCGGCATAGTACCCACCTGAGCACGCAGTGCGGCAAAGCTGCTGATCGGCTTACCGTTCAGTGAGGTGATCACATCACCCGCTTTAATGCCCGCTTTTGCAGCGGAGGAATTAGGCAGAACCTGGCTTACGAAAGCACCGCGCTGGGCGTCAACTTTCATCGCTTTCGCCAGTTCGGAGTTCAGCTCAGTCCCCATAATACCCAGCTCACCGCGTTTCACCTGGCCGTATTCCACCATCTGCGAGGTCAGGTTTTTCACCATGTTACTCGGGATAGCAAAACCGATACCGATGTTGCCGCCGTCCGGTGCGAGGATCGCGGTGTTGATACCGATCAGTTCGCCGTTCAGGTTAACCAGCGCACCACCGGAGTTACCACGGTTGATCGCTGCATCGGTCTGGATGAAGTTTTCGTAGTTTTCGGCATTCAGGCCGCTACGCCCCAGCGCAGAGACAATCCCGGAAGTTACCGTCTCGCCCAGACCAAACGGGTTACCAATCGCTACGGTGTAATCACCCACGCGCAGTGCATCAGAATCCGCCATCTTAATTGCGGTCAGGTTTTTCGGGTTCTGGATTTGGATCAGCGCGATATCAGAGCGCGGATCTTTGCCAACCATCTTCGCGTCGAACTTACGGCCATCGCTCAGTTGAACTTTAATGACCGTCGCGTTATCAACAACGTGGTTGTTGGTGACGACATAGCCTTTATCGGCATCAATGATGACGCCGGAACCCAGCGCCATGAATTTCTGTTGCTGGCCGCCACCATTACCGCCCTGGCCACCCTGGCAGAACGGAGAGCTCTGGAACGGAGAACCTTCCTGGCAGAACGGAGAATCATCACCGAAGAACTGCTGGAAATTACGCGGCATACGCGGCGTATTAACGGTTGTGCTACCTTCTACGTTAATGCTGACCACTGAAGGCATCACCTTTTCGAGCATCGGTGCAAGGCTTGGCATCTGCTGGGCTGTCGTTGCTGAAGAAGTCTCAGCCGCCGTTGCAGAGAGCGGAGATAACGCCAAACCTAAACTCAGAGCCAGTGCACTCAGTGCTAATGTGGTTTTTTTCATGTATTTCAGTCTCGATTAACAGATAACGCAAAATTGCTGTGTTCTTCAGATTCGTTTTATAGCCTGAAGTTCCGAACTAAAGTTTCTGCAAAAGGTAAAAATTTATTGTTCGTCTTTACAAAAGCCTGGTTATTGTTCTACGGCCATCAGACGTCGGTATTCATCCCACGCATAGAGGTCGGTCATACCGCTGATATAATCCTGCAGCAGGCGGCAACGGTAATAATATTCCCATAGCGGAAACTCAGGAGAATCTGACGGTAATTTACTGACAGCCTCGACATAGGCCAGCCGATGGCGCGTCGAGAGTTTGTGGAATAAGCGCGATTCAATAGGGAAACGTTTCACCCGTTCTTTTTCTACCAGTTCAGTAAAGTCTGATAACGACAGGCTTAATAAAGGACGATAAATCTCTAATAATCCGCTAATGACCCGATAGCCCTGCAATTCAAGCTGCTCGACATCTGGATGGCTAAACACATGTTTTACAGCGACATTTTTATATAGCTTAAGAAGATCGCTGCATTCGCTGGCATCTTCCAATAATGCATGATTAAACGTTCCGGCGAAAATCGCAGGCAGATTATCAATAAATCGTTGTGCCGCGTAGGGTACCAGTTTATTTAGGGTGTTTACCCGTAAATACATAAAAAACTGATCTTCCGTACTGCGGCTTAAACTATTTGAGCGTGATTTTTCCCAGGCATTTTCAACCACCAGCGAAAAGAGCGAACCTTTCTCATGCTGGCCCCACGCTTCGTGCAAATGATGATAAAGCTGCTCAACGGTAAATATTCTTTTCTCTACCGCATCTTCAAGGTCTGCCACACAATAGGAGATGTCGTCGGCAGCTTCCATAATCCACGTTAATGGAAAACGACTGTAAAGCGCCAAATTAAGTTCTTTACGCAACCGGGCAATATAGGCTTCTTCAGAAAGATAATAACCCGGCTTTTTCATTAAATAGTGATGTGTCTCAGGCGTTTCGCCACGCCACCACGCCGGACGGGTATATTTTAAAATACCGCCAACCTGTGCCCAGGTGAGATTCATCCGCATCAATGTATGCACCAGGCGAATGCCTTGTGCATTCCCCTCAAAATGACATAAGTCCTGACGAATCTTGCGCCGCAGCTCGTTAAGCGGTTCTTCCCCGTCCCGTAAACGTAGTGCCGCCACGCTGCAGCGATCGTCAGTCAGAGGCTGGCTTTCGGCATCTTCCGGGTGCAAACGTTGGCGAAACCAGTCATTTATCGCCGCTTCGCCAAAATGACCAAACGGCGGATTGCCGATATCGTGCATCAGGCATGACATCTCAACAATGCTTTCAAAGGGACCGGTCAGTTCATCCAGGCCGTATGCTTCCAGTAATTTAAGCTCTTTCAGACGGCTTAAAATTTCTTTGGCGATGTAGCGCCCCACCTGCTGGACTTCCATCGAGTGGGTAAGACGCGTGCGCACGGCGGCATTGCGCTCCAGTGGAAAAACCTGGGTCTTTTGTTGCAGACGACGAATTGCCGGAGAGTTGATGATACGCCCGCGATCGCTCTCGAAGATCCGCAGGATCTCATGTTCGGTTTTAACGCCCTGCGGTGAACGGTAACGACGATGCCAGTTTATTTTTTTTCGGAAATCAATCTGTGCCATGTCCTCTCCCGCGTGAGAAATACGCTTCCCCGTAAGCGCATGGTAAACTATGCCTTCAAATCGGGCTTATCGCGAGTAAATCTATGAAAATCGGCATCATTGGTGCAATGGAAGAAGAAGTTACGCTGCTGCGTGACAAAATCGAAAACCGTCAAACTATCAGTCTCGGCGGTTGCGAAATCTATACCGGCCAACTGAATGGAACCGAGGTTGCGCTTCTGAAATCGGGCATCGGTAAAGTCGCTGCGGCGCTGGGTGCCACTCTGCTGTTGGAACACTGCAAGCCAGATGTGATTATTAACACCGGTTCTGCCGGTGGCCTGGCACCAACGTTGAAAGTGGGCGATATCGTTGTCTCGGACGAAGCACGTTATCACGACGCGGATGTCACGGCATTTGGTTATGAATACGGTCAGTTACCAGGCTGTCCGGCAGGCTTTAAAGCTGACGATAAACTGATCGCTGCCGCTGAGGCCTGCATTGCCGAACTGAATCTTAACGCTGTACGTGGCCTGATTGTTAGCGGCGACGCTTTCATCAACGGTTCTGTTGGTCTGGCGAAAATCCGCCACAACTTCCCACAGGCCATTGCTGTAGAGATGGAAGCGACGGCAATCGCCCATGTCTGCCACAATTTCAACGTCCCGTTTGTTGTCGTACGCGCCATCTCCGACGTGGCCGATCAACAGTCTCATCTTAGCTTCGATGAGTTCCTGGCTGTTGCCGCTAAACAGTCCAGCCTGATGGTTGAGTCACTGGTGCAGAAACTTGCACATGGCTAAGTCACTGTTCAGGGCGCTGGTCGCCCTGTCTTTTCTTGCGCCACTGTGGCTCAACGCCGCGCCGCGCGTCATCACGCTTTCTCCCGCCAACACTGAACTTGCCTTTGCCGCCGGGATCACGCCGGTTGGGGTCAGCAGCTATTCCGACTATCCTCCACAAGCGCAAAAGATTGAGCAGGTTTCCACCTGGCAGGGGATGAATCTGGAACGCATTGTCGCGCTGAAACCCGATCTGGTGATTGCCTGGCGTGGAGGTAATGCCGAGCGGCAGGTTGACCAGCTGGCTTCGCTGGGAATAAAAGTGATGTGGGTCGATGCGACAAGCATTGAACAAATTGCCAATGCGTTACGTCAACTGGCCCCCTGGAGTCCGCAACCAGACAAGGCCGAACAAGCCGCGCAATCCCTGCTGGATCAGTACGCGCAATTGAAAGCGCAATATGCTGATAAACCTAAAAAACGTGTTTTTCTGCAATTCGGCATTAATCCGCCATTTACCAGTGGAAAAGAGTCGATTCAGAACCAGGTACTCGAAGTTTGTGGCGGAGAAAACATCTTTAAAGACAGCCGGGTTCCCTGGCCGCAAGTTAGCCGCGAACAGGTGTTAGCACGCTCGCCACAGGCGATTGTCATTACAGGCGGACCGGACCAAATTCCTAAAATCAAACAATACTGGGGTGAACAGCTCAAAATTCCCGTTATTCCTCTCACGAGTGACTGGTTTGAACGTGCAAGCCCACGTATTATCCTCGCTGCACAACAGCTCTGTAATGCGCTTTCACAGGTAGATTAGCGCCTGACCTTTTCAGGTGCTCAGTGGGGATTGAACAATGCTCGTCTATTGGCTGGATATAGTCGGCACAGCGGTATTTGCCATCTCCGGCGTTTTGTTAGCCGGAAAATTGCGTATGGACCCTTTTGGTGTTCTGGTACTGGGCGTGGTAACCGCAGTAGGCGGCGGGACAATTCGCGACATGGCGCTGGATCACGGCCCGGTATTTTGGGTGAAAGATCCCACCGATCTGGTCGTTGCAATGGTCACCAGCATGCTGACCATCGTGCTGGTGCGCCAGCCAAGACGCTTACCAAAATGGATGTTGCCGGTGCTGGACGCCGTTGGTCTGGCGGTGTTTGTCGGCATTGGCGTGAATAAAGCCTTTAATGCGGAAGCCGGTCCGTTAATCGCGGTTTGTATGGGCGTCATTACTGGCGTTGGCGGCGGGATCATTCGTGATGTTCTGGCCCGCGAAATCCCCATGATTTTACGTACAGAAATCTACGCAACTGCCTGTATTATCGGCGGTATTGTCCACGCTACGGCTTATTACACATTTTCCGTACCACTGGAAACAGCCAGTATGATGGGCATGGTCGTGACGCTATTGATTCGGCTGGCGGCTATTCGTTGGCATCTTAAGCTACCGACGTTTGCGCTGGATGAGAATGGGCGTTGAAGAGAGAAGATGTGCCGGATAGTTTATCCGGCACATGAACAACAGATTAGATACTAAAGGAAGAACCGCAACCGCAGGTGCTTTTCGCGTTCGGGTTGGTCACGATGAAACGAGAACCTTCCAGACCTTCGGTATAATCAACGGAACCGCCGACCAGATATTGCAGGCTCATCGGATCAACCACCAGGCCAACGCCCTGTTTTTCGATGGTCATATCGCCTTCGTTCACCTGATCATCAAAGGTGAAACCATACTGGAAGCCGCTGCAACCGCCACCGGTGATATACACGCGTAATTTCAGATTCGGGTTATCTTCGTCAGCGATCAGGCTTTTAACTTTGTTGGCTGCTGCGTCGGTAAACTCCAGCGGCAGTGCTACGTCATCACTCATATTTTGCTCCAAACGACATCGGCAATTGGGCAAATTCTAACCCAATAATAATCGCCATTATCTAATACCCTGGTATTTCGTTCAAGTATTCTCGCTGGCTGATGCGGCCTTGCTTCGCGCCAGTTGCTCAGCTTCCTGTTTTGCCAGCGTGCGCGCAAGAATCGCCGAGTATAGCGGTTTCCCGCCGGTAAATTGCGCTAATAGTGTTGCGCCAAGACCGGTAATAATCATTGGCAAAATGAGCTGGTAGTTATCGGTCATCTCCAGAACCAGAATGATCCCCGTTAACGGCGCGCGAATAGATGCCGCCAGTAATGCCCCCATTCCGGCAATAGCAAACGTCCCCGCCTCAAGGTGATATTGCGGAAACAGCTCAACGGCAACCATTCCGAAAGCGGTTCCCAGCACAGTACCCAGCGCCAGCATCGGGGCAAAAATACCGCCCGGCGCGCCGGAAGAGAAGCAGAGTAAGGTGGTAATGACCCGCGCGACGAAGATAAACACCAGCATTCCCATGCTGAAATTCCCCGCGGTAGCGATAGGAATCAGGTTAAAACCGCCGCCCGACGTTGCTGGTGCCACAAACCCCAGCAATCCACACAGACCGCCAATCGCACCGCCCATTAGCACCCATTTGGTAATATTGCCGCCGTGCACACGGTGCAGCAAATCCTGCATCCCCAGCACCCATTTATTAAAAATAGGGCCGAAAATGCCAAAAATAATACCGAGGATCAGATAAAGCCACAGCGTATTAAGCGGCGCATCAGAAAGTTTACCGACGTCAATCAACGCAACTTCATGATTAAAAATCCGGTACATAATGGTCGACATAATGACACCAATAAATACCGCTTTAATCGAAATTAACGTATAGCGAAACTGCGGACGCATCTCTTCGATAATAAACAAAATACCCGCCAGCGGCGCGTTAAAGGCCGCCGCCAGCCCCGCAGCAGCACCGGTTGCCAACAGCGTATGGCGAGCTTCATCACCTTTCAGGCGGAAAACATCGAGTACCATACGGCCAATGTTACCGCCGATCTGCACGGTTGGCCCTTCGCGCCCCAACACCATGCCTCCGCCGAGTGTCCCCAGCCCGCCAAAGAACTTCACCGGCAATACACGCCACCAGCGAACGGGACGTTGATCTTCCAGCGCCCCTTCAATTTCCGGGATCCCCGAACCACCTGCTTCCGGCGCGTATTTGCGCACCAAAAAGTAGCCAAACATCGCCAGCACCGCCGAACAGAGAAAAGCGACGGTTAACAGAAGCGGATAATTATCAGCAGTATGTACCAGCGCCCCCATACGTTGGTTCTGCAACCAGGCGACACCTTTGTCAAAAGCAACCGCTGCCAGCCCAACAAGCGTGCCGACGACTGCCGCCATAAACAAAATGGCTAACGGGGTTTTATCGCGCTCAAGAAGTTGGCGAATCAGTTGTCTGCGTCGCAGGCGCGCGGCCTGCGGTGTTTCTAAAGAGGGAGTATCAGTTTTCATCCAATGATCACTTATTGGTCATACAAATAAGATGACGGCATTTTACTCGCACGTTCCATGAAAATCCTTTGCAAAGCGTAATGTTTCAAATGCACAAAACTTTTATACTCTAAGAAATCAGGATTGCACCAGTACAAGCAGCCTGATGTTTGACGAGTATTTAACTTGTTATGAATAACATAGAATAGCAGCCATTCACTTTTTCTACGAATCAGGAACCCTCCATGAGTAAGTCTGAAAATCTTTACAGCGCAGCGCGCGAGCTGATCCCTGGCGGTGTGAACTCCCCTGTTCGCGCCTTTACTGGCGTGGGCGGCACTCCACTGTTTATCGAAAAAGCGGACGGCGCTTATCTGTACGATGTTGATGGCAAAGCCTATATCGATTATGTCGGTTCCTGGCTGTCTCTTATACACATCTGACGCTGCCGACGAAGCTAGAAGTGTAGAT
>ERZ1090879.2023-NODE-2025-length-10516-cov-12.335054_pt1 | contig 10516 bp, 11 predicted proteins | sample MGYA00478472_ERZ1090879 | MGnify/ENA primary metagenome ERZ1090879 (study PRJEB33644, sample SAMEA5815723) | chicken gut metagenome | biome: Chicken; feature: Gastrointestinal Tract; material: Caecum | place: Ireland | collected 2019-01-01 | study: A study of...
AGCTCGATGCCGTCGATGATCTTTTTCGCGTTCATGTAGACGACCACCGCCTCGCCGCCGCTGGTGCCGACGATCTCCCAGTCCTCCAGCAGCTTTTCCGTTTCCTGCAGCTGTTCCTGCATTTTCTGCGCCTGTTTCATGAGGTTTTGCATATTGCCGCCGCCCATGCCGCCTTTGAATCCTGCCATGTTTATCTCCTTTTTTGTCTTGATTTTTCATCAACGTATGCGCATTTTGCGCACACTGTGTTATTTGATACGAAATTCGGTATCGGGGAAATCCCGCTTGAGCTGTTCGATGTCCTCCTCCATGGGATCTTTCTGCTCACCTTTGAGGACGATCTTGAAATCCGAAATGCCGATCGCTTCCAGCGCCGCCTGCACCGCTTTGAGATTCTCCGTGCTGTTCAGCCGCGAACAGATGACCTCACTTTCGGTGGAGAGCACAAAGGTGTCCCCCTCGAAAGAGGGTTCCAGATCCTGGCACATGGTAAAGAGCACGCCGCTGCGGCTGGTCTTGCGCAGGGAACGCAGAAACAACGCGCCCGCCTTGCCGCGGCTGTCCAGCGCGCTCTGCCCCTCCGACCTTGCGGGAGCCTGCGGGCGCGGAGCCGCCGCGCGGACGGGTTCCGCGCGCCGCGCGGGCGCGGGACGGGCAAAGGGATCTTCCTCCGTCTCTTCGCTGAGAACGGGCGCCGCCGCCTGTACGGGAACGCCCTTTTCCAGCTGCTGTTCCAGAGCCTTCACGCGCAGGGAGAGGGCGAGCACGTCCGTATCCGATTGGGGAAGGCAGGCCTTGGCCACAGCCGTTTCAAACACGATGCGCGGGGAGACCGAATAGCGCAGGTCCGTTTCCACCTGTGCAAAGATCTCGCAGCAGCGCAGGATCTTTTTGCCGTCCGCGCCCTCCGCGATGCGTTTGATCTCGGTAAACATTTCGTCGGGAAGGGCGAGAAGTTCCTTGGCGTTGCGGCAGGTTTTGGCGATGACGCACTGGTTGAGAAAGGACAGAATGTCCTTGGACAGCACGCCCACGCCCTTGCCCGAAGAGATGACCTTTTCCGTTTCGGAAAGCGCCGCCGAGGCGTCCTCGCGCAGCACGCTTTCGCCCAGGCGCGCCACCTCGTAAAAGTCCGCCGTTCCCAGCACTTCGCACACATCCGCGTACGTCAGCTTGCCCTTGCCGTAAGAGATGCACATATCCGCGACGGAAAGGCTGTCGCGCATACTTCCCGCGCCCGCGCGGGCAATGGCGGCCACCGCCTCGTCCTCGTATTCCTTTCCGACGGAAGTGAAGATCTTTTTGAGGTGCGCCTCGATGTCCGCCTGCGGGATGAGCTTGAAATCGAACCGCATACACCGCGACAGAATGGTGGCGGGAAGTTTGTGCGGTTCGGTGGTGGCGAGGATGAACACCGCATGGCGGGGCGGCTCCTCCAGCGTCTTTAAAAGCGCGTTGAAGGCGGAATCGGACAGCATATGCACTTCGTCGATGATGTACACCTTATAGCGCACCGCCACGGGCGGATACTGCACCTTTTCGCGCAGATCGCGCATTTCGTTGACGCCGTTGTTGGACGCGGCGTCTATTTCGGAAACGTCGAGATTGGACGGATCGGCGAGCGCCTTGCACGCCTCGCACTTTCCGCAGGGCGAACCGTGTACGGGCGAAAGGCAGTTGATCGCCTTGGCAAAGATCTTTGCCGTGCTCGTCTTGCCCGTGCCGCGCGGGCCGCAGAACAGATACGCGTGCCCGATCCTGCCCGTTTCGATCTGGTTTGTGAGAATTTTTACGATATGCTCCTGGCGCACCAGCCCGTCCAGCGTGGTCGGGCGAAAGGTGCGGTACAGCGCCTGATATGACATAGTTTTCCCTCCTGCGGGCTATCTTTCCCGATTGCGAAGCAAGGCAAGCACCTTCTTTTTGGCGCGCTGAACGGCGTTTTCCACGCTCTTTTCGCTCTTGCCCGCGCGCGCGGCGGTTTCCGCAATGCTCAGCCCTTCCATGTACGAAAAGAGCGCCGCATACTCCGCTTCGGAAAGTTCCTGCTTCAAAAGGCGCAGAAACTCCCCTCTTTCCTCGCCGCCGATGAGAATGGTTTCGGGGTTCACCTCGCTCACCATATCCGTCCCCTGCCCGTCCGCATTGTCGAGCGGGACATAGCGGTTGAGCGCAAGGTGCTTTTGCCTGGACGCGCTCTTGACGGCGGTCATGATGCGGCGGTGGATGCAAAGATAGGCAAAGTTTTTAAAACTCATGCCCCCTTCCCTATAATCGGTGATGGCGGAATACAGCCCAATCATCCCTTCCTGCACGAGGTCCTCCCCGTCGCCGCCTTCCAGAAAATATCCGCGCGCAATGCCGCGCACGGCGTTTTTATACTTTTCCAACAGCGTTTCGACGGCGGTCTTGTCCCCGCCCTGCGCCGCAAACGCCAGCTTTTCGTCCTCCGTCATTTTCTCTGCCGCACCGCCTCGTACGCCGCAATGCCGAGAGCCACGGACGCGTTGAGAGAATTGACTTTGCCCTTCAAAGGCAGCGACAAAATTTTGTCGCACTTTTCGCGGGTCAGCCGGGAAACGCCCGCATCCTCCCCGCCGACGACGAGCGCGACGTCGCCCGTCAGGTCGCAGTCGTACAGGCATTCGCCGTCCGCTTCCAAACCGTACACCCAGTAGCCCGCCTTTTTCAGTTCGTCCACCGCGTAGTTGATCCCGGGAACGCGCGCCACCTTGATGTGGTTTGCCGCCCCTTCGGAAATGCGCACCACCGCGCCCGTCACCTGCGCGCTCTTGTTTTTGGGGATGATCACCCCGTCCGCGCCCGCGCATTCGGCCACGCGCAGGATGCTGCCCAGGTTATGCACGTCCTCCACCCCGTCGCATACGACGACGAAGCGGGGCTTTTCTCTCTTTTCCAGAAGCTCGGAAAAATCGGCGTACTCGTAATCGGACACATAGGCGATAACGCCCTGGTGTCTGCCCGTCTCGCTCTCCCTGTCCAGCGCGCGCTCCTCGGCAAACTGCACGCGGATTTTTTTCTCCCGCGCCATGGCAAAGATGCGCCCCGCGGACTTTTCCGCGCCCTTCTGCATGAGTATTTTATCCACCGTCTTTTCCGTCTTTAACAGCTCCAAAACGGCGTTTCTGCCCTCAATTTTCATTGTTTTCTCCCGAAACCAGCGCGTCGATGCGCCCGTAATCCCCGATCAGGTACAGATACCCGATCACCGCCTCGAACCCCGTGGAAAGATTGTATTCCGCCACGGAAGCGTTTTTGCTCTTGGTGGGTTTTTTGGCGTTTCTGCCGCGCAGGAACACTTCCTTTTCCGCGTCCGTCAGCTTGTCGAAGATCTCCCCCGCAAGCTTTGCCTGCCCCTTGGCAGACACCCGTTCGGCGGAGAGCTTTTGCAGCGTTCCGGGGCGGTAATCGGCGGCAAAAACCAGCGATTCGCGCACATACAGCGAATACACCGCATCCCCGATAAACGCCAGCGTGACGGCGTTTGTTCCCCGCGCGCGCGGTTCGGGCATTCTCTCGTTGAATTTAACCATAGGGACATTATACCATACCTGCCGAAAAAATTCAATAAATCCGCCCTGTTTTTTGCGCGCGTTTTATAAGAATGCCCCGCGGCGCAGAACTTTCTGCGCCGCGGGGCATAAATTGCAAAAGGAGATCAGCACAGCCAGGAGAGCACCCCTTCAAACACCGCGCGAGCGATTTCGGCGCGGTAGTTTTCCGTCTGCAGGAGCCGCTCTTCCTCCGCGTTGGACAAAAAGCCGCACTCCACGAGCACCGCGGGTGCCTGCGCGCAGTTGAGCACGAAAAAGTCCCCCGCCAGCGCCGCGTAATTTTTTCCGCTCAGGCCGTTGAGGCGGGACTGGATGCTGTCCGCAAGCTTTTCGTCCTCCTCCCTGCCCGCACAGAAAAAGACCTGCCCGCCGCGCCGCGAAGGGGCCGCGGGAAAGCTGTTCTGATGCACGGAGATGACGATGTCCGGCCGTTCGCCCACAATGATCTCCCGCCGCTTTTCCATGTCGCGGCGCTTGTATCCCTGCGTGGGAAGGCCGTACAATCCGCCCGCGTTCTTGCGCGTGAGCACCACGCGAAAGCCCGCATCGGCAAACAGTTCTTGCAGGTTTTGCACGATTTTTAAGTTGACGTCACTCTCTTTTACGTGCGAAACCGCGCCGAGCACCCCAGGATCCGCGCCGCCGTGGCCCGCATCCAGGACGATGGTGTACAGCGCGCGCTGCGCGCTCGCCTCGCCTGCCGCGCTGAGAGACGCGCAGGCGAAAAACAGCAAAATTGCCGCCAATGCCGCCGCGAGGACGGCGCCCTTTCTGCATACAAACATACCCTATTGTATGCGCGCAGACACGAAAACAGACGTGTTTTACAGGGCGGGATAGAGAAGATCGTGGTCGACGGGCGTATAGAAGAGCCGCCGCACCTCCCCGCACTCGTGCGTGAGGGAGAGGATCCACATGAGTTTTGTCACCGCCGCTTCCAGCGTCATGTCGTACGTTTCCAGAAATCCGAACCTGTTTTTCACGCTCTTGCCCACTTCGTACACGCCCATGTCGCTGCCCTCGTTGGTCACCTGCGTGCACATAACGAGGATCTTGCCCGCGCCCTGCCACCTCTCGATGACGTCGGCAAAATGATAATAGGGAGCATCGGGAATGCCGCCCGTGCCGAAACTTTCGATGACCACCGCGTCGAAGAGGCGGAAATAATAATCGAGAATGTCCGAGGGCATCCCAGGGATCAGCTTGAACACCCCCACGCGGCTGTCCAGCTTTTCGTAAAAGAGGGGTTTGTTCCCTTTCGTCTCCTCCTGGTAGCGCAGGATGTTCCCCTCGCGGATGACCGCAAGGCAGGGATAATTGATGGAAGAAAAGGCGTTGTAGCTCTTAGTGCGCGTCTTTTTGGCGCGCGTACCCGCGATCACTTTGCCGTCGAACACGATGACGACGCCCGACGAACGATCGTCCGAAGCGTACAGCAGGCTGTCCGAAAGATTGGTTTTGGCGTCCGTGATCTCCAGATCGACGGGCTTTTGCGAACCCGTCAAAACGATGGGCTTTGGACTTTGCTGGATCATGTACGAGAGCGCCGCCGCCGTGAAGGCGAGGGTGTCCGTGCCGTGGCAGATGACAAACCCGTCGTAGCGGTCGTAATTTTCGCGCACCGCCTGCGCGATGGTCTCCCAGTCGCGCGGACACATATTGGTGCTGTCCAGATTCATCAGCTGCAGAGCGGTCACTTCGCAAAAGCGCACGGTATCGGGAACATAGCGCAAAAGCTCCTCCGCGCGGATCTGCGGCGCAAGCCCGTTTTTTCCCGCGCGGCTGACGATGGTGCCGCCCGTCGCGATCAATAAAATTCTTTTCATTCTTCTTTGTCCCCTTTCGGCTTGCGGACCAGACAGTATTCGCGCAGGGGAAGTTCGCCCGAAAAGCTGTCGAACAGTTCAAACCCGTAGTGGCGGTACATATCCAGATTGGCCGCGTTGTGCGTTTCCAGTGCGATCTGCACGCCGTTTTTGTCCGCATAGGCGAGGACGGGCGAGATGAGTTTGTGCGCCAGCCCCTTACCGTGGAACGCTTTGCGCACCGCAAAATAGACGATGTGAATGGTGTTCGGCCCCACTTTCCCGACCCAGTCGGAGGAGAGAAAGTCCTTTGCTTTGCGGAAATGTTCCGCGATCTCCCCGCTCTCGTCGTCCTCCAGAAGGCGCTGTTCGGTGAGATAGGCAAAGTACCGTTCCGCAAGATACTTGCGCACCCCCTTGCGTTCGGCGGGGTCCTCCAGCATGATCAGCCCGTTTACGTCGGGCGATTCGGAATACAGGTCGCAATACTGCACCAGCTCGTTGGCGTCGCAATCGAACACCTCGGGCAGGATCTCGCTGCGCTGTGCTCTTTCGGGGATGAGCACTTTGTACAGCGGGTCTTCAAAAAAGCATTCTGTCAGAGTGCGGATGACGGCGTCGAAATCCTCCCGTCGCAATCGGTGTAACTCAGGTAAATCCATAATTATCTGTCAAGCGCCTCTACGGCGATCATTGCTCCTTGTAATTTTTGCGTGAGTTTTTTCAGCCTTGCCGTTTCCGCCTCGATCAGGCTGCGCAGATTTTTCTTTTCCACGGCGATCTTGACGGTGAGTTCTTCCTTTTCAAAGGTGAAATCTGCCTGCTCGTCCCTGCTCTTTTCCATCACGGCGCGCATGACGCCGAACAGATCGATGTGACCCGTCAGCCGCCCGCTGCCCCACGAACCCGTGTCCGTCAGCGCGCGCGCCGTAAAGTAGGAGGTCACGCCGCGGGCAAACGCCTCGGCATAACTGTTGTCGTCCACTTCCACCATGGCGCACTTTGCGCCGTCCGCGTCCCCTTCTTCCAGAGCCGCCACAGCGCGCTGCATGTATTCGATGTTCTTTTGCGCGTTTTCGTGCGGGAATACGGATTTTTCATACCAGTCCAGCGCGACAAAGCTGTCCTCGCAGTACTTGAAGGCGTCCAGAATGACGGCGCCCGCCACGCTTTCGCGCTCTTCCGGCTGTTTGGAACCGTTGACGGCGCAGATCATGTCGTACAATTCTTCCGCCGTCTCCTCCGCCGTTTCCGCCGCCTTGAAAAACTCTGCCGCCTCCGGCGTTTCCGCGATCTCCCCTTTCAGACTGCGCATCATGCGGCGCACCCGCGTGGAAAAATCCATGGGCGGAAGCGCGCACCGATCGAACGCCAGAAGCAGGCGCAGGTACAGCCTGTGATGGAAATAATAGATGTGCTCGTCGTAGGAAGTGTCGTCGTCGAACTGCGAATGATAGTGCGTTTCCATAAAGCTGCCCGACGAAAACTCGTTGACGAGCGAGGGAATGCCGTTGACGGACATGGAAAAATCGTCCGACCACGTCTGCACGGGGCAGACCACGTCCGCACCCTCGGGATAATATTCGTCAAAGCCCTTCGGATTTTTTAGAAAATCGCGCAGAAAGTGCTTGTATTCGTACACGCTGCGGATGTAGTGCTTCTTTCCGTGCGCGATGGCGGGAAGCTCAAGGTTGATGTCCGCGATCATCCTGCCCCGCCAGCTGTTCTGCCCCTGCGTCATCTCCGCATAGGCGCCCGCCGACCAGTCGTAACGGGAATTGATCTTGCCCCATTCCTCCGCCGCAAAGGCGATGAACACCAGCGTTTTCTGCGGCTTGTACCCCGAACGGATGAGCGCCTGCGCCAGGGAAAGCATCATGGAAACGCCGCAGTTGTCGTCCTCGAACCCGTGGAAATAGGAATCGTAATGCGCGGAAACGGCGATCATCTGCGATGTCTGCCCGGGGATCGTCCCCACGATGTTGTACGTCGTGATCTTTTCGCGCACCCTCGAATCGGCGTCCAGCGTCACCGCAAGCCTGCCCTTTTTCATGGCCGCAAGGACGTCCGCCATGTCCGCTTTGGACATGGAAAAGGCGGGCGCGTCGGGCAGTCCGCAGATGTCCTGCGCGTTGAGCGCGGCGGGGTCCACTTCCCCGTACCCCTTGTCCTGCACGGCGATGACGGCGACCGCGCCCGCAAGGTGCGCCTGGCAGGCAGGATAGTTGATCCACCACTCGTCCCGCTGGTTGATGCGGATGAGCGCGATCTTTCCGCGCACGTCTGTCTTTAAGAAGTCCTTTTCCGTGCCCTTGCCCGCGTCCACGAGCTCCGTCTGCAAGTTATTGACGCGCATCTCCGTCTGATACCCGCCCAGGCGGATACAGCGTTCCCCCTCTTCCGTCTGATAGCGAAGCGTCGCGCCGAAAAATTCCCAGCCGTCCAGAACGACGGGGTGCTTTTCCGTTTTCAGACCGATCTCGCACATTTTGCGGTACAAAAAGTCCCCCGCGTCCGCTTCCGCGCGGCTGCCCGCCGTGCGATACCCCAAAACGGGTTCGCTGCGGAATTGCTCCAGCTCGCGCGCCAGTTTGTAGGAGGCCTGCACGTCCAGTTCCTTTGCAGACTTTTCAAACAATTCCAAAAATTCTTCCGCGGTCATCCCTCCGCGCTTTTTTTCCATCATTTGCATTTACTCCTTTGGAGTATTATAATACTCCTTGTGAAAGATGTCAAACCAATCAAATTTGTTTTTTCGGCCGCGACCTTTTTCGGCGGCAGGAGACGCCGATATTTCCCTTGTCCGTCTGTACTGTAAAGAGTTCATTTATAATAAAAACAAACTGATTATACAAAAAGAAGGGCGGGAACCCAACAGGTTTTCCGCCCTTCTTTTTGTTTTGAATGTTTTATGTATTTATTTGTTCTTTTCTGCTTGCAACCAATATTCAGATCCGTCGACAAATTTCAGGCACAATACATTCCCCTCTCGGGAAATATCTGCAATGAATTCCTCTTTCAGGACTATTTCCAAATACTGCAAAAATTCCTCCGTTTTCATATTTTTTGCCAACATTGCATTCACCTCCTTTTTCATTCTTAACGTTGCGCACCGTTAATTTATATATAGTATACTTGATTTTCGTGGGAATATCAAGCATTGCAAGCCGCTGAAATGACATAATAAGATGAATTCATCTGAAACGTTTGACGAATTTTGTCGAAACCTTTTGAGAGGGGGAAAGCACCGATGGATCATCTGAATTCTTTTGCGGATTGCCTGAAAGAGCTCCTTGCCGAAAACGGCCTTTCTATGAGAGAGCTTTCCGAAAAGAGCGGCATACGCTTATCCAGACTGTACGATTTTCTGAGCAGGAAACACGTTCCCTCCCTGCAGAACGCCGTAAAAATCGCCGATGTGTTTTGCTGTCCCCTGGATTACCTGTTCGGATTTGCCGCAGACTATGCCCCGCAGACTTTCACCGCAAACGGCACCGTTTCGCAAAACGTAAAGGCGGCAATGGACAACTCGGGAATGACGCGGTACCAACTCCACAAAAAGACAAAAATTGACGAAGCGCAGCTTTTGCGCTGGTATGCGGGGAAACAGACCCCTTCCCTCGTCAGCCTGGTTGCCTTGGCGGAGGCGCTTGACGTTTCCCTCGATTCTCTCGCGGGCAGAACTTAAAAACCAAACAGCGGCAAACCGAACGGTTTGCCGCTATCTTTATACGATCAGTTTTTTTGCGCTTTTTCTTCCTGTTCCATGTTTTCGCGCGCGGTTGCCAGCATGAGTTTGATGCGGTTTTCCTGGTTGACTTTTGTGGCGGAGGGGTCGTAGTCCACCGCGACGATGTTTTCGTGCTCGTACATCTGCTTTAACGTGCGGATGGTGCCCTTGCCCGCAATGTGGTTGGGCAGACAGCCGAACGGCTGGGCGCACACGATGTTGTCCGTTCCCGTTTCCGCGAGCGCGGCCATTTCCGCGGGGATCAGCCAGCCTTCCCCCATCTTCACGCCCTGGTTGATGACTTTGTCCGCACAGCGGCGCAGATGCTCGAAATCGTGCAGCGGCTCAAAGCCGTACTCTTTCATCATGCGGATGATCTTTTTCTGCACCCCGTACAAATATTTATACGCGAGCGCAAACAACGGGGTGGACGCATTCTTTTTGTTGTACAGCTTTGCGTCGTTGACGTTGTTGACGGCGCAGTACATGACGTAATCCATCAGCGCGGGAACGACGGGTTCGCACCCTTCGGACAGCAGGAAATCTTCCAGATGGGAATTTCCGAGCGGCGAATACTTGACGTAGATCTCCCCGACGATGCCCACCTTGATCTTTTTTTCCGTACTGCGGCGCACGGCCGAAAAGCGTTGGAGGAGCGCTTTTGTCCACTTTTTGTACGAACGGTACTTGTTTTTGTCGAACGCCTCGCGAATGACTTTCAGGCAATCCTCGCGCGCGGCGTCGGAAGCGCCCGCTTCCAGCTCGTACGGTTTGCACTGGTTGTACAGGGACATGAGCACGTCCCCGTAAAAGACGGCAAACGCGAGTTTGAGGATCATTTTCAGCGTGACGGGGAACCCGCTGTCCTTTTCCAGTCCCGCAAAGTTGAGGGAAATGACGGGGACTTTGGGGAACTCCGCTTTGAGCGCCTTGCGGATAAGCGGGATATAGTTGGACGCGCGGCACCCGCCGCCCGACTGCGTGATCATGACCGCCGTGTGTTCGGGGTCGTATTTCCCGCTTTTGAGCGCGTCGATAAACTGCCCCGTGACGCACAGCGCGGGATAGCAGGTATCGTTGTGAACGTGTTTGAGCCCCTCGTCGATGACGGCGCGCGAATCGTTGTGCAGGACCTCTATATCCCAGCCGTCCTTGCGCAGGAAATCGACGATGATGCCGAAATGGAAGGGAAGCATATCGGGAATGAGGATCTTGTGCGTATGCTTCATTTCGGGCGTAAATTTGGGGTACGTATCGCGGAAATCCGCGACGGGAACATTTTTATTTTCTTTCATCGGAACGCCTCTTCTGTTCTTCTATGGCGGCGAGCATACTGCGCAGACGGATCTTGACCACGCCGAGGTTGTTGATCTCGTCGATCTTGATCTGCGTGTACAGCCTGCCGC
>ERZ1090879.2024-NODE-2026-length-10516-cov-10.298251_pt1 | contig 10516 bp, 12 predicted proteins | sample MGYA00478472_ERZ1090879 | MGnify/ENA primary metagenome ERZ1090879 (study PRJEB33644, sample SAMEA5815723) | chicken gut metagenome | biome: Chicken; feature: Gastrointestinal Tract; material: Caecum | place: Ireland | collected 2019-01-01 | study: A study of...
AGTTTTTGCTGTAAAATATTTATATATTAAGGAGATATTCTTATGGAAAACAATTCTAACAACTCAACATCTGTCGTAAAAATCAAGGTTCTTGGTGTTGGCGGTGGCGGAAACAATGCCGTTAACCGTATGATTGAAGCAAATGTTTCTTCAGCTGAATTTGTTGCAATCAACACAGATAAACAAGCACTTTTGATTTCAAAAGCAGACAAAAGACTTCAGATTGGTGAAAGATTGACTGGTGGTCGTGGTGCTGGTGCAATCCCAGAAATCGGAAGAAAGGCTGCTGAAGAAAGCAAGTCATCAATCACAGAAATTTTGAAAGGAACAGACCTCGTGTTCATCACTGCTGGTATGGGTGGTGGAACAGGAACTGGTGCTGCTCCAGTTATTGCACAAATTGCAAAAGAACTCGGCATTTTGACTGTTGGAATTGTCACAAAACCTTTCCAATTTGAAAACCCAAAGAGAATGGAAAATGCTGAGAAGGGTATTGCAGAACTCAGGAAATATGTTGACACAATTGTCATCATTCCAAATGAAAGATTGCTCACCATTTTGCCAGAAAAGACAACATTGGTTGAAGCATTCAGATATGCTGACGATGTGCTTAGACAAGGTATTCAAGGAATTTCAGACTTGATTGTCTTCCCAGGAATGATCAACCTTGACTTTGCTGACATTGAAACAATCATGAAAAATCGTGGACTTGCTCACATGGGTATTGGTCACGGAAAAGGCGAAAACAAAACATTGGAAGCAGTTCGTCAAGCAGTTGCTTCCCCACTTATTGAAACCACAATTGAAGGAGCAACAGGTGTTGTTCTCAACATCAAGGGCGGAAGTGACATCACTCTTCGTGAAGTTACTGAAGCTGCAAACATGGTTAAAGAAGTCATTGACCCAAGCTGTAACCTTATTTTCGGAAGCAGCATTGATCCAGAAATGAGAGATGAAGTTGAAATCACAATCATTGCAACTGGTTTCAAAACTCCTGGAGAAGAGGACGAAAAGAAAGAGGAAGAAGAACCTAAGGTTGAAGAAAAACCAAAAGATCAATTTGCAGGTTTCAATCCATTTGGCTACAATCCTCAGGCTCAATCTGCTCCACAGAAAGATGTCAGAGTTGAAGCAAATGACAACACTTCACGTGTTGATGTGAATCCAAGCATATCTTCAATTCCACCTTGGATTGAAAAAATCAGAAACAAAAATAAAAGATAAAAATTGAGAGTGAGAATCTCTCAATTTTGTTTTAAGGAAAGATTGTTATGACAGAATCGAAAGGTAAATATGTGAGTGAAGAAAATCATCAAAACATAAAAAACAAACTAAAGAAAGTTGGTATTGTTTTGCTGGTGGTTGGTGGATGTTTGGCATTGACTGGAATTGTGTTGCTTATTATTGGATTTGCAGAGTTAGTTGATATGCTGATGGTTGTCTTCTCAGTTGGTGGTTTTTCTTTGGTTATAGGTTTTGCTCTCTTAGGCTTTGGTTTGCAAGCATTTTTTGTTGCCCATGCAAGAGAGATTGCTTCTTATGGTGCAAGTTCTGTAGCTCCAGTTGTTGGTGACACGGTGAATTATGTCACAGACAAGGTTGCTCCTTCGGTTAATGATGCTGTGGGCGAAATGGCAGAAACAATAACTTCTGGAATTAAAAAAGGGAAAAGCAGTTCTAGGAAAATTAAGTGTTCCAAATGTGGAGCTGAAAACAATGAAAGAAACAAGTTTTGTGCAAACTGTGGAGAAAAACTTGCTAAAGACAAAAACTGTTCAAATTGCAATGCAAAGATTGAAGAAGGCACAAAATTTTGCCCAAATTGCGGAACAAAAGTTGATGAAAATTAATAACGCTGAAAAGGCGTTATTTTTCTTTTCAACATAGTTGACAAAAAGGGAGAAAATACCTCTCTTTTTTTTATTTTTTTCTTATTAACAATGGTTTGATATTTAATAAAATGGAAAAGAGGTGAAGATGGAAATCGTTGTTGAATACGTGCTCTTGGAGAACCTTTTTATCAATTTGATTGTTTTGAAAACAACTGCTCTTTTGACCAAAGAAAAGGGCAGACTTTTCTTGCTTTCATCTTTTTTGAGTGCCTGTTTGACAGTGGCAATGCCGATTTTTTATCTTTCGTCTTTTGGCTATTTTTTGATTGAAATTGGTGTCGCAATACTTAGTGTTTGCCTTTCATTTAAGTTCAAGACAATAAAAAAATTTATTCATATTTTTCTTTGCTTTTTTGTCACACTGTTTGTCTATGGTGGTGCGTGCTATTTCTTTGAGAGTTTGTTTGGGATTCAGTCAATTTTGATTGTGTTGGGCATCGTTGTTTTTGTGTTTGTCACAATCAAATTCCTTATGAAAAAATTTAATCGGAAAGCAAGCATTGATGGGTTTTGTTTTGATGTGGAGATTGAAACTGGCGGAATTGTCACGCATTGGAAGGGTTTTTTGGACAGTGGAAACATGCTTTTTGACCCATTGACAGAAAGTCCTGTGACATTGATTAATTACAAGGTTTTTTCATCTATTTTCAAAGAGATTGATTTGCAAGATATCTTCATGAAGACAGAGAAACTTAAAAGTCTTAGGTTTGCCCATTACATCAATTTCAACACATTGGGCAACGACAACAAAATTCTGGTTTTTCAAGTCGATAAATTGAAAGTCAACGAAAACACACTGGAAAAGGCGACACTTGGATTGTCTTTGAAAGATTTTGACAAAGCGTTTGGAACAGACATTATTCTGCACAACAATTTTGCCACATTGGGCATTTAGGGAGGGAGATATGAACTGGCTTATCAAATTGAAATTGTTACTTTGGAAGTTTTTTAACAGGGAAGATAGCAAACATGCTGAAGACATCATGTGTTATATTTGCGGAAACAAGGCACTGCCTCAGCCTCTAGAAAGTGAAGAAGAGTTGGTTTTGCTTGAAGAAACCAAAAATGGCAACTTGACTGCAAGGGACAAACTCATTGAACACAACTTAAGACTTGTTGTTTATATTGCCAAAAAATTTGAGACTTCAGGGATTGAACTTGAGGATTTGATTTCTATTGGAGCGATTGGGTTGATAAAGGCGGTCAAAACTTACAGCATTGACAAGAACATCAAACTTGCGACTTATGCTTCTCGCTGCATTGAAAATGAAATTTTGATGCAACTGAGAAAAAACACAAGAATAAAAAACGAAATTTCTCTTGACGAACCTTTGTCATCGGACGGAGAAGGCAACGAACTGCTTTTGGCGGACATCATCTCAGTTGATGAAGAATGTGTTTCCAAAAACATTGAAACTTCAGCAGAAAAGCAAATTCTCATGAGTGTGATAGCAAATCTCGACAGTCGAGAACAGATGATTATGTATCTTCGGTTTGGACTTGCAGGCAATGAAGAGAAAACGCAAAAAGAGGTTGCTGATATGATGGGAATAAGTCAAAGTTACATCTCTCGAATTGAGAAGAAAATTCTTTCAAAACTCCGAAAAAAACTGGAAAAAGTCAACGAAATGTAAACTTATGAAGATTTGGATCTTTTGTTGATTTTTGGCGAAAGAACACTATTTTTTTGGTTTTTGCTTTGGTTTGCATAGTTTTGATTGGCATGGGAAAGATAACTCTATAATAAAAAGCAAGGGGTGAGCCATGTCAAACAGAGTTGTCATTTCGGGCGTCAATACTTCAAATCTTCCAAAACTTAAAAACCAAGAAATTATGGATCTTCTCAAACAAGTCAAGCAAGGCGATGAGTTTGCAAGAGACAAATTTGTTGTTGCAAATCTCAGACTTGTCCTTTCGGTCGTTCAGAGATTTTCTGGTCATTGTGACAAGGCAGATGATATGTTTCAGGTTGGGTGTGTTGGACTTTTGAAGGCTATTGACAATTTTGACGAAACACTCAATGTCAGATTTTCAACTTATGCTGTGCCAATGATTGTTGGGGAAATCAGAAGATATCTTCGCGACAACAATTCAGTCAGAGTTTCCCGTTCAATCAGAGACACAGCTTACAAGGCTTTGCAAGCAAAAGAGCACTATATCAAAGAAAACAACAGTGAACCAACACTTGAGCAGATTGCCCAGATGATTGAAATGCCACTTTCAGATGTGACTTTTGCACTTGATGCTATAAGTGAAACAATTTCTTTGAGCGAACCGATTTATAATGACGGCAATGAAACAATCAGAATCATGGACCAAATCGCTGATGACAAAAATTGTGATGATGACATTCTTGAAAAGTTGTCATTGAATGATGCCATCAAAAACCTTTCTGAAAGAGAAAAAGAAATTTTGCTTATGCGATATTATGTTGGCAAAACCCAAATGGAAGTCAGTGAAGAAGTGGGAATTTCACAGGCACAGGTTTCCAGACTTGAGAAAAATGCTTTGAAAACAATCAAAAATTTTATTGATTAATTTATTTTGTTTTTATGAATTTTTAGACAAATTGCGACATAAATTACCACATGGAAACATCATTTTTAGAGTTAAGATGCAAAGAAGTTGTCAATGTGGTTGATGGTCGAAGATTAGGTCATATTGTTGATGTCATTTTCAATTTGGAAAATGGCTGTCTGCAGGGCATTGTAGTTCCGGGAGAACGCAATTTTTGGAATGTGTTTAAGAGTGGAATGGAACTTTTTATTCCGCTCAGTCAAATTGTTAAGGTTGGCGAAGATGCCGTTTTGGTGGAATTGTTTGCAAATGCCAATCCAAATCCACCATACCTTATGGGTGCAGAGGCGAAGAAAAAAGAAAAATAGCAGAGTTGTATCTGCTATTTTTATGGTAATCTTTCTTTCCAAGTATCTTCTGTATGCTTTTCTTTTTCTTTGTTAGTTCTCCACATTCCTTGTGAAAAACGAATGTTTCCCGGAGTGGTTCGTCCACGATTTTCTTTTTTTTACTTTATCATCAAATGTGGGTTGTTTTTCAAAAATGTCATCAAATAAAACATCTTCAAATTCGGGTTTCTTTTTTGATTTATCGTCCATAAAAAGTTCTTTAATTACATTTCTGTGATGAGTTTGATGAAGTTTGTCACATCTTTGAATTGGCGATAAACTGAAGCGAAACGGACATAGGCAATTTCGTCCACAGCTTTCAATTTTTCCATTATCATTTCGCCAATCTCTTGAGAAGAGATTTCTTGTTTCAACGAGTTTTGAATTTGTTTTTCAATATCTTCTGCCATTTGGTCGATTTGAGAAATGGAAACAGGTCTTTTTTCGCAAGCCTTAATCATTCCGCATTTGATTTTTTCAATATTGAAAGGTTGGCGACTTCCGTCTTTTTTAACGACCAAAATTGGCACAGTTTCAACTGTTTCGTATGTTGTGAATCTTTTCCCACAGCCAAGACACTCTCTTCTTCTTCTGATGGAATTTGATTCGTCAGTGCTTCTAGAGTCCAAAACTTTGCTTTCTTCACAACCACAATAAATACATTTCATGTTGTTTCTCCTTTAACTATGAATAGTATAACACAATATTTTGTATTAAGACAAACATTTTTACACAATTCATAGTAAATTTGTCCGCATTATTCTGAATAAGTGGAAAGGCAAGTCCATAACTTACTATATGACAACTTTAAATCAAGCAAAGAAAATGAAATTATATAAAATTCTCGGTTTTTCTTCCGAAAATGATGCAGTTTTGAGACGTTTTATGGAACTCGGTTTCACTGTTGGAGTGAAGGTTAAAATCGTGGCAACTTCACTTCAAAAAAAAGTCTTTTTGATTGAACTTAGGGGATATTTGCTCAGTGTTCGTGCTGGACTTCTGAGCAGAATTGAAGTTCTGGAAATTTGAGTTTTTGGGGTTGTTAAGGTTGGTGTTTGATGAAAGAAATTTTATTAGTCGGGAATCCAAATGCTGGAAAAACCACTTTGTTTAACAGTTTGACACACTCAAATGAACACGTTGGAAACTGGCATGGCGTGACGGTTGAAAACAAGAAAAAATCTTTTGTTTTTGGTGGAGAAGAGTATGCGTTGATTGACACGCCGGGCATCTATTCTCTTTGTCCACTTTCTTTTGAAGAAGAGGTTTCAGTCAAGACCATTTTTGAAAGCACAAATAAAAAAATTATCAATATTTGTGACCAAAACAATTTGCAAAGAAATCTCTATCTGACGCTTTGTCTTTTGGAAAAAGGTTGTGATGTGGTGGTTGCTGTGAATGAAATTGACAAACGGCCAATTTTCAAAATTGATTATGACAAACTGGGGAAAATGCTTGGTGTTGATGTTGTTGGTATCAATGCCGAGAAAAAGATTAATGTTGAAAAACTTAAAGAGTGTATTTCAAAAGAAAGAGTATGCAAAGCAAAACTTCCATACATTAAAAACTTGAAAACTGAAGGAAATATTTTGCCTGCAAAAAAGGGTTGCACAGAAGAGTATATGCTTATCAAAGCATACGAGAAAGATAAAAAGTTTTTTCAAAATGTTGGAGAAGTTGATGTTGAAAAGATTTTCCAAAGTGTTCCCAAAAACAGTTTGGAAATCATAAGCGGACTCAGGTATGCCTACATTGACGAAATCATCAAGGCTTGCACAGTCAGAACAAATCAGATCTATGGCAAAAGCAAGTTGGACAAGTTTGTTTTGAACAAATGGTTGGCATTTCCAATCTTCCTTTTGATTTTGTCTGCCATTTTTTATTTGACATTCTTTTCACTGGGAGCTTTTTTATCAGATTGTTTGGGAAGTCTTTTGGAAGCCTTGACTACGCCAATCTTGAATTTGATTGAAAATTCATTTGGACAGTCATGGATTTATGACCTGTTTAATGTCGCCATTTTTGGTGGTGTCGGAACTGTCCTTTCTTTCCTGCCACAAGTTGTTCTTTTGTTTTTCTTTCTATCCATTTTGGAAGACAGTGGATATATGTCCCGAATTGCCTTCATTTTTGAAGACATTTTGGGGAAGATTGGTCTTTCGGGGAAAAGTGTTTATACACTTCTTATGGGGTTTGGGTGCTCGACCACTGCAATTATGACTTCTCGAAATATGGACGATAAGAATGCAAAGATAAAGACTGCCATTCTCTGTCCATACATGAGTTGTTCGGCAAAAATTCCAATCTACACAGTCATTGGTGGAGCATTTTTTGGAGCAAGCAATTTGCTTTGCATAATTGGACTCTATCTTTTGGGAGTTGTGGTGGCAATCACTATTTCAAAAATTCTTGATGTCACAGTGCTTAAAAGTCAAAAACAGACTTTCATTTTGGAATTTCCGCCTTACAGGGTTTCCTCTTTGAAAAGAGTTGGGAACATTTTGTGGAAGAACGTTAAAACATTTCTCATCAAAGTTGGCTCGGTTATGATTTCCATGAACATCGTCATTTGGCTTTTGTCATCTTTTAGTTTTTCTTTCTCTTATGTTGTATCTGAAGGTGGGCAGAGTATGCTTGAAAGTTTTGGGAAGTTTCTTGCACCAATTTTTGCACCACTTGGGTTTGACAATTGGGCGGTTGTGGCTTCACTTCTTGCTGGTCTTGTGGCAAAAGAAGTTGTTGTGTCGTCAATTGCCATGTTCAACGGAATTGATGCAGGTGCGACAAAACTTATTTCACAGTCCATTCTTCTTTCAACAAGTGTGGTCTATTTCTCTTCAAAGGCAAGCGTGATTTCCTTCCTTGTGTTCTGTTTGCTCTATACACCTTGCATAGCTTCAATTTCCATGCTTCTGCAAGAAATTGGCGGGAAATGGACTTGTATAAGCATTGCAATTCAACTTCTGACTGCATACATTGTGGTCTTTGTCATTTACAACATCAGTTTTGCTTTTGAAGTTTTTGGATTCTGGAAACCATTCATTGTTTTGTTGTCTTTGTTTGTGATTGCTTTGGCCGTGACAATGATTGTCAAGAAGTTTAAGAAAAAACAACTTTGCGCTCATTGTGAAAGCTGTAATCTGGATTGCAAAAAGAGAAAATAGACAACTGGAAACTTTTGTCTAAAATTCGCTCTGAAAAAGAAGAGAAATGTTTGCTTATATTTTGTTTTTATGATATATTTTTATATATGATTAAGCCTATTGTCGCAATCGTTGGAAGAGCAAATGTTGGGAAATCAACATTTTTCAATAAGATTTGTGGAAAAAGAATAAGCATTGTTGATGATGTTGCGGGTGTGACTCGTGACAGGCTTTATGCTGACGCAAATTGGTGTGGCAGAGATTTTACGATTGTTGACACGGGTGGAGTGGAACTTGCCAGTGAAGATGTTTTCCAAAAAGAAATCATCGAACAAGTCATGCTTGCAATTGAAAATGCAACCGTAATCATTTTTCTCGTTGACGGAAAAACAGGGATCACTCAGTCCGATGAAGATGTTGCAAAACTTTTGAGAAAACAAAAAGTCCCTGTTGTTTTGGTTGTCAACAAACTTGACACTTTTGATTTGTCGGCGACCTATGAATTTTATGGACTTGGACTTGGCGACCCAATGCCAATTTCTTGTGCACAAAGCAAGGGCATTGGTGATGTGCTTGATAAAGTTGTGTCATATTTTCCTGAAGACGACGGAATTGAAGAGAACAATGGCATCAAAATCACTCTTGTTGGACGTCCAAATGTTGGGAAAAGTTCAATCATAAACAGATTGCTTGGAAAGAAAAGAGTTGTTGTGAGCGACATTGAGGGAACAACAAGGGATTCGGTGACCATTCCATTCAGATGCAACAAGAAAGACTATTTCCTTGTTGACACTGCTGGACTTCGCAGACAGCGTTCTGTCGAAAAACAGTCAGTTGAGGGTTATTCTGTTCTTCGCAGTATGTCTGCAATTGAAATGAGTGATGTTGCACTTATTGTTTTTGATGCGACAAAAGAATTGTCAGAGCAAGATGTCAGAATTGCTGGTTTCGTTCATGAAGCAAAAAAGCCAAACATTATCGTTGTCAACAAGTGGGACGAAAGAACAATGACGAAGGACGAATATACAAAACTTTTGCAAAGCAAGCTGTCATTCATGTCATATTTCAAAGTTTTGTTTGTTTCAGCACTCACAGGAAAAGGATTGTCAGAAATCATGACAACGGTTGATGAAGTTTATGAAAATTCTTCAAGAAGAATTTCAACGGGAATTTTGAATGATATTTTGCATGATGCAATTTTGAATTTTGAACCACCTTCAAAAAATGGAAAGAAGTGCAAAATTTTGTTCGTAACTCAGCCAAGCACAAATCCTCCAAAGTTTGTGTTTTTCTGCACACAACCGCAGTTTATCAATTTTTCGTATGAGAGATATTTGGAAAATCGTTTGAGAGAAAAAGTTGATTTTTCCGGAACACCTATTGAATTGGTGTTTAAGGGAAAGGAGGAAGAATGATAGTTTATTTATATTTGGCAATTGCACTTGTTGTGGGATATTTGATTGGAAACATCAATTTTGCAAGAATATTTTCTTGGATGTTTGCAAAAAAAGACATAACAACTGTTGGAAGCAAAAATCCAGGGACAATGAATATGCTCAGAACTCGTGGCTTTGGAGAGGCATTCTTGACACTCATCATGGAAGCGATCAAATCTGGTGGACCTGCGATTGCGTGCTATTTTTTGTTTGAGCATTACTTTGTTGGCTTTGGCAATTTGGCATACTTTTTGGCTGCTTTCGGTGCGATTTTGGGGCATTGTTTCCCAGTATTTTACAAATTTAAAGGCGGAAAGGGTGTTGCGTGCACATTTGGTATGTTTGTTTTCCACCCAGATTTATGGTGGGTTTCATTGATTATGTTTGCACTTTGTTTCATTTTGTTCTTCTTCATTGATTATCCATTCGTGATTTCTTTGACATTCATTTTGACACTTTCAATCTATGCAACTTGTCTTTTTGCAATTGAGCAAGTTATGTGGTTCATTCCTTTGATTGTCATCATTTGGCTCAACTTTTTGCTTATTGTCATCTTGCACAGGGGGAACATCAAGCGTTTGCTCTCTGGAACTGAAAACAAAGTTCATTTCAAGGACAAGATTTTCAAAAAGCATAAAAAAGAAGAAAATTCTGAGCAAGTTCAAGAGGTTGCACAAGATAATGATGTCAGCCAAAAACAAACCGAAAATAATGAAACAGAAACCACAAAAGAGGAAGAAGATGACAAGAGAACAACTGTTTGATTATGTCAAAGAAGATTTTGGCGTAGAACCTGACTTTCCTTTTGATAAGGACTTTAAAACCGCCATTTTACGTCACAAAGGAAACAAAAAATGGTTTGGAGCAGTCCTACCAGTTGAGAAAAACAAAATCACTGGAAATGAAAACAGAATTGTCGATGTGCTAGATTTGAAATGCGACCCTATGCTTAGGCAACCGCTTTTGCAAAACAAGGGGGTTTATGTTGCCTATCACATGAACAAAGTCCATTGGATTTCAGTGATCTTGGAAGAGGTAAGTTTGGAAGAGGTTGTTCCACTTGTTGAAATGAGTTATGATTTGATTAAAAATAAAACAAAAAGCAAGAAATAAATTCTTGCTTTTATTTTATATTGTTC
>ERZ1090879.2025-NODE-2027-length-10511-cov-5.650822_pt1 | contig 10511 bp, 8 predicted proteins | sample MGYA00478472_ERZ1090879 | MGnify/ENA primary metagenome ERZ1090879 (study PRJEB33644, sample SAMEA5815723) | chicken gut metagenome | biome: Chicken; feature: Gastrointestinal Tract; material: Caecum | place: Ireland | collected 2019-01-01 | study: A study of the...
TTCATGCTATAATGAAGGCACAACAAGGGAGTAGCCAAAGGAAGTTCCCGGAAAAGGAATGGAAACGGAGCTCCGCAAATGAATTTCCGACAGATCTGATACGGAAACTCTCGGAAGAATGCATCCTCTGCGGGACGATTAAAGAATCGGTGCAGGATGAAGAGAGCAGAAGCAACAGAAACGGACGAAAAGAAAGGCGCGGAAAACCGAGAAAGACCGGATCAGGAAACGAAACCGTATTCCACCCGCAGACGAAAACGTTTCGCGTACGGAAACAGACGGGAAGACGAAAACCGGAAGGAGCTCCATTCGTTGCATGGGTTTACCATCTGCCCGATGAAACAGAATCAGGAAAAGATATTCCGATCGCAATCCGAACAGAAGCGATCCGAAGAGATTTTCCCCTCTCGATCAAAGGGAAAAACGGAACGTAAAAGGAAAAGAAATTTCCGATCGAAAGTCAGATGTTCAACCGGCAAATGAAAATGCAAATCGGGTTGGAAAGCGTAAAAAATGACTCAAGATCAGAACTTTTCGGAATCAACGATCCGAAACGATGATAAATGCCATGAAAAACAGGGGCGTATCGTGAGATACGCCCCTTACCTTTTACTATTCCTCTATTTTTACGATTCCGATAGCACTTCCCTCGCATTCTTTCGCGCTGACGCTTTCACCCTCGCTCGCAAACTTTCGCGATGACGGCTCTATGTTGCTCGCACTCTTTGCGATGACGCCTTTACGCCGCTCGCACTTTTTCGTAACGATTCCTCCAAGTTACATACACTCTTTCGGGATTCCGCTTCCGCTCCACACGCACTCTTTCGTGCCCTTGTAGGTACAATGTTTGTTTTGCCCCCCGAATCCCGTGCAAATATCGGCCCGCATTTCCTGACGGAACGCCTATATAGCACGCTTTCGTATATACTGCCGCGTATTTCCCCTGAAACCTTCAAATGCCATTCTCTCCATCACATGAAATCCTTAAAACAAAAAAAGGCAGCCCGACGCAAAACGTCGGGCTGCCAAAATATTAAGGGATTACCTTGTTGTCAAACTCTGCGTTTCGATTTTACAGAATACAAATTACCGTATACGGCATCCAAAAGCGGACGCACGGATCCAAAAGTCCTCAACGAACAATCGGTTTTACGGCAAAATCATGACGATTCCATGCAAATGCGTCGCCGAAAATCAGGATTCATAGCCGTTGGGATTGTTTTTTTGCCAATTCCACTGGTCGCGGCACATGTCCTCGAGGTCGTATTCCGCCTTCCAGCCGAGATCTTTTTTCGCCTTCTTGCTCGACGCATAGCAGGCAGGAACATCGCCCGCACGGCGCGGCTTGATCTCGTACGGAAGCTTTTTCCCGCAAGCCTTTTCAAAGGCGTGAATCATATCGAGAACGCTGTAACCCTTACCCGTCCCGAGATTATAGATATGCACGCCCGGCGTATTCAGCTTCTGAATGGCCGTCACATGCCCGCGTGCAAGATCGACGACGTGGATATAATCGCGCACGCCCGTGCCGTCCGGCGTGGGATAGTCGTTCCCGAACACGCCGATCTTCTGCAGCTTCCCGCTCGCAACCTGCGCCACATAGGGCATGAGATTGTTGGGAATGCCCTTCGGGTCTTCCCCGATGCGCCCCGACGGATGCGCTCCGACGGGATTGAAATAACGCAGAAGAGCAATGTTCCAGGTATTGTCCGCGACATACAGGTCTTTCAGAATGCGCTCCTGCATGAGCTTTGTCGTGCCGTAAGGGTTCGTCGTCGAAAGACGGCATTCCTCATCAAGCGGAAGCCGCTCGGGCTCCCCATAAACCGTGGCCGAAGAGGAGAACACAAAGTTCTTCACTCCGAATTTTTCCATCGTTTCAAGGAGCACCAACGTCGATATAAGGTTGTTATCATAGTACAGGATCGGTTTTTTAACGCTTTCTCCGACCGCTTTCAGCCCTGCAAAATGAATGACCCAATCGATCTTATGCGCAGAAAACACCTCTTCCATCCGCGCTCTGTCCCGCACGTCATAGGGATAAAACGCGAGCTCTTTGCCCGTGATCTCCTTTACACGGCGGAGTGCCTCTTCGTTCGCATTGCAGAGATTATCCACCACTACGACATCAAAGCCGGCATTCTGAAGTTCGACTACCGTGTGCGACCCGATAAACCCCGCGCCGCCTGTCACAAGTACGGTCATACTACTCCTCCTTTCCTAATTTACCCATAGAATACACGTTTTGCCGCGGAAAGGCAAGCAACCTGTTGTCCGCTTTTGGACATTTATTGACCTTTCAGTCCCCTTCCTCAGACATTTACCTCGCCCGTTTCTCCAAGCAGAGACGCATGACGCGCAAGGATGGGATCGATCTCCTGCGCGATGAACTCCTCCACCTGCTGCGGCGCGCGGCCGATAAATTTCCTCGCGTCAAGGATCTCGTCCAGACGGTCATGCACCGCACGGAACATCTCATCTTTGCGGATGAGCTCGATGAGGTTATTTTCCTTGCCCTCCATCTTGACATTGGCGCCCGCCTGCATGGAAAGCTCGCGAATGCGCTCATGCAGATCCTGGCGGTTGCCGCCTGCCTTCACGCATTCCATCATGATGTTTTCCGTCGCCATGAAGGGAAGTTCCGCTGCAATGTGCTTTGCTATGACCTTGTCATAGACGACAAGCCCGTCCGTGACGTTCATATAGATATTGAGAATGGCATCTACCGTGAGGAAGGCCTGGGCGTTGACAATCCGACGGTTGGCCGAATCGTCCAGTGTACGCTCGAACCACTGCGTGGAAGCCGTCACGGCGCTGTTCATGGGGAGCGAGAGCATATAGCGCGCCAAAGACCCCATCCGCTCGCAGCGCATGGGATTGCGCTTGTATGCCATGGCGGACGAGCCGATCTGGTTTTTCCCGAAGGGCTCCTCGATCTCCTTCATGTTCTGAAGAATGCGGATATCGTTGGAGAACTTATACGCCGACTGTGCAATCTGCGAAAGAACGCAGAGCACATTATAATCGAATTTTCTGGGATAGGTCTGACCCGTCACGCCGTACACGTTCTCATAGCCCATCTTCCGCACAACGCGCCGCTCCAGTTCCTTCACCTTTGCGGTATCGCCCTCAAAAAGATCCATGAAGCTCGCCTGCGTGCCCGTCGTCCCCTTTACACCGCGCAGACGGAAATGCGAAATGAGGTTTTGCAGATCTTCATAGTCAAGCATGAGATCCTGCAGCCAAAGCGTCGCGCGCTTTCCGACCGTCGTCAGCTGTGCCGGCTGAAGGTGCGTAAACCCGAGCGTCGGAAGGTCTTTGTACTTCAGCGCAAAGCGCTTGAGCTTATCCATGACGTTGACAAGTTTTTTGAGAAGAATGTCCAGGCCGTCGCGCATAATGATGAGCTCGGAATTGCAGTCGACAAAACAGCTCGTAGCGCCGAGATGAATAATGGGCGCAGCCGAGGGCGCAACGTCACCGAAGGCATGGACGTGCGCCATGACATCATGGCGGAATTGCCGCTCATACTGCTCCGCACGGGCATAGTCAATGTCGTCCGCATGCGCCTTCATTTCGTCGATCTGCGCCTGCGTGATGGGAAGCCCGAGCTCCATCTCCGACTCGGCAAGCGCAATCCACAGCTTTCTCCAAAGGCGGAAGCGCTTTTCGTCGCCGAAATTTTCCTGCATTTCCCGACTTGCGTAACGGGTGTTCAAAGGATTCTGATAGATGGTGTTGTCAATCATGTGAATGTATTTTCCTCTGTTTCATTGTATTATGTCTGACGTAATACTGTGTTAAACCTTCTCAGGCTCGGGATATTGGACGCCGAACGTCTCCACCGTCACCTTTTTCATCTTCTGCTCGCGCAACGGCTTGTCACGAAAATCCGTCGGAACAGACGCGATCGCATCTACGACGTCCATCCCCTCGATCACCTTTCCGAATGCCGCATACTGGCCGTCCAGATAGTCTGCGTCAGCGTGCATGACAAAAAATTGCGAGCCTGCAGAGTCAGGACTCTGCGCGCGCGCCATGGAAAGTACCCCTCTCGTGTGTTTTAAGGGATTTTTGACTCCGTTTGCAGAAAATTCCCCGCGGATCCGATACCCCGGGCCGCCTGTTCCGACGCCCTTGGGGTCGCCGCCCTGGATCATAAATCCGGCAATGACCCGATGAAAGATGATTCCGTCATAAAATCCCTTTCCGACCAGCGAGATAAAATTATTCACCGTATTGGGAGCAACGTCGGGATAAAGCTCCGCCTTGAACGTCTTTCCGTCCGCCATTTCAAATGTTACGATGGGATTGTTTGCCATATTGTCTCCTTATCTTAGCGATCGCGCTGCGGTCGCCTTTATACTTTATACTTTAGATTAACTGATGCCTTCGCGCATCATTTGGATGCTTTCGCCGCAGTTCATTGGAGCTCGTCGTAGCGCTCCAGTCTTGTACCCGCTTCCGCAAAGAGTTTCAAAGAAAACTCGTCGGGATACCCCTCTTTATACACCACGCGCGCAATCCCCGCATTGATGATCATTTTTGCGCAAATGACGCAGGGCTGATGCGTACAGAACAGCGTCGCGCCGTTGATATTGATTCCGTAACGCGCCGCCTGTATGATGGCGTTTTGCTCCGCATGGGCGGCATAGCACAGCTCCGCCCGCGTGCCGCTGGGAATATTCAGTTTCTCGCGCAGACACTCTCCGCGCTCCACACAGGATTGAATCCCCGCCGGCGCACCGTTGTACCCCGTCGTCATGACGCGCTTGTCCCGCACAATGACGGCGCCCACCTTGCGGCGAAGGCAGCTCGACCAGCTCCCCACCTGTTCGGTCAGTTCCATGAACCGCTTGTCCCATTTGTCCATGCTCTTCTCCTCCTTCCGATTCATCATTATACACAAAATTTACCGCACTGTCAACGCACAGAGAAAAAATCGGAAAAATCATGTATTTTTTTCCTTTTTTTCCGAAAAAAGTGTTTGACCCGACTACCGCGGCGGTTATAATAACTACGAACGAAAAATAGTTTCGGAGGTCATTATGAACATTAAACCTTTGTTCGATAAGGTAGTCGTTGAAGCGGTTACCGTCGAAGAAAAGACCAAGAGCGGATTCATTCTTCCCTCTTCGGCACAGGAAAAGCCTCAGACCTGCGTCGTTGTGGCAGTCGGCCCCGGCGGCCTCGTGGACGGCAAGGAAGTCAAAATGCAGGTGAAAGTGGGCGATAAGGTCCTTTGCTCCAAGTATGCCGGCACGGACTTCAAGGTAGACGGCAAGGAATTCACCATCATCAAGCAGAGCGATATCCTTGCGATCGTCGAGTAACCCCCTGTTCCCGAATAGCGGAAAATAAAATATCATTGAAATAATAAGAGGTAATCGATATGGCAAAGCAGATCAAATACGGAGACGACGCAAGAAAGGCTCTGGAGACCGGCGTCAATATCCTTGCAAACACGGTGAAGATCACCCTCGGCCCGAAGGGCAGAAACGTCGTCCTTGACAAGAAGTACGGCGCTCCCCTCATCACCAACGACGGTGTGACCATCGCAAAGGAGATCGAACTTCCCGATCCCTTCGAGAACATGGGCGCTCAGGTCGTGAAAGAAGTTTCCACCAAGACCAACGACGTCGCGGGCGACGGCACCACGACGGCTGTCCTTCTTGCGCAGGCGATCATCCGCGAAGGCCTTAAAAACCTCGCCGCAGGCGCAAACCCCATCATTCTGAGAAAAGGCATCGAAAAAGCAGTCGATGCCGCCGTTGAGCAGATCCGCTCCATCTCCAAGAAGGTGGACGGCAAGAAGGCAATTTCGCAGGTTGCCTCCATCTCCGCCGGCGATGAGACGATCGGCGAGCTCATAGCAAAGGCCATGGAGATCGTCGGAAAAGACGGCGTCATCACGGTCGAGGAAGGCAAGTCCATGACCACCGAACTCACCACGGTCGAGGGCATGCAGTTCGACAGAGGATATGCTTCCGCCTACATGGTCACCAACACCGATAAGATGGAAGCCGTCCTTGACTCCCCTTACATCCTCATTACCGACAAGAAGATCTCCAACCTTCAGGAGATTCTGCCCATCGTCGAGCCCCTTGCACAGCAGGGCGCACGTCTTCTCATCATCGCAGAGGACGTCGAAGGCGATGCTCTGGCCGCCCTCATCGTCAACAAGCTCAAGGGCGTGTTCAACTGCGTTGCCGTCAAGGCTCCCGGCTTCGGCGACAGAAGAAAGGCGATGCTCGAAGATATCGCTGTCCTCACGGGCGGTACGGTCATCTCCTCCGACCTCGGCTACGAGTTCAAGGACGTCACGACGGATATGCTCGGCAGAGCAAACCAGGTCAAAGTCGACAAGGATAACACCACCATCATCGACGGCGCAGGCGACAAGGAAGCCATCAAGGCGCGCGTTGCCTCCATCAAGGCGCAGATCGAAGTCACGACCTCCGATTACGACAAAGAGAAGCTCCAGGAGCGCCTCGCGAAACTGGCCGGCGGTGTTGCCGTCATCAATGTCGGCGCCGCAACCGAAGTCGAGATGAAGGAGAAGAAGCTCCGCATCGACGATGCCCTCGCTGCAACCCGTGCGGCTGTGGAAGAAGGCGTCGTTCCCGGCGGCGGCAGCGCTCTGCTCTCCTGCATCCCCGTCCTGAAGAAGCTGGTCGCTTCCCTCTCCGGAGACGAGAAGACGGGTGCTACCATCATCCTCAAGGCCTGCGAAGAACCCGTCCGTCAGATCGCCGCAAATGCCGGCGTGGACGGCTCCGTGGTCGTTGACAAGATTCTTGCGAAGAAGTCCGCAACGTTTGGCTTCGACGCCCTCAAGAACGTCTATGTCGATATGGTGGAAAGCGGCATCATCGACCCGACGAAGGTCACCCGCTCCGTCCTGCAGAACGCGGCATCCGTTGCTTCGACCCTGCTCACGACGGAATCCATCGTGACGGACATCCCTACCCCTCCCGCTCCCGCAGCTCCTGCAGGCGGCGACATGGGCGGAATGTATTGATCCGCAAAAAAGAATCTCTGATGAAAAACCTGCCCCGCTCCTTTCTGCACATCTCTCGCGTAAACGCCGCATTTGACGCTTACAGGGCCTTTCGCTCCGCTCCCTGTGCGGAAACCCGTGAGCGCCGCAGAACGACCCTCTGACGCAAAATCCCCCGTCAAAATGACGGGGGATTTCCTCTTTGATCTTCCTCAAAAATCCTCAATACGGAAGGCGCGGGACGTGCTTTTCCACAAGCGTTTTCAGCTTGGAAAAGTTCTCCTCGGAGTTGGCCGCAAGAACGAGCGAGGGTCTGTCGTGACGAAGCGTTTCGCCGTCGATCGTCCCGATCACGCCGTCTGCCTCGCGCAGAATAACTGCGGCGGCCGCCCAATCCCAGGGAAACAGGCGCATTTCAAAGTAGAGTTCGCCCTGCCCGCCCGCAAGACAGCACAATTCGAGCGCGGCGGTTCCCAGACGCCGAAAGTCGTCGCACTGCGCATATACGTCCGCAAGGACACTCTGACAGGCATGCGCAAACTTCTTCTCATAGACGCTGAATGCCGTAAAAAAGAGCGCATGGGAAAAGTCGCGATCCGAGACACAAAGTCGCGTGCCGTTGCGGTACGCTCCGCTGCCCTTCTCCGCCGAAAAGACGTCCTCGGTATAGGGATCATAAATCACGCCGAGCACCTCTTCGCCGTGTTCGACAAGCGCGACCGAAATGACGCTCATGCGCATTCCGCGCACAAAATTGGACGTCCCGTCAATAGGATCCACAACCCAATAGCTCTCCGACGTGATCGTCTCCTGCGTTTCTTCGCCTAAAAACCCTGCCCGCGGCAGGATTTCATACAAAGCCGCACGCAATCGCTCCTGAACAGACGTATCCGCCGTCGTCACGAGGTTGGATACGCTCCCCTTTTCCGAGACATGAAAGGGCTGCATCATGAGCGGTTTGCACGACTTCACCGCGTCCGCAACCTTCTTTGAAAGTCCGTTCCAAACTGCCATAATCCTCTACCAGATAAAAACTTTCTTATAAATGAAATCTGACCCGCCCTTTTCCGGGACGCAAAACGATAAGCCGAAAAGACGAGCGTCGTGCAAGAAAACGGTGCAATCCCGCCCGACAACGCATTAGGCTGTCGGCAACAACGGGAAGAACGAGATCAGCGCAACGAGCCTTGCAGGGTGAAGCCGTGAAAAAAGCGAGCCGATTCGGCTCGCTTTTTGTTATTTCTTTCCAAGCATGCGGCGAATGAAGGGCGGGAGTTTGTTTTCACGCTCGGCGTCTTCGTTCTGCTGCGGCTGAACAGGCTGCTGATACCCCTGCTGCGGCTGTTGCGGCTGCTGAGGATAGCCCTGCTGGGGCTGCTGGCCGTAGTAGTAGGGATTCTGTCCCTGCGGCTGACCCTGCTGCGGTTGCTGTGCCTGCTGATAGCCCTGCTGGGGCTGCTGGCCGTAATAATAGCCGTTCTGCTGCGGCTGACCCTGCTGGGACTGTGCCTGCTGCTGATAAGGCGAATTTGCGGCATTGGGATACATGGGCGAAGATCCCATTCTCTGCGCAAGCGGAGACTGCGAGCCGGAAGGCGCTTCCCGTGCAGGGATGCTGCCGAAGATCATGTTGTTGCGTGCGGCATTCTGCGCACCGTTCTGCGCGGCATTCTGCGCCGCCTCTTCGCCCGAAGGGAATCCCGTCGCAATGACCGTGACTTCCACTTCGTCCTGCACGTTTTCATCCACGCAGGCACCGAAGATGATGTTTGCAGAGTAGTCCACAACGCCGTGAATGAGCCCTGCGGCCTTGGTCACTTCGTCCAACGTAAGATCGGGCCCGCCGACAATGTTGAGAATGACGCCCGTCGCGCCCTCGATCGTCGTCTCGAGAAGCGGCGAATTGACTGCAAGACGAACTGCGTCGATGATGCGGTTCTCTCCCTTTGCAACGCCGACACCCATGTGCGCAAGGCCTCTGTCTTTGAGCGTTGTACGGACATCCGCAAAGTCAAGGTTGATGAGCGCGGGCGTGACAATGAGGTCCGCAATGCCGCGGATACCCTGCTTGAGCACTTCGTCCGCAACGCGAAGCGCATCCGTCATCGTGGCGTTCTTCGGAACGACCTCGCGGATCTTCTCGTTGGGGATGATGACGATGGTATCGACGTACTTTTTCAGATTGTCAATGCCCTTGATCGCATTGTCCATTCTCCGCTTGCCCTCAAACTCGAACGGCTTGGTGACAACGGCAACCGTCAGGATCTTCTTGTCCTTTGCGATCTTTGCAATGACGGGAGCCGCACCCGTACCCGTTCCGCCGCCCATACCAGCGGTGATGAACAGAAGGTCCGTCCCCTCGATGTATTTGGAGAGCTCTTCCTTGCTCTCTTCGGCAGCTTCCCTGCCGATCTCCGGCTCTGCACCCGCGCCGAGTCCCTTCGTGCGCGCCGCGCCGATCTGGATCTTCTTCTGCGCCTTGTTGCAGGCAAGAATCTGTGCATCCGTATTGACAGAAATATAGTCGGCACTCGTGATCCCCGCTTCGATCATGCGGTTGACCGCGTTATTTCCGGCCCCGCCTACACCGATCACGGTGATCTTCGCTCTGCCATTGGCGACAAAATCATTCGCTGCGGGCGCCGCGGCAGCACGCTGCGTGCCGTTCTCTCTTCCCACAAAGGGAACATTGTCGTTGAACATTCTCAACCTCCGAATATGTTAAAGAGTTTATAGAAAAATCCGCGTTTGCGGTGATCCTCATACGCCATGTCAATGAGCGCAATCCGCGAACTCATCGCCGGCTTGTTGTAATAGGGAAGATTGGGCGTAAGCTGCTCGCATACGCGGCTCACGCGCCTTGAGATGTGCTCCAAAGCGCCGCGGATGTCCGCAAGCCCCTCTCCCGTGACGTAAAGCGGCTTGAAATCCAGTTCCCGCGAGGAGCATTCCTCCAAAAAACCGCCGATCTCTTCGCAGATGGAATCAAGGCCTTCCTTGACCGTATCCACAAGCTCGTCCGTGCTGATCTCGTAGATCACCCCTTCGAGCATGACTTCCGTGTTCCCGGCATTGGTGCGCGCAAACAGATTGGCCTTCGCAAGAAGCGCACATGCCGCCTCGTACGAGACGTCGAACCGCTGCATGAGAAGCGCCGCGATCTGCCCCTTTCCCACAAAGTAGGTGCGCTGTGCAAGCACGCCGTTTCCCAGAATCACGCAAAGCGAGGTCGACATATACCCCACGTCGAGGAAAAGCGCGTACTCATCGCGCGTCTCGGACGGAATCAGATAGGACGCCATGGCGTATTCCGTCGGAAGATAGGCGAGCTCGATCTTCATCGGCGAGAAGATCGACTCCATCGTGTTCGCAAACGTATCGCTGCAGTAAAAATACGAGAGAACGCCGCTCAGCGAGACCGACGTCAGCCCCACCGGATTGATCACCCGACGATCGTCCGACGTCACATAGATCATGCTCGTGGCACGAATGAAACGATACCCCTCTACCG
>ERZ1090879.2027-NODE-2029-length-10480-cov-4.747146_pt1 | contig 10480 bp, 8 predicted proteins | sample MGYA00478472_ERZ1090879 | MGnify/ENA primary metagenome ERZ1090879 (study PRJEB33644, sample SAMEA5815723) | chicken gut metagenome | biome: Chicken; feature: Gastrointestinal Tract; material: Caecum | place: Ireland | collected 2019-01-01 | study: A study of the...
CGTGAAACTTACCTGCACGCCCGAAGTGCTCGTGCTGAACAACGGCACCGTGTCGGCCGACATCAACGTTACCTTCCCCGCCGAGTATTTCAACAAGAAGGCCGTGCTGAAGGTTACGCCCGTCATGGTGTTCGAAGGCGGAGAAGTGGCTGCCAGCCCCGTCTATCTGCAGGGCTCGAAAGTGGACGACAACTATACGGTAGTGGACGCCGCGGCCGCCGGCAACTTCTCGCAGCATGTGGAGTTCCCCTACGATCCCCGCATGCGGCAGAGCGAACTCCAGCTTCGTGCCGAGGTTAAATGCCCCAGCGGAAAATGCAAGGAGTTCACGCTCGTGAACCTCAATAACGGCGCGCTTCCCACCAAGGACGAGGCTGCGATCCTGACCGGCACGGACGAAGCCGCCAAGGCGATCCTCATGAAGGATTTCGGACTGACGATCGCTTACGGCGTGAACACGCTCCAGAGCGACCTCGACTATGCCGCCATGATGGATCAGATGGCCAACGACTTCAAGAAGGTTACGACCGTCGTGGACAAAGCCGACATTCTCTATGCGATCAACTCGTCGGTGGTAACCAAACAGGCTAAGAAAAACGCCGATCTCGACGCTTTCAAAGCCAACGTAGAGGCCAACCTGCAGAACGACCGCGCATCGCAGAGCATCGCCGTGAAGGGCTACGCATCGCCCGACGGTCCCGTGAAGTTCAACGACGAGCTGTCGAAGGCCCGCAGCGAAACGGGCAAGAAGACCATCGGTCAACTGTTGGAAGACGCAGGCCTCGACATCGACGCCGCAGCTTACGGCGAAGACTGGGAGGGCTTCAAGGAGCTGGTGGAGAAATCGGACATCAAGGACAAGAACCTCATCCTTCAAGTGCTGAGCCTCTACTCGAACTCCGCGCAGCGCGAGAGCGAGATCAAGAACATGGCCAGCGTATTCGACGTGCTGAAGGTCGAGATCCTGCCGCAGCTGCGCCGTTCGCTCGTAGTCAATACCACCGACATTCAGGGCAAGACCGACGCCGAGATCATGGAGTGCATCAAGAACGGTCAGGAGCTGAGCGTCGAGGAGTATCTCTATGCCGCACAGGTGCTCGTGAAATGCCCGAAGGAGCAGGCGGCCATCCTGACGACCGCTTCGAAGAAGTACAACGACGCCCGCGTATACAACAACCTCGGTATCGCACAGGCAAAGCTGGGCGATACGAAAGCCGCTTCGGCATCGTTCGCCAAGGCCGCTAAGCTCGACGCATCGAGCGAAGTGAACAACAACCTCGTGATGATCAACCTCGCCAACGGCAACATCGCCGAGGCCGCCAAATATGCGAAGGCCGCCGACGCCGAGGCCAAGGCTGCCGTAGCTGCCGCCGAAGGCAACTACAACGCTGCCGCCAAGGAGCTGAAGGGGTACAACCTCGCCATTGTCGAGACGATGAACAACAACTATGCAGCCGCCAAGAAGGCGCTCTCGGGCGACAACTCGGCCGACGCCGACTATCTCCGCGCAGTCATCGCATCGCAGGAGGGCGATCTGAAGACGGCCGAAGCTCAGTTGAAGAGCGCCGTGAAGAAGTGCGACAAGCTCATGGCGAAGGCTCAGAAGGACGTGAACCTGAAGAACCTGTTCGACAACGGCTTCCGCTTCTAATTCCCGCTGCGGAAAAGGGAGGGCGGACGGACGGGCCGGGGCTGCGCATGGCGAGCCCGCCACGGACGATCGCTTCCCGTCCCGAAAGGCATTTTACACAAAAAGCGTCCGGACTTCGGTTCGGGCGCTTTTTTTGCTTGGGAAAGACGTAAGTGAAAATATTTTCTTACTTTTGTAAAAAACAGCAAATCCCATGGAGTACGCCAATCATCTCAACGAATACGCTCCGGCACCGAGCGAGGCACAGGCAGCCGAAGAGGTCGCCCGTATGAAAACGGCTGCGGTACGCAATGAAAACAGCGATGTATATAAACTTTGCTATTCGGCCATCGACCTCACGACCCTTTCGTGCAGCGACTCCGTGCGGTCGGTTACGGCTTTCGCCGAAAAAGCCGTGGAATTCTACGACAAGTTTCCGCACATCCCCAATGTGGCGTCGATCTGCATCTATCCCTCCTTCGTCGAGACGGTAGGGGTCGCCGTCGACGGCACGCCGATGCGCATCACGAGCGTCGCCGGCGGTTTTCCCGCGGCACAGACGTTCCTCGAAGTCAAGGCGCTCGAAGTGGCCATGGCGATCGAAAACGGAGCCGACGAAGTGGACATCGTGCTCAACGCGGGACGGATGCTCACGGGCGAATACGACGAAGCGGCCAACGAGGTGGAAGTGATCCGTGCGGAGATGGACGAGGAGATCGTGCTCAAGGTCATCATCGAATCGGGAGTGCTCAAAACTCCGGACCTGATCCGGAAGGCATCGCTGCTGTCGATGTTCGCGGGTGCAGACTTCATCAAAACTTCGACAGGCAAGACCGACGTGTCGGCGACGCCCGAAGCGGCGGTCGTGATGTGCCATGCGATCAAGGACTTTTACGAGAAAACGGGCCGCAAGGTGGGCTTCAAGGCCGCCGGCGGTGTCCGCACGCCGCAGGATGCGGTCCTTTATTATACGATCGTCGAAGAAATCCTCGGAAAAGAGTGGTGCACGCCCGAACTGTTCCGGATCGGTGCTTCGTCTGCGGCCAACAACCTGATTTCCGCGATCGAAGGCAGGGAGGTGAAGTTTTTCTAATTCCGCAATGCCCGAAGGGGCGGTCGCCGACCGCCCCCCCCTCTCCGTTTTCGGGGAATGGCTGTCCGGCGGTTGATCTTAACTCTCCGTGAATCCTCCGTTCGGGAAAGTTCCCTTAATGGCAGGACGAATGAAAGAGGCTGTCTGCGACGATCGACGGACAGCCTCTCTCCGTTCGGGAGACTCGGCCCATCGGTCGTTCGTTTCGCAGCCGTGCGCCGAAGCTCCGCATCCGCGTCGTCCCGTCCGACCGACGCCTCCCTCTTCATCGGGTGGGCGATCCGATTCCGCCGCCGGCTGCACGGTTTACGAAAAGAGCGTCATGCGTCTTGTTTTCGGCGGCACGAATGATCCCGGCCCCGCAGGTCCGACTCTCCGCCCTCGGCAAATCCTCCCGATCTGCAGACCGGCTGCTTCCCGCGGATCGTCGATCGCCGCACACACTCAGAATACGGACGCTGCTGTCGAACTGCAAAGTGCGGGCGATCCGGAGCCCTCCGGCACGGAGTGTCGAAGGCTGCGGCCATTGGCGGCAGGCGTCCCCGTCGTCGCCGAACGTCGTCGCCGGCGCACGACAAATCGTGCCGGCATTCCGGCCCTCGTCGTTCGTCCGACGATTCCCGTAACGTCCGGCATCGAACGTTAAAGCCTCCTCCCTCGCATCTTTCAGATTTTTCCCGCCTCCTGTCCGGATCCCCGCCGCATTGCGCCAGCCGCGGATGCGACGGTAGGCCGAAGCAGCCGTCCGGCCGAGCGTATTCGCAAATCGGAAGCCGAAACGCACGCTGCACCCTTACCCGGACGGCCGATACGCCCCCCCCCTCTTCCTCCGAAACGGGTTCCGACAGCGGCACCGCCCCAAAGGCCGCCCGCAACCTGCCGGACGGCCCTGTTCAAAATAGAGGAGATTTATTCTGCCGCGGCATCCCCGTGCAGCGAATCGGCCGGTCTCAACGAGTCCGGCGCATCTTCCGGCATCGCACGGGCCGGCCGATCGGAAGCATTCGTATCCGGAACACGAAGAGGTCCGGCGCCGGCTGCTGCTCCGTCCTCCGACGTCGCGTCGAAGACGGCTTCCGCCTCCGGTTCATCGAAAACGGCCGACGTATATTTTCCGCGGTGCATGACCGCTGCGACGATCACGGCTACGGCCGACGTCGCGAAGACGATTCCGAGTATCTTTTTAATCATATTTCCGTCGAATCACGCTCTTCATGCTGCAATTCCCGTTCCGTCAGCGTGTCCGCCCGCTCCCCGACGGCCGGGCCCGCCGCCTGCGCATCCGTTCCGGACTCGGACGGCTCGCCGGCAGCATCGGCACCGCCGTCGAGCAGTTCGATCGCACGCAGGATCACCTTGTCGACGGGATAGATATTGGCATAGAATCCGTTGTCTTCGAGGATCGTGTTGCGGCCGATGTAAGCCCTCAACTGTGCTTCGACGAGTTTGTGCGAACGGTCGATCTCCCGGTAGTTCGGCACGACGCCCTGACGGGCGGCATAACGCACGAAGTCGTCGAGCAGCGTGCGGTCGTTGTCCAGCAGACGCCGCAGCGCCGGGATGCTCGCCACGCGGTTCAACTCGTCGCGGTGGCGGTCGGCGTACTCCATCGTATAGCGGTAGAGGATGTTGCGCCCCACGACCTCGACGAACCACGGTGTTACGTCGGTCGTATCGGCCGGTACGAACAGGTCGGGCATGATTCCGCCGCCGCCGTAGACGACTTTGCCCTTCGGGGTTACGAATCGGAGCGAATCGGCGAATCGGATGCTGTCGGCCGAGAAAAACTCATTGTGCTCGTAACGGTGGAGCAGGTCGGCTTCATAGTCCTCGCCGTCGCCGATCGTGTAGGGTTTCTGGATCGAACGGCCCGTCGGCGTATAGTACCGCGCCGTGGTGAGCCGCAGGGCCGATCCGTCCGAATAGGGGATTTGGCGCTGCACGAGCCCCTTGCCGAAGGAGCGGCGGCCGACGATCGTACCGCGGTCGTTGTCCTGCAAGGCCCCGGCGAGAATCTCGCTCGACGACGCGCTGCCCTCGTCGATGAGCACCGCGACCTCGGTATCCTGCGCCGTTCCGCTGCCGTCGGCATACTCCTTGACTTGTCGATGATTGCGGTCTTCGGTATAGACGATGAGCTGGCCTTCGTGCAGGAATTCGTTGGCGATCAGGATCGCCTGATCGAGATAGCCGCCCGCATTGCCGCGCAAGTCGAGCACGAGCTTGGCCATCCCCTCGGTGCGCAGCCGCATCATCGCTTGCAGCAGCTCGGTATAGGACGTGCGTGCGAACTGCCCGAGTTTGACGTAGCCTGTGTCGTCCGTCAGCATGAAGGCCGCTTCGATGCTTTTGATCGGTATGACGCCGCGCACCACATCCACCTCCACCGAATCGGCGATCCCGTACCGGCGGAGGGTGAGCTTCACGTGGCTGCCGCGCGGTCCGCGCAGCCGTTTGACGATCTGGTGCTGCGGAATCTTCCGGCCTGCCACGAGCGAGTCGTTGATCCGCACGATGCGGTCGCCGGCCTTCACGCCCGCCTTGTCGCTCGGACCGGCCGCGATGACGTTGAGCACCGTGATCGTATCGGTGGCCATGTTGAACACCACGCCGATGCCGTCGAACTCCCCTTCGAGCGGTTCGTTGAGCTGCTGCATCTCGTCGGCGGGGATGTAGACCGAGTGGGGGTCGAGTTCGCGCACGAGCAGCGGAATGACGTGCTCGGCGAGCGAGTCGATCGATACGGAATCGACATACTGATGCTCGATGAGCGAAAGCGTATAGGTCAGTTTGTTGTCCGGCAGAGCGATCTGCGTCAGCGCCCTGCGCAGTTGCGATTCGGCGCTGCTGCGGCCCATGAACTGCCCGAGCAGCACCCCGAGCACCACGCCCGCCGCAAGCAGCAGCGGAATGAGAATCGTCCGTTTCGAGTTTCTATCCATCGCGGCCTATTTGTTTTTGAACGTGTAGCTCAGCCCGACGCTCAGCAGCGTTTGGGTCTGCACGCCGAGATTCTGCGCCCGGTTGTAGTAGAGCTGGAAATTGAGTGTCGTGGAGATGTATTTCGTGGCCTTGATTTCGAGCGTGTTCTCCCAGCGCACCGTCGGGTGGATCGCCAGCACGGGCTTATCCTGCGGACGTTTGTCGGGATCGGCGTTCCAGCGGTCGTAGGCCGCTTTGTAGGTCCGGTAATCGGAGATTTTGTTTTTCATGCCGATGTCGGTGATCCAGCCGAAGAACGAGAAGAACGTCGTCCGGTAGCGGAAGACGCCCTTGCGGCCGAACGTGCGGTCGAAATCGACCTGCACGGAGGAACCGCCCTCGTATTTCGAAGTCCGGTCGGGGCTGGAGAGTCCGTAGACCTGCCACCCGGGTTTGTCGTCCCACACGTTCGACCGCACCAGCGCACTCTCGACGAATACGGCGCTCAGCGCCAGCGGCGAGAGATTCACCACGAAAGGCCACTTTTTATCGGGGCAGGTGTAGGTAACGCCGAGCGACACGTCGAGATAGCCCGGCGACATGAAGGTGCTCTTGCGGTTGGAAGGCTCCTGCTGCGTGCGCGAAACGTAGCCGTTGGCGAACTGGCTGCGGAACTTGATGATCGAACCGTAGGACCAGTTCTTCGACATCTTGAACGAAGGGGCCGTGGACAAGGCGAACTCGTCCTGATTCTTGAACCAGACGCCGTCGCTCGATGTCGTGCCGTCCGCGTTCGCGGTCTCGACTTTCATCCGGTTGTAGCCGATATTGGCGCCGAATTTGGTCTCGATCGAGAACAGGCCCTTCGTGAAGACGTGCCGCAGATTCAGCGTGGCGATCATGGCGATGGCGTTGTCGCCGCCGGAGGTCTCGATCCACGAATCGTTGTAGGAGGTCAGCGTGCCCTGCAATCCGCCGCCGAATTCGAGGTAGTTGCGCTCCTTGCGGATCGCCGCCCGTTCGGCGCGGTAGCGTGCGCGGTTGAAAAACCGGGCCTCCACGGCCGCCGCTTTCACGTCGTTGCGGAACGACACGTCATGATCGTCCGAGCCGACCTCGTCCACGGAGATCTGAGCCGCGGCGGACTGTGCAGCGGCAAGCGATGCGAGCAGGATGAATCCGTAAAAACATTTCATGGCGAACGGCTTGTGGTGAGAGATTCCGAAGTGCAAATTTATGAATTTATTTATAAAATAGTTACATTTGTCCGTATGAAATCGTAAACCCGACACGTATGAAATTTTTCGGAGCACACGTAAGCGCCGCGGGCGGCGTCGAGAACGCCCCCCGCAACGCAGGCAAAATAGGGGCCACAGCCTTCGCCCTCTTCACCAAAAATCAACGGCAGTGGAGCGCCGCGCCCCTCACTGCGGCCCAGATCGGCGGATTCGGCGCCGCCTGCGCCGAGCTGGGCTATGCGCCGGCACAAATTCTGCCCCACGACTCCTACCTCATCAACCTCGGCCATCCCGAGCCCGAGGCGCTGGCCAAATCGCGCGGAGCTTTTTTCGATGAGATGGCCCGCTGCGAGGCGCTGGGACTCGACCGCCTCAATTTCCATCCGGGCAGCCACCTGAACCGGATCGCGCCGGAGCGGAGCCTCGATCTCGTGGCCGAGTCGATCAACCTCGCGCTCGACCGCACACGGGGCGTAACGGCCGTGATCGAGAACACTGCGGGACAGGGCTCGAACCTCGGCTCGTCGTTCGAACAGCTGGCCTACCTCATCGAGCGCGTGGAGGACCGCTCGCGCGTGGGCGTCTGCATCGACACCTGCCACGCCTTCGCCGCCGGCTACGATCTGCGGACCGCCGAAGCCTGCGACCGCACCTTCGCGGAGTTCGACCGCATCGTCGGCTTCCGCTACCTCAGGGGCATGCACCTCAACGACGCGATGAAGCCGCTCGGCAGCCGCGTCGACCGCCATGCGCCGCTGGGCGAAGGGCAGATCGGCACGGAGTGTTTCCGCTACATCGCCCGCGACGCGCGGTTCGACGACATGCCGCTCATCCTCGAAACGCCCGACGAGGAGCGCTGGCCCGAGGAGATCGCCCTGCTCAAGGCATTCGCCGGGGAGCGGTAGCGGACCGGGGGGGGGCCGCCCGTCGGTCCGACCTTGCGCGGACGGAGTGCTCCCGCACCTTCGCGCCGCGGAGGCGGGGAGCGTTTCGGAAGCCCCGCATTTTTTCCGAACGTAGAATGCAGTTCGCGCTTCGAGACGGCCGTTTGCCGGAAACACGGCCTCCGGCCGGGCCCGGAGGCCGTTCCGCGCGCTTTGCGGCCCCGGCTTTCGGAGGGTGGGGCCATCCGCGTCCGCCGCGCAGGGCTTCCGGCCGAAAGCGGCACCGTCCCGAGACGCTGATTGCGCCGCGCATTCCGTCGGCACGAAAGCCGGCGAGCCGCAACGTTTCGGCCGGACCGGCCGGACGAAACCGGCCGGACGAAACCGACCGGCAAAGCCTCCGGCCGATATTTCGGGCAGCGACCGCCGGCCGGAGTCGCCGGTCGTCGGGCGGAAATATACGATTCGGCCCTCCGCGGCGAAGGCTGCCCTCGGTGATCCGAAAGCAGCCTTCCTCGCTTCATGGGGCCGTTCTTCCTACACTTCAGCCAGTATGCGCCGGATATCTTCGGCGATCTGCGGGGCGGTCAGACGGTTGGCGCGCAGAAGCTCCTGCGGGTCGAACCGGTCGGCGAACTCCTTGCGGGCTCCGTAGCAGAGCACGCGCATCGCCGAGGGGCCGTACCAGCGGGCGATCTTCTCGCCGAAGCCGCCCTCGACCGCGCCGTCTTCCAGCGTTGCGACCACTTCGTGATCCGCCTTCAGCGCTTCGAGCAGCTCCTCGTCCAGCCCCGTGATATAGCGCGGATTGATGACCGTCGCCCCGATACCGGCCTCGGCTTCGAGGCGGTCGGCCGCCGCTTCGGCGAGGCTGTGGAACGCCCCGAGCCCCACGAGGGAGACCCGCGACCCGCGGCGCGTGGTTTCGAAACGGTCGAGACGGCCGTAATCCGTGTCGAACGTGCGGTCGCTGTGCGCGACGGCGGCGCCCGGGACGCGCAGCGCCACGGGATGTTCCCTTTGGCGGAGCGCCCAGTCGAGCATGGCCAGATACTCCTCGGCGCAGGTCGGCGCCAGATAGACCAGATTCGGAATGTTGCCGAGAAGCGGAATGTCGAAGAATCCGAGGTGCGTGGCGTCGTTCAGCCCCGCGATCGTGCCCATGAAGACGCCGATCACCGCAGGATTGCGGTCGATGCAGAGGTCCTGCGACAACTGGTCGTAGGTGCGCTGGACGAAAGTGCTGTACACTCCGTAGAAGGGCCGTCCGCCGCCGCGGGCGATACCCGACGCGAGCGCCACGGCGTGCTCCTCGGCGATGCCCACGTCGACGAACCGGCGGCCCGCCGCACGGCGCCGTTCGGGTGTGAAGCCCATCACGGCGGGTGTTCCGGAGGTGATGGCCACCACGGCCGGATCCTCGCGCATCCGTTCGAGCAGGAAGCGGGCCGTGAGGTCGCCGTAATCCTCCCCGCCGCCGGCCGAGAGCGGCGCGCCCGTCGCCCGGTCGAACGGCATGCCCCAGTGGAAACGCTCGCGGTCGGCCTCGGCCGGAGCGTAGCCTTTGCCCTTCTGCGTGTGGATGTGCACCACCGTCGGACGGGGCGTATCCTTCACGCGGGCGAAAGCCCCGATCAGCGCTCCGAGGTCGTTGCCGGCTTCGACATAGAGGTAGTCGAGCCCCAGCGCACGGAAGTAATTGCACTCGGCCGCGCCCTGCGTCCGGCGCAGCAGCGCGAGGTTGCCGTAGAGGCCGCCGTGGTTCTCGGCGATCGACATCTCGTTGTCGTTCACCACGACGATGAGGTTCGTGCCCGCCTCCGCGGCATTGCTCAGCCCTTCGTAGGCCTCGCCGCCGCTGAGCGATCCGTCGCCGATCACGGCGATGACGTTTTCGCGGCCTCCCCGAAGGTCGCGGGCCTTGGCCAGTCCGCAGGCGAGGCTCACCGAGGTCGAAGTGTGCCCCACGGTGAAGTGGTCGTGCTCGCTCTCGCGCGGGTCGGTGTAACCCGAGACGTCGTCGTACGCCGCCGGATCGAGGAACGCCGCACGGCGGCCCGTGAGCATTTTATGGGTGTAGCTCTGGTGCGACACGTCGAAGACGATCTTGTCCTTCGGCGAATCGAAGACGTAGTGCAGGGCGATGGTCGCCTCGACCATGCCCAGATTGGGGCCGATGTGGCCGCCGTGAGCGCTCAGTTTTTGCAGAAGCGCCGTGCGGACCTCGTCCGCCAGCGTTTCGAGCTGCTGCACCGCAAGTCGTTTCACGTCCTGCGGAGTGTCGATTTTCTCAAGATACATCTTTTTTACAATGACTTTAAGTTGAAATTCCCCGGCCGTTTTCCGCCTTGTCGATCCTCGGGCAGGTCCGGGTCGCTCCCTCCTGAACGGAACGGTCGCATTCTGTTTTCTTTCATTTCCCGCCTCGGCGAAGTCCGGTCTTGCGTTCGTCTTCGCACCCGGCTCGGCGAAACGCTCCTTTCGGTCTGCCGCCGCGCCGCCGGCTGAGCTCCGCCGTCAGGGGGCATGCTGCGAGGGACGCGGGAAGCCGGAAGCGCGGAAAGTTCCACGGTGCAAAGATACGCACCGAATCCCGCGACAAAGTAACTCCATTACGGATAAAACTATCCCGATTACGGATTCCGGACACGGCTGTCCCGCATCCGGTTCCGCTGCACCCGCCTCTTCGTCCCGTCCCGCATTCGTCCCGCCC